>Ga0308165_1000636_pt1 | contig 59731 bp, 58 predicted proteins | sample PhyWR2_FD_201032 | JGI IMG/M metagenome (GOLD analysis project Ga0308165, IMG submission 201032) | Phyllosphere microbial communities from UC Gill Tract Community Farm, Albany, California, United States - DLSLW.R2 | ecosystem: Host-associated > Plants > Phyllosphere > Unclassified | place: USA... | reverse complement strand
TTAATTACGGTAATATTAACGGACCGTTAAAAGCAAAAATGTGCATTATTATTTATATTTGTAACAGATAAAATTTAAATAACATGAGCACAACAGTTGATACAGCATTTGCACCGGTTACTTTTTCGGAAGGAGCAACTAAAGAGTTATATAAATTAAAAGATCAGCAGGAGATCGGTGAGGATTACGGATTACGCGTTGGCGTAGAGGGCGGTGGTTGCGCTGGTATGAACTACGTTTTAGGTTTTGATCAGAAAAAAGATGGCGATCAGGAATATTTTATTGAGGGCATTAAAGTTTTCATGAATAAAGCACACCAGATGTATTTAATGGGAATGATGATCGATTGGCAGGATGGATTAAATTCTCGTGGTTTTACCTTCGTTAACCCCAATGCAACGAGCACCTGCGGTTGTGGCACGAGTTTCTCGGCATAAATAAAATATTATTGTAACATATAGTGCAGTCCCCTTGTCTAAACATCGGGACTTTTTTTATTTTTACAAGCTTTGCCCGCCAAACGCTTACCGCAATACCAAATGAATTACAGAGAAAACATCAGACTGGCATTAGAATCTATTAAAGCTAACCGCTTGCGTACCATGCTTACTGCTTTGATTATCGCTATTGGTTTAATGGCTTTGGTCGGGATTTTAACCACTCTTGATGCTGTAAAGAAAAGTATGACAGATGCTTTTAGTAGCATGGGGGCCAACTCATTTACCATCAGAAACCGTGGTACAGGAATCAGGATTGGAAATGGAAAAAGACCAAAACCTTTTAAAGCCATCCGTTATGAAGATGCTGTTAAATTTAAAGATAGCCTAAATACGCCTGCCACTGTTGCAGTAAGTGTTTTTGCCAGCAACGGCTCTACCATAAAATATGGAAGTTTAAAAACCAACCCAAATATTAACGTTCAGGGCGTTGATGAAAATGGATTAGCCTCTCAGGGTTTAAATCTCTCACAAGGAAGAAATTTTAGCGTTTCTGAAATACAGTTAGGAAGTAATGTTTGTATAGTTGGTGGCGAAGTAGTAGAAAAGTTATTCAAAGACTCAGACCCTTTGGATAAACTGATCAATGTAGGCAACAACCGTTTTAAAATTGTTGGCATATTAGAGAAGAAGGGATCGAGCATGGGCTTTAGTGGCGACAGGGCCGTTTACGTACCGCTGCTAAAGGCGAAGCAGATTAATGCCAATGCAAATCCATCTTACACCATCACAGTAATGGTACCTAGTAATGAGATGCAGGAAAACATTATTGGCGAATCTACTGCACTATTCAGAAATATTCGTAAGGTAAAGGTAAACGAAAGCAATAATTTCGAGATTACCAAGAGTGATGCCATTGCTCAAACATTATTCGAGAACCTGGCCTTTGTGGCTATTGGCGGTGTTGCCATTGGAATTATTACTTTAATTGGAGCCTCAATAGGCTTAATGAATATCATGCTGGTTTCAGTTACCGAACGTACACGCGAAATTGGTATCCGTAAAGCGATTGGCGCAAATCCGAAGGTCATTCGCCGCCAATTTTTAATCGAAGCTGTAGTAATCTGTTTAATGGGCGGTGCCTTAGGTATTTTTCTCGGAATAGTTTTAGGAAACCTGATTTCTCTTGCTATGGGTGGCTCATTCCTGATCCCCTGGCTATTTATTATTGGTGGCTTTGTATTATGTGTATTGGTAGGAATCCTTTCCGGATACTATCCTGCTAAAAAAGCTTCAAAGCTGGATCCTGTAGAAGCATTGAGGTATGAATAACCCCAGCCCCTAAAGGGGAGTTAATTACAGGGAGTATATGGCAACGGTAAATCTATATTTTACCTTTCGTTTAGTTACAAAAAAGTTTTTTTTAAAGATTTGATATTACCGTCAGTGGGGCAAGTCCCCTTTAGGGGATTTAGGGGCCTAAAGCAATGCATTATTCAATTGTGCCTGAGCAAGCAGTTGTTGCATTAATGGCGTACCAAGGCTATCTTCCAGCGCTGTAGCATGTTTTAAATGGTGCATATCGCTGCCTAGAAAATCGACCATGTGGTTTTCTACCATTTCGCCTGCTATTTTTTTTGCGCCAGCGCCATAATAACCTGTTAAAGCAATACCATTTAACTGCAAGAGGCAGCCGGTTTCTCTGATCTGACGATAACTCTCGAAGGAATTGTAGTAGTAAGGATAACGCTCAGGATGGGCCAGTACAGGTTTATATCCGGCATCCTGCATCAGCCTTATAAAATCAATCAGGTTTTGAGGAGCATTTACATAGGATAATTCAAACAGAAGATAATTATCACCAAAAGTTAACACCTCTTTTTGTCTGATTTTTTTTTCCAGAATTTCATCCAGGTAATATTCTGCAGCGGCATCAACTTCCAAATCGAGTTCTATTTCCAGTAAGCCCTTTCTCAATGTGTCCAGGCCACGGTTAATAGTATCAGGTGTATTGCGGAAATAATCAGCCATAATATGCGGAGTGGCAATCAGCTTCTTATAACCTAAAGCTTTAAATTTTTTGGCCAGGAGAAGAGAATCATTCAGGGTCCGGGCACCATCATCAATACCCGGAATAATATGCGAATGCATATCTGTCCCGATACCAGAGAAATTAAATTTAGGCGCTATTTTTTTCTTTTTAAATAATCCGAACATATTTTAAGTTAAACCTCTTTCACTAATGCAAGTGCCTCCATGGCTGATTTTAACCCCGATTGATGCGCAAATTTTAATACCCCATTTAATCGTTCAGAAAAGTCGAACTGCACATCTTCGTGGAGTTTACCGAATTTTTCAAGTATATATTTAATACGGCCTGCAAAATAATTAAATAATTTTTCGTTATGCCTGGTCGGCGTGTTGAAATAATGTTGAGCTGAGCAACTAATTACACTTTCTAATAAAAATATCCTTAAATCAATTTCACTTAGTTTATGCTTTGTAATGAGTAAGTGCTGATTTACTAAGCCATTCATTTCTCTGATATCCATCATTAAATAGCCAGCAGAATAATTATAATTACTATCTATATATCGATTAATGTAACCTATTTTTTTACCTATTTCCTGTTTAATTAGTCCGATGCGCTCATCCAGATCGCTATCATCTTCTAACAATTGATGTTCTAGTTGACTTAATAATATAACATCCTTACTAATGAGTTTCAAAAGTAATTTATCTTTTTCGTTTGGAGGTAAATTTAAAACTGCATTCTTTAATCCTGGAGATTTATCGATTAACATAATGGATATATGGTATTTAACTGATCTCTTTTGGCAAATTACTCGCCTCTGCTGTACCAGCTAATTTAGAAGAATAGATTTTACCAAGCAAGTGATTGAGCTCTTCACTTAAATCGAACTGCAGGTCTTCGTGAAGTTTTTTGAATTTATTGATGGTTACCGCAACTGTTTTGATGTAATAGATACTAAAAAGCATCATAAAATCGCGGTAACCAAAAATTGATTTTTTATAATCAAATGGAATAGCATTTAAGATAAAAAGTTTAAGTTCAACTTCCCCAACAGGATCTTTGGTTACCTTATAAAAGTGGTTAACCGATGTGATCATTTTCCTTACTTTTACCAAGGCCTCTTTGGCATTTAGCTTTTTCAGTTCCTGAACCTGTTCCTCAACATCAGCTTTAATCCTTTCTTTCCGATCTTCTAAATCGATTTCATTCTCTAATAATTTATAATGAAGGTGTTCAGTGAGCACTTTATCTTTAGCCACTAAGCGCAATAACAGCTTGTCCTTTTCTTTAACAGGCAGCTCGGTAATGGCGGTTTTTAAGTCTTTATGCTCTGATAACTTCATTTAAAAAGGGTTAGCCTTAATGTATTTTTCCCACTCCCAGGCAGAGCGCATCATTTCATTGATATCCAGATTGGCTTTCCATCCCAGTTCATTATTCGCTTTTTGTACATCGCCATAAATCTGAACAATATCTCCTGCCCTTCTCGGACCGATTTTATAATCCAGTTTTTCCCCATTTACTTTTTCGAAAGCTGCAATAATCTCTAAAACTGAAGATCCTTTACCGGTACCGATATTGAAAACATCATAGTTACCGTTCGGGTTTCCGTCTTCTAATTTTTTAATAGCAGCAACGTGTGCTTTTGCCAGATCAACCACATGGATATAATCTCGGATAGCAGAACCATCTGGCGTGTCGTAATCATTTCCGTGAACTGTAATCGGACCACGTTTTCCAATAGCAGATTGAGTAATAAAAGGTACAAGGTTTGCAGGTACACCATTTGGCAGCTCACCGATCAAAGCAGTTTCGTGGGCACCAACCGGATTAAAATAACGCAAAGCGATTACATTTAAATCAGGTGTTACCGCTGCAGTTTCTGACAGGATTTCTTCAGCGATCTGTTTGGTGTTTCCGTAAGGAGATTCTGCTTTCTGCACTGATGCAGCTTCGGTTACCGGTAAAGTGTCTGGCTGACCATAAACGGTACATGAGGAAGAAAACACAAAATTAATTTTCCTGTTAAATGAGGTTAACAGATTAATCAATCCGTAAAAGTTATTCTTATAATATTTTAATGGTTTTTCTACCGATTCGCCAACCGCTTTTGAAGCCGCAAAATGGATAATTCCATCGATATCGTTATGGTTTTCTGCAAATTCCTGTACCGCTTTTTCATCCTGAAGATCAATTTCATGAAAATCGAACCATTTGCCGGTAATGGCATGTAGTTGGTTTAAAATTTTGATATTTGAGTTTGAAAGATTATCTACAATTACAACTTCATATCCTGCGTTGTGTAATTCTACAACTGTGTGTGAACCTATGTACCCTGTTCCACCAGTAACTAATATTTTTGCCATTTTAAGGTTAAATGTGGTTAATCTTTATGTTTCTATTTTTTCCAATGCCCTCTGAAGGCAATGATTTAAAGTATTCGTATGTAATTTTTAATCCTGCCGCATGTCCAATTTTTGGTTCCCAACCCAATATCTCCTTAGCTTATATTTTTTTATTTTGTTTAGCTATAAGCCAATCAGCGAAGTCTATTTATTCAGTTGAATACGAAGTAAAATCGCGCTACGTCCATATATTTTTAAGCTTTTTAAATATATTCGTTTTATCTTGGCACGAAGATATGAAATTACTTTACATCATCGGAATCTGGGCTTATACTTTACTCATCAGGATATTCTCATTATTTAATCCTAAAGCCAAACTTTTCATCAATGGGCGCAAAAATATCTTTACCATAATTGCCCGGAAAATTAATCCTGCCGAAAAACATATATGGTTTCATTTTGCTTCTTTAGGCGAATTTGAACAAGGCAGACCCGTTTTAGAAAAAATAAAAACCCTTTATCCTGCAAAAAAAATTATAGTTACTTTTTTTTCTCCTTCAGGATATGAAATCAGGAAAAATTATGCCTTGGCAGACGTATTTTATCTTCCCATTGATACTGCCACTAATGCTAAACGTTTTATAGCAAGCATTAATCCTGAAATGGCGATTTTTACTAAATACGAATTTTGGCATTTCTATTTTCAGGAATTAAAAGATCAGGGTATTCCTTTATATGTCATTTCCGGGATTTTTCGAGAAAGTCAGGCATTTTTTAAATGGTATGGCGGTTTTTACCGCAATATTTTAAAATCTGTTACTTACTTTTTCGTACAAAATAAAGAGAGTGAAAACCTTTTAAAATCAATCGGTTTAAATAATGTAACCATTAATGGCGATACCCGTTTCGACCGTGTTTACGAAAATGCACAATCACCAAAGTCACTTCCCCTTATCGAAAGCTTTATTGGCAACTCACCTACTTTAGTTTGCGGAAGTACCTGGCCTGAAGATGAGAAAATATTATCGGTACTGCCAGAAAAATACCCTAACTGGAAGTTTATTATTGCCCCACATGAGATTCACGAAAGCCATATCGAAAGTATAGAGAAACAGTTCTCAGTTAACAGTGTGCGGTTTTCAGTCTTCAGTTCTCACTTGAATATTGACAGTTCTCAAATCTCAGATCTAAAATCTCAAATCTTAATAATCGATAACATCGGTATGCTTTCCTCATTATATCAATATGGAAAAGTAGCTTACATTGGCGGCGGTTTTGGAATAGGTATCCATAATACTTTAGAAGCTGCAGCATTTGGTTTACCTGTAATTTTCGGACCTAAATACGATAAATTTCAGGAAGCAAAAGATCTCATTGCTATTGGTGCAGCGAAAAGTATCAGTTCAACCGATGAATTAATCAATGCCTTTGAAAATTTTGCTGAACATAAAAATGCCACAGCATTGGCCAGAAAATATGTGGCTGATAAAAAAGGGGCAACTGATCAGATTATTTCGATGATTACGAAATCAGATCGGCCTTAGCAATTTCTTCAACAATTTCGGGGATACTTTGATCGATTGAAATCGTTACTATATCCTGCTCATCACCCAGTGGTTCTTCTAATGTATCAAACTGGCTTTTTAATAAGGTTGAAGGCATATATTGGTGAGAACGTTTAGTAATACGATCGTGAATTAAATCGAAACTCCCTTTTAAATAAACAAACCGGATGGTTGTATTGTCTGTCCTCAGCAAATTGCGGTATGATTTCTTAAGTGCTGAACAAGCAATAATGCAACTTGTACCATGGGCCACATGTTCGCGACCAACTTTCGCAATCAGCAGTAGCCAATCTAAACGGTCGGCATCTGTTAAGGGAATCCCCGCAGCCATTTTATCTACATTCCGTTGCGAATGCAGGTTATCGCCATCTATAAACTCGGCATTTATTCTTGGTGCCAAAGCCTTTCCGATAACCGTTTTACCACTTCCAGACACCCCCATTAAAATGATAAAATTTGCCATCTTTAAATCTAAAACTATTTAACCATTCCGGCAAGTGCCTCAATAAAAACGGGGCTATCGTTCAAGCTTTCTACCAACTGAACATGTTCGCCACCCAATGCCTTAAACTCTTCATGGTATTCTACCGTGATTTCGTAAAGCGTTTCCAGGCAATCGGCTACAAAAGCAGGACTAAAAACCAAAAGGCGTTTTTTGCCTTCGGCCGCCAACTTCTTTAACACATCTGTAGTGTAAGGCTGCACCCATGGCTCTTTACCCAAACGCGATTGGAAACAAACAGTATATTGATCTCTCGATAGGTTTAATTCTTTGGCAATTAACCTGGCCGTATCATGCCCCTGTGCAGAATAACAAAATTTATTGGTATCGTTTAATGTCTGGCAGCAATCGGCACTTTTTAAACAGTAACTTCCGGTATGATCGCACTTTAACAACTGACGTTCCGGCAAACCGTGGAAACTGAATAACACGTGATCATAACTTTCTACATGATGCTTTTTAGCATTTTCTGCAAAAACTTTAATCATCAATTCGTTATCATGAAATGAATTCACAAAAGAAATCGGTGGTACGGTTTGCCATTTGCTCACCAATTCCATTACCAGTTGCATTACCGAACCGGTACTGGCAGAAGCATATTGCGGAAACATTGGGATAACCTGTATACTTTCTACCAAACCTGCTTTTAAGTTTGCCAGCGCCGATGCAATTGATGGGCTTTGGTAACGCATGGCCAACTCAACATGGTAGTCGTCACCTAATCTTTCCTGAAGCATTTTAGCTTGTAACCTGCTGTAAAACAACAATGGTGAACCATTCTCATTCCAGATTTCTTTGTATAATTTTGCAGTTTTAGGACTACGGAAGGGAACAATAATCCCTTTAACCAATAATGTTCTGTTCAACTTCGGAATATCGATTACCCTTTCGTCCATTAAAAATTGGTCTAAGTATTTTCTAACGTCAACCGTAGCCGGACTATCAGGCGTTCCTAAGTTTACCAGTAAAATTCCCTTTTTGCTCATGTATACAAGAATATGTTTTGTGGCGCAAATATCGCCTTTTTATTGCTTTTTACCTATGTTAAAAACATGATGGCCGACATTTTTTAGTCAAAATATATTATATTTTTTGCTTATTTACTAGAAAAGCAAATGCAGCAAGTCTATTTGAGTGTTGTCCTGCCTTCCCTACAATCTTTTTGTAAATACCATCACTGATTCGAACATCACTATTACAAAAAGGATTTTCGTACAGTCAGGTTTATGAACTTGGTTTGTGCAGGTTTCTAACGTTTTTAAACCCTATTTAAGTGTGTTGTTGAAGTGCTGTCAGATGGCAATATCTGACAGCACAACTAATGATATTATCCTTTAGTTTTATAAAGTTGCCACCAGGGCATAGCCGGTTTTTGATGGTGTTCTAAATGGTAACCAAAAAAGTAACAGGTAATAAATGCAACAAAATGGTTTTTCTGCAATGAAGAAGAATGGTATTCGTTATCATGTTCACCTTTGTGAGGTAAATAGGTTCCGAAATAAAACAGTTGAAAAGTGCTTAATAAGGATGGCAATACCCAAAATAGCAGCAGATTCTTTTCATCAATCCAGATTTTCAAAACATTAAAAGCTACGGCCATAATTACCAATTGAATAATGGTGACATAATTTAGCATGAAATGGAAATACCATTTCCAAAAGCCATGTGGCGCAAAATCCGGATCATTTTCAGTATGTACATGACGGTGGTGCTGGTGATGTTTCGTGTACAAACGGTTATAAAAAAAACCAGCATAAAGAAAAACGGAAAGATAGCCAATAAAATTATTGGCCTTTTGGTTCGGCGATATCGTTCCGTGCATGGCGTCGTGAGCGGTAATAAACAAACCAGTGTACAAATGCATCTGAATGAAAATCATCAAATAGACTAAAGGATTGCCCCAGGCAAAATCCCATGTTAGCAAGAAATAAAGAGAAATAAACCAACAGATAATTACGGTTAACGCAACCAGAATTCCGGTATATGGGTTTATCTTTTTCAATTTATATTATTATATATATAACCGTCATCTTGAGCGAAGTGCAACGAAGTCGAGAGATCTATAAAAGCAGATCTCTCCATTCCACTGCGTTCAAGTCGAGATGACGATTCTACTATATAAATCTATCATTAATACTTATTCAGATCTTCTTAAAATCTAATACTGCTCTAATGCAGCCTGTACCTTTTCCATTAACCACATTGGTGTAGAAGTAGCTCCACAGATGCCTACTTTATCATTTTCGTTAAACCAGGCCTGATCTAATTCTTCTACGTTAGAAATAAAGTACGAATTATCATTGTGTTTTTTACATACATCATAAAGAACTTTTCCATTAGATGATTTTTTGCCAGAAACGAAAATGATTTTATCGTAATGACCTACAAAATCTTCGAGTTCTTCGTACCGGTTAGATACTTGCCTGCAGATTGTATCATTAGCTTTCACTTCGTAACCGCGGCTCAATAATTCATCTTTAATGTGGTAGAATTTATCGGTGCTTTTAGTGGTTTGGCTATATAATGTAAATTTAGCAGGAAGCTCAACGTCATCTAATTCAGCTAAATCTTGAAAAACAATGGCTTTACCATCTGTTTGACCCTGGAGACCGATAACTTCAGCGTGACCGTGTTTCCCAAAAATAAGCACCTGTTCATCATCATCATGAGAATTTTTGATCCTGTTCTGTAATTTCAACACAACAGGGCAAGAAGCATCAATTAAAGTCAGGTTATTTTCTAAAGCTAGTTGATAGGTTGAAGGTGCCTCACCATGCGCCCTGATCAAAACCTTTTCGTCCCTTAAGTTTTTTAATACTTCGTGATCGATGATTTTTAATCCGCGATTGGTTAAACGTTCTACTTCTTCATCGTTATGCACAATATCGCCAAGGCAATATAAATAACCTTCGTTATCCAGAATATCTTCAGCCATTTCTATGGCATATACTACCCCAAAGCAAAAGCCTGATGATTTATCGATGTTAACCTGTAAGTTGTAACCCATTGTGATACAAAATTAAGCAAAAATATTTGTTCCGGTTGTCATGTATAAGACAACAAAAAAGATTAACTGTGAAGCAAACATGGCTGTACCAATATATTTCTGTTGTTTTAAGCCTAAAGCATAATAAAACTTCAATAAAATTACTGAAACGATAAACCAGGCCACAAAATTTTGAACCGGAATTTCATGCCAATCCCACTGCCAATAGTTAAATTTCATGGCTACAGGTTCCAAAAAGAAATCAAAACCAACCAGTATAAAAGCGCCGAGTACAGAAGCCAGAATACTATTCCTGATTTTCATACTTTTCATCATTTGTCCAATGCTGAAAATAAGGATTACCCAATTTACGCCCATGAGTAATGGAACCGCAGCAACTTTGTATCCCAACGTATCACCATAATAATAGCTTCCAAATATTTTTCCGGTGTGTACGCCCAATACCTCGACTAAAAAGCCACAGAGAAATACACCCGAAACCAGCAACAATAGTCTTTTCACATCCGCATTGTACGAAAAAACAATTACGGCAAACATCAGCAATAAATGAAAGGGAACTAATTTAATAAAATAAGGTTGTGCAGCTGGAATTAAGAAGCCAAACAAGCCAACAATATGAAAAACGACAATTATTGCAACTGCAATCCTCTTAATCTTTAAATCGTTCTGCCCTTCCATGTACTCGTTTTAAAAATATGTTTCTTTATAGAAATAAATGATATGATTAAGAAGAACAACATCTGCAAGGGATGTAAAATCAAATTTATCAAAACATGCTGTCCAGATAAATAAGAGATCATTATTCTACTTAACACTATTAAAGTTAATGGTAATACAAGTAAAGCAACATTAAAGTTTAAGATTAAAATTACCGGCCCTATGGTTACCAAAAGCTGGTAAATTAATAATATTATGATGTTATTCCCAAAACCTGCCAGTAAATTTTTACTGAAACCATTTAAGCTTTCGCCTAAATTTTTGTACATCCTGCAATAAATCAGTCCGTTGGCTAAAAGCACTTCTGCGTTAAATTTTTCTTGTTTTACCAGTTTCATAATCTCCACATCTTCTACAACCTGATGTTTAACCCGCTCATGCCAATGGTTTGCTTTGTAATTATTGGCATTAAAAAACATACATTGCCCGCTTGCTGCTGCAAATGCCGGATTTTTTGAGAGCTTAACCAAACGTAAAGGCAATAAATTTAACAGGATGAAATGCATTAAGGGTACAGTTAACCACTCGCCTATCGATTTTATGGTTTGGTTGGTAAAAACGCTCAGCAAGGCCAGGTTTCCAATTTCCATTCGGTTAATGAGGCTATTGATTAGTCCTCTTTTGATTGATTCATCTGCATCAATAAACAAAAGATACTTACCGGTAACCAACTCGCTAAGCTGATGGCAGGCATAGTTTTTTCCAAGCCAGTTTTGAGGCAGCTCTTTACCGCTTAACACTTTGAATTGCGGATTTGAGAAACAAAATTCCTCAACTATACTGAATGTATGATCACTGCTGTTATCATCCAAAACAATAACCTCATAATTGATATAATCCTGATTTTTTATTGAAACAAGTAATTCCAAAATATTCTCTGCTTCATTTCTCGCAGGTATTAAGATCGAAACCTTATCATGGTAGTGTTTAACCACTCTAGGCAACTTCGGGTTAGAGAGGAAGTTGAAAACAGTAACCGAAAACCGGATCACCAGAAAAATTAAAACGGCGTAAATAAAAATTGTCATTCAATTAGCTGAGTTTGTTTAACAACCGATTGATCGTAATGTTTATTGTAGGCGCTTTTTAGTAATTGTAAACTCACATACTCCTCGTTCTCCCAATGCTGTAGATAAGTATAGGCAGAGGGCTTTCTTCTTGCGAAATAATCGATAAACGTAGCGGCAAAAATAATATTGATTCTTTTCTGACTGGCATTAATCATTTGCATTACTCCTTTTTCGAAACTGATATTTTTCAAGTGATTTGAATACAATTTGCCCTGAGGGAATACAAGTACCATATTTGCAGGATTGTCCAACAGTTTGCCCGCATAATTAAGCGTTTCTAAAACATCTTTACCTTTATTTTCGATAGCAAAGGCACCAAGGTATTTCAGGAAACCTACTTTATTATAGTTTTCAGCATTCACCAAAATATGAAATCGTTTCTTAAATACTTTTTTGTTGATATAAAACAGGAAGAAACCATCCCACCAACTGAAATGATTGGCTAAAACCAACAAAGATGCATCAGATTCAACCTGAATTTGGTCATACTGAAATGCTGCAAAATCTTTTTTGATGATAAACTGGATGTACCAGGAGAAAAAGCTGAAGATCAAATTATTTTTTCTGGGCTGATACATTTCGGGAAATTGCAAAAAATTGAGGTGAATTGCAAATTTTAGTAATACCCCCTCGCTTGTAAAAGGAATATAGGATTTTTGATGTACTGTTTAAAGATTTCTCCACTTCGGTCGAAATGACGAATTAAACAAATTTTTTACTTCGATTAAAGATAGGCCTTTAACCCTACCTCTTCCATTTTACATCCAACCTAGCTCAAATAAACCCGATCTTCCTCTCCCTCCACATCCATCACCACATCTACATGCTCTTTTAAGATAGTTGCCAATTCAAGACCTACAAAATCGGTGGCAATAGGGAAAATTTTGTGACTACGATCAACCAAAACTACGGTTCGGATTTTTTTATGTGGCGTATTTAAGAAAACGCCTAAACCATAAGCGAGCGTTTTACCACTATTCAATACATCATCAACGATAATGATTACTTTATTTTTCCAATGGCTTTCATCCAAATCGGTTGAGGCAACCAATTTGCTGCTCTCCTTTTGCAGATCAATGCGCAGCAAGGTCAATTTAAAGCCAGAGATTTTTTTTAGTACCTTTTCTAATCTTAATGCCAATTTGTAGCCGCGGTCCCAGATACCCGCCAATACTATTTCTTTCTCATTCAGGTTATCTTCCAAAATCTGATAAGCGATACGGTCTATTTTCTGCTGAATCTGTTTCTTGTTAAGAATAAGTAATTGCGATGCCATTGTATAAAAAGGATTGAATACAAAAAGAACGATTTTAAGGATGAAATTCAAACTATTTGAAAAATAATTTCGACTGCTTGCAACGTTTTCATCAGAGATGCGTCTAATGAATAACCAAAATACAAAATCGAAGCCATTATTGCACAATATTGCGTAATGAAGCTTCAGAATCATTTAACAAAACGACTATGAAAATCCTTACCAAATCATCCGCAATTTTATTTATAGTGCTAACAAGCTACATCGCTAAAGCACAGGAAACTAAAAGTTTCACGGTTAAAAATTTTAATAGTATCGGTGTAAGCAGTGGAATTGACTTGTACCTAACCCAAGGTGGTAGTGAGAGTGTGAACGTAAAATCAGATTCGGAAACATTAAAAGATATTATTGTTGAGCAAAGTGGCGGTAATGTTACCATAAAATTTAAAGACGGCATCAACTGGAGCGGTATGTTTAAAAACCGTACCATTAAAGCTTATGTAAGTTTCAAAAGCATAAATGCAATTGCAGCATCCGGAGGGTCGGATGTTTTTACACAAAATCAGATCAAAACCGATAAACTTGCTATTCGCTCATCTGGTGGGTCAGACTTAAAACTAACGGTGGTTTGTAACGACTTATCCATCCAGTCAAGCGGTGGTAGTGACATCGATTTAAAAGGCAAAGCAGAAAATATGACCATTCAATCCAGTGGTGGTAGTGATATCGACGCTTATGAATTGATTACTGATTATGCAAAGGTGCAGGCTTCTGGTGGTTCTGATGTAAGTCTTTATGTAAATAAAGGCTTGGAGGCCAGTGCGAGTGGTGGTGGCGACGTGAGTTATAAAGGAAACGCTTCACTTAAAAAAACATCAAGCTCAAAAAGCGGAGATGTACACCACGTAAATTAAAAGTTTAGTTTAGTTAATAATATGCGCTGCTTTGTGGATGCAAAGCGGCGCTTTTTTTAATATAGGTGATTGCACAAATTATGGTCATTAAAGGCTATAGCGAGAAAACCTTAAACCCTCAGCCTTTCTACCCTCTACCTTTTTTATACGGATAATAAATAAAATTGGCGCCTTCTGGAACAATTACGAATACGCACATAAAATCTTCTGGTTTTTTATACACTTTTAAGAAAGGTTCTTTTTTCTCCTTGCTGATGATTCCTTTTTCTACAAACTCTTCTAAAGTAGAAGCTTGTATCGTCCAATCGGTATTAAGTTCTTCTTTGTTTAAGATAAGTTCGCCAATGTTAACCTCATGTTGGTGTGCAATAAAAATCGGATGGGCTGAAATGCCTTCAACCATAATTTCGATGGCTACTTCTTTAATCGCATCAGCATAAAACTCCAGGTCTTTTTCTAAGCTAACCAGCGGACTTTCCTGCTTCTTTTGTGGTGCTCCGTTCTCCTCGGACGTTGCGCCTAATAATTCTTCTCTATCCATACCTAACTATTAATTGAATTTTGATTGAGTGAATTGTTGAATGTTAAAGGTCAATTGCCTCATTTCTCACATTCAATCCTTCACTCATTCAATCAATTCTATTACTTTAACCTTAACAATACTACATTCTCTACGTGCTGCGTATGTGGAAACATATCTACAGGTTTAATGCGCACCACATCATATTTCTTTTTCAGTAACTCTAAATCTCTTGCTTGCGTGGCCGCATTACAGCTTACATAAACAATTTTTTCAGATTCCATTTCCAGCAACCTTTGTACTACATCTGAGTGCATACCAGCGCGTGGCGGATCGGTAATGACCACATCTGGTTTACCATGTGCCAATATAAATTCTGAAGTCAGGATATCTTTCATATCGCCAGCATAAAAGATGGTATTATCGATCCCGTTTAATTCGGAGTTAAACTTCGCATCTTCAATTGCGGTTGGCACATACTCTACGCCCACTACCTGCTTCACGTTTTTTGCAATAAAATTCGCAATGGTACCTGCACCTGTATATAAATCATAAACCAGTTCATCACCTTTAAAACCTGCGAAATCCCTGGTGATTTTATATAATTCAAAAGCTTGCTCAGAATTCGTCTGGTAAAAAGATTTCACCCCGATTTTAAAACGGATGCCGTCCATTTCTTCGAAAATATGATCGCGACCGGAGAAAACCACCACATCCTGATCAAAAATGGTATCGTTTTTCTTTTGGTTAACGATATATAGCAAAGAAGTAATCTGTGGAAATTCATTTTGAAGAAAACCCATCAAACCATCAATCTGCTCTTGCTCCGGGTAAGCGAAAACGACTGCTACCATTACCTCTCCAGTAGTTGAAGTGCGGATAATCAGGTTACGTAAAACACCTTCATGGTTACGCAGATCGTAAAAAGACAGGCCATGATCAGTAGCATATTTACGCACTGAATTCCTGATCGAGTTAGAAGGCTCATCCTGTAAGTAACAGTGCTCAATGTCTAAAATTTTATCAAAACGCAAGGGTACGTGAAAGCCCAGTGCATTCATATCAAAATCCTCTTCGCGTTCCATATCGGTTTTTTCTAACCAACGTTTATTCGAAAAAGTAAACTCAAGTTTATTACGGTAATACCTGTTTTTTGCCGAACCAAGAATAGGCTCAGTTCCTGAGGTATCTATTTTGCCTAAACGTTGTAACGCAGCCTCAACATTTTTCTGCTTAAACTTCAATTGTGCATCGTAGCCCATGTGTTGCCATTTGCAACCACCACAGGTTCCGAAATGAGGACAAAAAGGATCTGTACGAAGTTCCGATTTTTCGTGCAGTTGCTCGATGATTGCTTCTGCAAAATTCTTTTTCTTTTTGGTCAAACGCACATCTACCACATCGCCAGGAACGGCTTTGTCAACAAAAATGACCAATTCGTCAGCCTTGCCAACACCTTTTCCTTCTTCAGCAATATCAATTATATGTACGTTTGGAACTATTGTTACCGTACCGGGTTTTCTTCTACTCATTATTTTGCAAAGATAGAAAAAAGAGGTTAAAGGTAGAAGGCAGAAAGGTGGAGGGTTTAAAACCCGGTTAATCAAGAAAGATTAGGCAATACTGTCTTGTTCGAACGAGGATTGTTCGTTAAGAAAAATTATATTTTCAAAATTATTTTCCAAAAAATTTAAATGCAGCGCCCCAAAAGCCATCTAACCAATTAAATTTTAGGTCAAATTTTTCATCTACTTGTACAGAAAACTCTAATATTTCTTTGCTCATGATAAAAAACCTATCTATTTAAGCAATAATACTAAATTCATACCAAAAACCAAAACGGTATAGATTAATTTTATGTTAATTTTACATCAAACGGTTAAAAGTGTAAATTTCCGTCATTACATTGATTTTCAAACTCTTATTTGATAATCTAACATAAATCCGTAACTTAAACTATCATTCACATAAAAATGGAGGTTCATTATGAACGTTATCCGTAAAATTGAACATTGGGGAGATGTTCATCACTCAAAATGGCTGGATTATCTTAGGATTGTACTTGGCCTGATCATTTTTGGAAAAGGTGTTTCTTTCGTTAGCGACACATCCGTACTCCAGAATATGATCACACAAAACAACGTATTTGGTTTTTCAGGCGTACTGATCAGTGTAGCCATTCACGTTGTAGCCTTTGCGCATTTGGTTGGCGGTATTTTGATTACGCTAGGCCTGGTTACCCGCTTTGCCGTCGTCATCCAGATCCCAATCTTACTGTTTGCCGTGTTTTTTGTTAACCTTACCCCGGGTTTTTCTACACCGAATTCTGAATTGTGGTTTTCGGTATTGGTGCTATTTCTGCTGATTATGTTTTGGGTAGTAGGTTCAGGCCCGTTATCCGTTGATGAAGGGTTAAAACGTAAAACGGGCAAGCGTTACGCGTAGCTTATAAGCTTTTGCATTAATGCATGCAGTGGCAGCGCTATGGCTCCGCCCTGCATTGTAAAGGTATCATTACCTGCATAAACAACAAAGCTACTACTGGGTTTTACTTCTTGACAGGCAAAGTAAAATCCCTTTGACAATGAAGGCGCAGAACTTCTTTTAATTTCTATTGCCCATTTTTCCGTACCTGAAAATTCCAGAATTAAATCTATTTCTGCGCCTCCAGGTGTTCCATAGTAGTAGGTTTGCACTCCAGATGGAATTACAGACATAATATTTTCGATCACAAAGCCTTCCCAACTTCCACCTACTACGGGATGACCAAGTAGTTCATTATAACTTTTTATATTGAGCAAGGCATGAGTAAGGCCGCTATCTCTTACATATATTTTTGGTGATCGCACAAGTCGTTTTCCAACGTTAACAGTATATGGCTTTAGTCGCCTAACTAGTAATAAGTCTACCATCAAGTCCAAATACCTGGCTATAGTTACTCCTGTAACCTCGATATTGCGAGCCAAATGGGCTGCATTTAACACACTACCTTGATTGTGAGCAAGCATTGTCCAAAAACGTTCGAGCGTTTCCGAAGGAATACGGGGGCCTAATTGAGGGATGTCTCTTTCTAAATATGTTTTGATAAAGTCCCTCCTCCATATCAAACTATTTTTCTCCGATGCAGCTAATAAACTCTCCGGAAATCCACCTCTCAACCAAAGGTTGTTAACCTTCGCTAAATCCTCTTGTGCATACTCTATAACATTTACAGGAAAAAGCTCCAGATAAGTAATTCTTCCAGCTAACGATTCGCTAGACTGTTTTAATAAATCTAAAGATGCCGATCCGAGAAACAGAAATTGTCCGGCCTTATTCCCTCTTCTACGCTCTTTATCCACAATCCCCCTTATTTGTGAAAATATTTCTGGCAAACGTTGAACTTCATCAAGAATTAAGAGTAACTCTTTGTTATTTTGATGGAAAGCAGCAATGTCTCTAACTTTTTCCCGATCTAACCGGTCTTCGAGATCCACATATATAGACTTAACCTGATCAATAAGGCTGATGGCCAATGTAGTTTTACCTATTTGACGAGGGCCTAATAACACCACAACAGGGCTACGCTGTAAAGCTTCTTTAAGTATCGGTTCTAAATTTCGGAGGATCATGTATGCAAATGTAATATTATATATTACATTTGCATACATGATGCTTGTTTAAATTGATAGAAAGATTCAAAAGATATTGTTATATTTCCCTTTTACCAACGATCATGAAAACAAAGATACTTTTTGCACTGCTTTTTGCGGGAGTGGCATGTTACGCACAAAACCCAACAGGTGAATATTTCAAGCTAACGCGGGCTGGTTTCATAGAAAAAAATGCCTACGAAACCACAGCCTTTGTAGAAAAATACTTTCGTGTACCCGGCAATACAGGTTTTAATGCCAGCATCCATTATGTAGAAAATATCCTTAAAAAAGCTGGTTTTGTAGAACAGAAAAAGAATGAGTTTGAAGACCCTTTAACCTACCGCATCGAAAAAAGAGCGATGAAAAATAATACCTGGGAGCCTGTTGATGCCAATATTGATATTGTAGGTGAAGCACAGCCACTTATTTCTTACAAAACCAACCGAAACATGATTCCCATCAACTGCAGCTCAACTCCTGCTGATGGCATTACGGCCAATGTGGTTTATATCGAAAAAATAGCTCCGGCGGAGATAGAAAAGATGGATTTAAAAGGAAAAATCCTTTTTTCGGAAAATAATCCGTCACGCTTACTTCAAATCGCAACCAAAGCCGGAGCCATTGGCGTTTTAGGCTATTCGATGCCAAAATATACCCAACCAGAGATTCATCAAACTTCTATCCAGTTCGGCAGCATGAAAGCCAATAGTGAAGTATGGACGCTGCTCCTATCTTATGCTGCTAAAGAAAAACTAAAATCTGCTTGTTTAAAAGGTGAAACGAAATTGAAGGTAAATATCCAGACCAAAATATATCCTTCAGAAGAATTAACCATTGTGGCAAATGTTAGGGGTAGTGTAAATCCTACTGAACGGTTTGTATTTAGCGCTCATGTACAGGAGCCCGGGGCAAATGATAATGCGAGCGGCGTAGGCACATTGGCAGAAATGGCTAGACTAACCGCTGAATTATACCAGACAAAAAAAATCAGTCCGAAACGCACTCTCACTTTTTTATGGGGCGATGAAATTGTATCGACCAGAAGGTATATTACAGAAGATACTACGCGTGCCAAAGGAATTTTATGGGGAATGAGTTTGGATATGGTGGGAGAAGACACTAAAAAAACCGGAGGTTTATTTCTGATTGAAAAGATGCCCGATCCATCTGCCATCTGGACAAGGGGAACAGACAAACATACCGAATGGGGCGCCGGCGATGTTACGGAGAAAGATCTTTTCCCACATTATTTCAATGACTTCATCTTTGATATCTGCAAGGCTCAGGGTAAATATGCCAACTGGGCGGTTAACTATAATCCTTTTGAAGGCGGCAGCGACCACACCCCGTTTTTGCAAAATAAAATCCCAGGACTACTGATGTGGCACTTTACGGATGTATTTTACCATACGGATAATGACCGGATTGACAAAGTTTCGTCAACTGAAATGAAAAACGTTGGTATAAGTGGTTTAACTGCAGCTTACACTTTAATTTCTGCGAATGAAAACACAGCTGCTGCTACTGTTTCGCAAGTTAAAGCAGATGCTTTGACACGCCTAAAAACTGAATTTGAGCTCAGCAAGAAAGCAATTGCTCATGGAAAAGCGGCTAATGACGAGAAGCATATAATTGAGGTTTGGTGCAAATGGTATGTTGATGCATTGGCAACCATCAATAAAATGCCTGTAAAAGCAGAAACCACAAAAGTAGGTTCAGCCATTAAATTTGCGACCAACGAGATCGAAAAACAAACCAAAGTGTATTTAGCGGAATTGAAGTAGGTTAATTTTTATAGTTAATCAAATTAATAACTACTTTAACCATCATCTCTTTTTCTTTAGGATCACTTTCTGCGATGAGTAAGGTAAGCGCAACTAGCGCATTATCGGCAATTCTTTTTGTACCATCTTCGCGATAGAGCATTTTATTTTTATCCAGAAACCAAACAAATAAAAAGGCAGCGATACGTTTATTTCCATCAGAAAACGAATGGTTTTTTACTACGAAATATAATAGATTGGCCGCCTTTTCTTCCATACTCGGATAAAGCTCTTCTCCATCAAATGTTTGATAAATGGTATATAATGAACTTTTAAATGATTGGTCTTTTTCATTTCCAAAAAGTTTACTTCCACCAAATTTCACTCTCAAATCATCTATGGCTTCAAGTGCAGAATCGTAATCTATTTTAAAATCGCCTCTATTGCCAGAAACTTCATTTTCTAGCTGCTGATGATCGTAACGATCAAGAACATCTAAAGCATAAACATAATCTGTAAGAATTTTAAAAGTATCTTTTAGCTCATCATTATCAAGCAAGTGGTTATTTTGAACAGCACCAACCAACTTGATCGCCTGCTTCAATTCTATGAGTTGCTGGCTTTGCTCTTGTAATTTCTTATGATTTAAGGCATACCCATTTATTAGATAATTTTTTAAAATCTGGTTGGCCCATATACGGAATTTTGTTCCCTCAACCGATTTTACCCGATAGCCAACTGATATAATCACATCTAAAGAATAAAATTCGATTTCTCTGCTAACTGATCTATTGCCTTCTTTTTGAACTGTCAAGGATTTCTTGACAGTTGAACTTTTATCCAGTTCATTTTCATTGAATATATTCTTAATATGGAGACTTATATTCTGTTTAGTTTTATTAAAAAGCTGTTGCATTTGCTGTTGAGTAAGCCAAACAGTATCATTACCGAAAACCACTTCTATTGCCGGCAGTCCCTCTTCATTTTTATAAATTATAATTTCATCCTTAGTCATTGCCTTAAGTTAGTAAAATATTTATTCTATTTTCGCATTATGCCTAAACCAAAAGCCATAATTATCGGTGCCGGAATTGCAGGAATTGCATCTGCTATTCGCCTCTCTGTAAAGGGGTATGATGTTGAAGTTTTTGAAGCCAATTCGAAACCTGGAGGTAAACTAGGGGAAATAAAAATAAATGGTTTCAGGTTTGATGCCGGCCCAAGTCTTTTTACCATGCCGCAATATGTGGATGAACTTTTTAAACTGGCTGGTAAAAATCCTGAAAATTATTTCAAGTACATTAAACTAAAAGAAGTTTGTCGTTACTTTTACGAAGATGGTTTAAGGTTAAACGCCACCTCCGATCTTGATAAATTTGCAAGGGATATAGAAGAGAAAACCATTTCAACTGTAGCAGAAGTCGAACATTTTTTTAAAAAGAGCGAGACAATCTACGAGGTTACTCATCGTGTATTTTTAGAAAGGAGTTTGCATAAACTTAAAAGTTACCTGCATTGGGATACTTTAAAATCAATATTCCGTTTTGGCCAGATTGATGCCTTTAGAACACAGGCCAGGGCTAATCAATCATTTTTTAAAGATGAGCGAATCACGCAGCTTTTTAACCGCTACGCCACCTATAACGGCTCAAATCCATACCAGGCGCCTGCTACATTGAATGTAATTCCACATTTTGAGTATCATTTTGGTGCTTTTATTCCAAAAGATGGCATGTATGGTATTGTTAAGGCTTTGATTAAACTGGCTGAAGAACTGGGCATCAGGTTCCATTACAGCCAAAAAGTCGAAGAAATATTATACACCAATGAAAACAAACCTAAAATAAACGGGGTAAAAGTTAACGACAAAACCTACAAAGCAGAGGTAGTGATCTCTAACCTTGATATCTGGTTTACTTACAAAAAATTACTGAAAGGCATAGCTGAACCGAAAAAATTATTAACCCAGGAACGCAGCAGTTCAGCATTGATTTTTTACTGGGGTATGGATGGGAACTACAGTGATTTAGGCTTACATAATATTTTCTTCACTGAAGACTATCAAAATGAATTTAATGCCATCTGGGAAGACAAAACAATCTACAATGATCCTACTGTTTACATAAATATCAGTGCTAAACACCTCAGAGGCGATGCGCCTGCAAATGCTGAAAATTGGTTTGTGATGATTAATGTACCTGCTAATACGGGACAAAATTGGGATCAGTTGATTAAGGAGTCAAGGACAAATATTATCAAAAAAATCAGCCGGATTCTGAACAGGAATATTGAAAAGGATATCATTTGCGAACAGATCCTGGATCCCCGGAGTATTGAAAGTAAAACGGGATCGTATCAGGGCTCTTTGTATGGCAACAGTTCCAACAATAAGTTTTCCGCCTTTTTGCGACACTCAAATTTCAGCTCAAAAGTTAAAAATCTATACTTCTGCGGTGGAAGTGTACATCCGGGCGGAGGAATTCCTTTGGCCTTATTGTCAGCGAAGATAATTGATGATGATATTAGTTCAGTTGTTCAATAGTCATTGGTTCACTAGTCAATAGTTTAGTGGTTCATGGTTGATAGCTTATTAGTTCAATAGTCATTGGTAAAGCAAATAGGCAATTGGTCTATGGTTGTTAGCTTATAGCAGTATTGCTTAAAACGATCGCTAAACCTTAATTTTCTTACCTTATTAATGGTCAAACTATAGGCAAACCATTTATTTGCTCCTTACATCTGACCATTTTATGGTGAATTGTTTAATCGGTGAATCGACTACAGACTTAAGACTCGGGACTAAGGACTGCAGCTTAACGACTTCCCCTAATTGCTTCCTCCAGCTTTTCTCCATCAAGATCAAATGCATCTACAATTATTTTCGCTTTTGTATAAAAAGGATCGCGTTCCTGAAGTTTTTCTTTAATGAATACCAGGAGTTGTTCATCATCCAAATCTTTAATCAACGGGCGCTTCTGGCGGTTATGTAAACGTGAGACCAAAGCCGCCGGTTCCATTTGCAGGTAAACCGTTTCGCCATGTGCATTCATCCATTCCATATTATCAAAGAAACAAGGCAATCCACCTCCCGTAGCCACCACACAAGTTTCCGGATAATGGTATGTTTTAAGCATTTCACTTTCGTAAGCTCTAAAACCGCTTTCTCCAAATTCTGCAAAATATTCGGCAATACTTTTACCAGTTTTCGAAACAATTTCGGCATCCAGGTCAATTACAGGGCAATCTAAACGGTGTGCCAATTGTTTTGCTTTGGTGCTTTTGCCGCAGCCCATATATCCGATAAGGAAAATTTTCATCTAAAGTTCTTATAGCCGACCTATAACAAATGGTCGCGTTTTAACATAATATAATCGGTTACAGGCGGTGTAAAACCTGCCTTTTTTAATAAAGTTACAACCTGTCCGCGATGATAAGTAGAGTGATTAAATAAATGAAATAAAATTTCGTCTATGCGGTTTTCATATTGATCACCTTTTGTATTAGTATATAAAATCCGCTTATCTAAAGGATGATTATTCAATGCTTCCCTGATCAGCCTGAAATTTTCTAAAGAGAGACTTTCAAAATCTTCTATTGAGTGGATATCCCAAACCCCATAGAGCGGTGTTTTGCCAGAAATCCGTTGTGACCAAATATGCTGTGCATTAAGCACGTGACTGAACAAACGTGCTGCATCAGGCAATTCAATAGTTGTTGATTTAAATATTTCGATGATGCGGGCATCGGCAAGCTCGGTATAATTTATAATTTCTTCCTCGCGCATAACCTAACTTAATTTAACTCTTGGATCGACATAAGCATATAAAATATCAACCAGGATATTAATGACTACAAATACGAAAGCGATAAAAAGAATTGAACCCATTACAACCGGAAAATCGGACATTTCTAAAGCGGTTACCGTTGTTCTTCCTAAGCCATTATAACCGAAAATGTACTCTACAAAAAAAGAACCCGCCAATAAAGAGGCAAACCATCCTGAGATAGCGGTAATAACCGGGTTCATGGCGTTTTTTAAAGCGTGTTTATAAATTATGACATTTCTACTTAAGCCTTTGGCCCTTGCAGTCCTGATATAATCCTGCGCTAAAACATCCAGCATGGCGCTTCTGGTAAGCTGCACAATAATAGCCAATGGCCTTAAGCCCAGTGTTATCATTGGTAACCATAAATTTCTCAGGGTCAATACCTCACCATTAAACGGATCGTAAGAATATAAGCTACCACTCATTTTTAAACCTGTGTAGTTGCTCAGCACAAATCCGAAAAGCCAGGCAATAATAATTCCCGCAAAAAAAGAAGGTGCAGATATTCCTAAAATGGCAAATGCATTTGCTGATTTATCAATCCATGAATCTTTATAAACCGCTGATAGCACACCCAAAAATACACCGATAATGGTGGCAAAAATCATTGCAGTTAAAGCAAGGATGAAGGTATTTGGTACGGTTTCAGAAAGGATTGCAGTTACATCGCGTTTGGTTTGGTACGAGCTCCGCAGGTAGGGCCATTTTAACGCCAGTACTTTTTTATCAAAAGCAATCAGTTTTGCATAATGGTATTTCTGCTGACTGGTACTATCGTTATCCACAATGCTGATTGGAGATAAATCGTTAATATATAAAATAAACTGCACAGGCTTTGATCGGTCTAAACCAAATTCTTTGCGAACTGCTTCAAGTGACTGAACATCGGCCCGCTGCCCCATTGTCATCCTTGCAGGATCGCCGGGCAAAATATTAAACAGCACAAAAACAACCAATATTACACCACCCATTACCAGTAGTCCATACATCAGTTTTTTTAGTGCGTATCCGATCATATTTATTTATCGAAATATTTTCTGCTTAACTGGTCAAAAGTCGGCACATTATGAAAATGCCATTTATTAATTACCACACCATTTTTCATTAACAAAACACCAGGATTTGCCCTTACCATGCTTTTTAAAGGCACTGCATCTGCATAAAATACTTCAGAAAACAAGTTGTTCTTTTTGATAAACGCCTGAGCATCCTGTGCTGAATTGGAAGTAAGCAAAACCGTACGGATATTAAACTGCTGTGTAGCATTAATGGCAAGTGCATTTAATTTACCAATAGCTGCCTCATTTGTACTATGAAGATCGTAAGCCACAAAAATCAGATTATAGTATGGATTTTCAATCAGTTCCTTGGTATAATCAGTGCCTGAAGCATCGGTAATGTTCAAATCTTTGATTTTAGGCTCAAAGCCTTTTTTAAGCAGTCTTTTTGCCGGTTCACCAATAATTTCCCAATTGTCATCCTTCCAGATCTCAGTTTTAAGATAGGCTTTATCGCTCATATCTTTCTCCTCTTTGGTCTTTTTATTCTTCAGATGGTACATGATTTCAAATTCATCAGGCTTTTCTCCCGGAGGAATTACCATTAATGAGGGAAGATGTGCACCAACTTTATAAGGCAGAAAGTCAATAACCGGCAAAACATTGTAAGTATATAACCCAAAACCTAAGGATATAACTGTTGCTGTAATAGCAATATTTCTCTGTGTAGCTTCTTTTTTAAATAATGGCTGAATAAGGTTTTTGTTTAAGAAAATCACAATAATCAGCGCCAAAAGGATCAGGTCTTTACTGAAAGATTGCCAAGGCGTTAGCGGAATGGCATCGCCAAAACAACCGCAGCTGGTAACCACTTTAAATGCGGCAGAAATAAATGTTAACAGCGTAAAAAAGATTATCAGCAACAATAAGCCCCAGGCTACCTTTTTACTCCAAAAACCCAATAGCAATAAGGCACCGAGAACAATTTCTAGAGTACAAAGTAAAATGGCAATCCCTGTGGCCATCCCACTCAGGAAATTCATGTGAAAAACTTCAAAATATTCCTGCAGTTTATAACCAAAGCCAAGCGGATCGTTAGCTTTTATTAATCCTGAAAATATGAATAAAGCACCGACAAAAATCCTGGAGAATCTTAAAAGTATATTTCGCATCTATATATTTATTTTTATGGCTATAATGCTATTTATTTAACGCCGAGTTTGATCAGCGCGAAAACCGAATAGTTCAGCATATCCTGATAATTCGCATTAACACCCTCTGAAGCCAGTGTTTGTCCTTCGTTATCCTCTATCTGTTTAACCCTAAATATTTTCATCAAAATTAGGTCGGTTAAAGAGCTAATGCGCATATCGCGCCAGGCCTCGCCATAATCGTGGTTTTTGGCAAACATTAAATCTTTGGTTTCCGTCACCTTTTCTACAAACCTTTTTTCAACTTCATCATAAGGCATTTCATTGGGGTCGCTTTCGGTCAATTCCAGCTGCATCATGGCAATAACACAATAATTAATAATTCCAATATATTCAGAAATCACACCCTCTCCCACCTTACTTACTTTTTTTTCTTCCAGGGTACGAATGCGTTGTGCCTTGATAAAAATCTGGTCAGTGATCGAACTTGGCCTTAAAATCCGCCATGCAGTGCCATAATCTTTAGTTTTTTTTAAAAATAATGATCTGCAAACTGCAATCACTTCATCAAACTCGGTAGAGGTATTTGTTTGTGTCAAAGCCAATAATTATTTAGTTTTTAGTGTATTTTTGTTCTGAAAAAACAAAAGCTAAAGATACATTTTTAAAGCGAAACCCAAATCCCGAAAGGGTTTATTATGGCAGAAAAAAACTTTTTTGAGCCCAAAAAAAGCTTAAATATTAAGGGTAGACTGATCGATTTAAGCAGCCCAAAAGTAATGGGTATTTTAAATATAACCCCCGATTCTTTTTACGACAATAGCCGCACAAAATCAATAGACGAGGCTTTAATCAAAGCTGCCCGATTTCTTGATGAGGGTGCTACATTTATTGATATAGGAGGATACTCATCGAGACCAGGCGCAAAGGACATTTCAATCAATGAAGAAATAGACCGTGTGGTGCCTGTGGTAGAAAGTTTGGTAAAAACATTTCCGGAAGCAGTCATTTCTATCGATACTTTCAGGGCAAAAGTTGCTGAGGAAACCATTTCGGCCGGTGCGCATATCATCAATGACATTGCCGCTGGCGATATGGATGAGCAGATGTTCGAGACAGTAGCTAAGCTACAGGTACCTTACATGATAATGCACATGCAGGGTACTCCTCAAAATATGCATCAAAATCCGGTTTATACCAATGTATTGCTGGAAGTAATCGATTATCTGGCGAAAAAAGTTGCGGCACTTAAGGCCCTACACGTCCATGATATAATCATAGATCCTGGTTTTGGCTTCGGAAAAACGACCGAACATAATTACGAGTTGCTCAGGCAAATGGAGGCTTTTAAAATATTCAAGCTGCCTATTTTGGTGGGTTTCTCGCGTAAGGGAATGATTTATAAAACGCTTGGAACTACGGCAGTAGAGGCCCTGAACGGAACTTCCGTACTTAATACCATTGCGCTACAAAAAGGTGCTGGTATTTTAAGGGTACATGATGTTAAGGAAGCGGTAGAGTGTGTGCGGTTGGTGGAGAGGCTGGGTTGAGCGGCTGGCGCATAGCGTTTAGCGTTTTTGTACATCTAGAATATTTTATCTACAATTAACAGCTTTAAACAATTAACCTAATATTGTAAACTGAAATCCGTTTTGCTATCTTGCCACTAATGAAAGGTTTTGATTTTGACTTCCTTAAAGTATCGCCAACTGATATCGTTGATATTATTTTGGTGGCCTTATTAATTTATTACGTTTATACCCTAATCCGCAATACACTAGCCGTTAACCTGCTTGTTGGGATGTTTATTATTACAGTTTTTTACTGGATAGTAAAGGCCTTACACATGGAATTATTGACCGCAATCATAGAAAAGTTTATGAGCGTGGGGATTATTGCATTGATCGTAATTTTCCATCCGGAGATCAGGCGCTTCCTTTTACTGATCGGGAAAAATGCTTTTTTACAAAAAAACAAAGCCTGGTGGGGTTATTTATTTGGCCGGAAAGAAATTGAAAGGAATAATTTAACCCGGATAAAACCAATTATCGACGCCTGTAAAAGCATGAAGAAAACGCGTACAGGGGCATTAATTGTATTCGTTAAATTTTATGATGAACAGTTTTTTGCCAATAGCTGCGAATTTGTTGACTCAAAAATATCGAAACGTTTGCTGGAAAGTATATTCCAGAAAAACAGTCCATTGCATGATGGCGCTGTAGTAATCTCTGAAAACAGAATTAAAAGTGCCAGCTGTATTTTGCCTTTAACAGATAACGATCAGTTACCTTCCCAATTTGGATTAAGGCACCGTGCAGGTATTGGTGTTTCGGAAACAACTGATGCAGTTGCGGTAATTATATCAGAAGAAACCGGAGAAATCTCATATGCCAAACAAGGAAGGGTAAGAATGAATGTTTCTTTCGGGGAGCTGGAGAAGTTGCTGAATAAGGATTTTTAACGCCCCGATTAAGGTGTTTTTAAGTGATTACACAGATTTTACTTCTCTGTCCATTCTGATCCGACGGCAGTGAAGACCCGCATAGCAAGCATGAATGCCTTTTAATCTTAAACACCTTATGAATAATCTCTGGCCAATGAAAAACTGAACTATCGATTAACGGAACAAATACGGTACAATAAATATCCTTCGACTACGCTATCACTGACAGAATCCACTAGTGTAGTCGTCATTCTCGCGCATGCGGGAATCTTAAAGCGCTTGCATTACGATTCCCAATCAAGTTGATCTCTTGTAGTCTAATTCTGAGTAAAAAAGCTATCACTCATATTAATTTCATACAATAAATTACCCCTCAAGTTGACATAACGATTAATCCGTGTTTCTGTGCTTCAGTGGCAAAATAAACCCTCTCTGGTTTAGCGCCTCGTTAAGACCTGTATTTACTTAAATTTTCCGCGATTCCATAAAAGACTAAAGACTTAGCGAGACGCTAAGACTAGGTGAGTGTTGTCATTCTGAACGCAGTGAAGAATCTATTACTGAACACACAGAACCTTAAACTATAATAATATAGATCTAATTATTTACGTATATATTGTCTCTATTTAGATCCTTCATTGCATTCAGGATGACAAACTAACGAAACTTATAAATATGAAAAGGCGAATGTTTCCATTCGCCTTTTCAATATAATTTTAAGAATCACCTATCGGTGTAATCCAATAATCTGTATAATCAATTTTTAACAGTATTGTTCAAAAGCACCAATCAGATTATCCGCAATCATCTCTGCTGGTCTGCCTTCAATCTGGTGGCGCTCGATCATGTGAACCAATTTACCATCTTTAAACAAAGCCATTGCCGGAGATGATGGAGGAAAAGGCATCATGTAATTTCTAGCCTGATCTACAGCTTCTTTTTCCATGCCTGCAAAAACAGTAACCAATTTATCAGGATGTTTTTCGTGTGCTGCTGCTGCGCGAGCTGCCGGACGCGCATTTGCTGCTGCACAACCGCAAACTGAATTCACTACAACCAACACAGTTCCTTCGCCTTTAATAGCCTGATCTACGTCTGCCGCATTTTTTAACTCTTGAAAACCAACGTTAGTTAATTCCTTACGCATTGGCTCTACTAAATATTCTGGATACATTATCTTAGTTTTTATTTTACAATATCAATAGTACAAAAATAAGAAAATCGAATGGCATGCACCATCCGATTTATATTTTTAAGGTAAAATTAATGATCTATTTCAACCCTTTGATAAAGTTATCAAACATTTGAGGATTAGTAATTGCTCCAGCTATCATTAATACAACGATCACGATAAATAACACACTTAAAATAGTCGCAATCATTCCGCAGATTTTACCTGCTTTTGCATTTTTATATGATGATTCTGTGTATAAACCCGGGTTAAGCTGATATTTTCTCATATCACCAGCACCTAATATCCAGGCAATTACACCAAATATCACTCCAAATATCCCATAGAAACAACAAGCTGGGATCGCTAAAATACCCAATACGAGAGAAGCTGTAGCATTTGGTAAGTTCTGCTGACCAAAACCTCCTCCTCCAAACTGGCCAAACGGTGGTGGCTGCTGAAATGGCGGCGGTTGTTGGAAAGGTGGTGGCGTTGCAGGTCCCTGATCAAGTGGCTGAAAAGGGGCTGGTTCGGGATTTTGATTCTTTGAAAGATCTATAGGTCTATTTTCTTGAGGATTTTCCTGTTCTTCTGACATAGGTATATTTAGATAAATTGGTGAGTGTATATTTTGTAAATGTAATTGATTAAAATAATTACTGCAACCCCTGCAAAAACGATTTTTATTAGCTGTGCACCGAACTTAAAATCAACCTTAAGATGCACAATAGTGAATATTACAACAAGGATAAGCGGGATTGTTGCAGGATAAAACTTGAATGATGCGATTAAATCGCCACGAAATAAAGCTAAAACTGAGCGTTGCAAACCACAACCCGGACAATCGATCCCGAAATGGGTTTTAAATGGACAACTGAAAAGATGCTCGCCCAACCAGTCTAAAAAACTTTTATGTGGTTGAGCCATCTATATTTATTATTTTTCCCTGGCCATCTTTCCAAACTTTATATTTTTCCAGGTCTTTGAGCACCTGCCTGTACACCAGATTTAAGATATAGATATCATCAATGAAACCTAAAACAGGTACAAAATCCGGAATCACATCAATAGGAGATAAGAAATAAATCAGTCCTCCTAAAATGGCAATAATCGATCTTTTAGGGATTTCGGTATAATCGCCATTCACATAATCTTTAGACACTGCAAACAACAATACCAGTTTGGTCCAAACTCCTTCCAAATCACCTTTATTGGTTACCGCCTTGCCAAGCGCATCCTTAATCGTATTACTGGCTTTGGTTTTATCACTTAAGATTACCGAGGCCTTGCTTTGCGATTTCTTAAAAAATCCGAGTATTTTATCCCTGTTCAGTTTCATAATTAATGCTTTACAAATTAACGGCCAAAAGCATCATAATTGTCTTCCGCGTATTTGGTAAAACGGTCTAATAACTTGATATTTTTATTTTCTACCGGGGTTAAATCATCATCAACGTTGTTTTTAACAGGGACATACCATTCTACAGGATCGAAAAAATTTCTGAAAGTTGGTTTTTTAAAAACGTAACCATGTCTGGCGAAAATGGTATTCTTAATAATCTGTAGGTCTAATTTTCTTAAATTCTTTACATCGTCTTCTTTAAGCAGATCCGTAGAAGCATTTAATTTAAAAATCTGATCGGATGCACTTCTGTAAAAAGGATTTGCCTCGAGTGTATCTACTTTTCCATCTTCTGCTGTATCCACTCTTTTTATCATTTTATGCTCGCTCCAATCTACATAACTCGCTTCTGTGGGCAACATCAAACTTGCATTGTATTCGAATTTCTTTTTTAATAGTTTAAATTCTTTTTCAGGCCACTTAAGCTCCTTTTTATAGGCATTCCATTTGCCGATTAGGGTATCGCCAACCAAGGTAATTTCAAACTTTCCATCATATTTATGGCTACCGGGCTCATCTAAAATAAAAGTGATTTTACCTCCATCTTCTGATAGTTTACCCAATAATGGCCGGCTGTTCCCCGCCACCACGCTTTGTGCAATTACGGTATCCTTAGTAATTTTTTTAATGTTGATATTCAGTTTATCTAAAGAACCCTGCATATCGCCCTCATATTCCAACTCTTCTGCAGCGTAAAAATCGCCGACCCAAAAACCATAAAGTTCTTTATGTATTTCCTGTTGGGCTACCGTAGTATTTTTTGTGGTATTGGTTTTCTTAGTATCTCTACAGGATAACATCAAAAAAGGGACAAGCGCGAATAATAAGATTTTTTTCATTTATGTTTTTTTAATAGGTTAAAGAATTTTCTTTTTAATCAGCCATTCGGCGATCAATAAATTGGGGATCCAGCCGAGCCAGGCAATAATCTGATAAACATCCATCGGCGCCGGGTGGAATAAATATACTAAAATAACTTTCCACAACCTTAAAGTGATGGCTGAAGCTGCCAGGGCAAAACTGCGGTACATAAACTTTTTATGGACCGTTACTTTTCTTTTCAAGATGAGCAAAATGGCCTTCAACGTAAACCAGAACCATAAAACGCCCAAAATAACGAATGACGTTTTAGCCATCAGGGCCCCATTTGCAAAATAGCCCATAAAAATGCCAGATGGTGCAGCAAGAAACAATACAAAACCTGCGTATAAATAGCCTAACCATTTGTGTATCTTCGGATACCTGGATAAAATTTTAGGATTAAACTGCGTAAAACCGGCTAATAATACAAATATAGCACTGTAAACATGCACATAAAATATAGGGAGGTAAGACTTGATGTTTGATACTTCGGTTTGTTTAATCTGCAGAAAAGAGACTTCACTACTCAGTGGAATATAACGCAAAGTAATCTGCACCATCAGCATAAAAAAGTAGGTAAAAAACAATAGCCAGGCCACCTGTTTATAGCTGATGTTTTTCATTTATTTTTGATTAAAAAGCAAAAGTAATTTTTTATCGAATGGAATGGCAACCAACTGTGCGTTTACCACGTCATCTTCATAAAGCTGCTGCTTTTTAGGATCGAACACAAACCTGGCGATAACAGGCATCCTATCCGAGTAACTTTCGTGAAGGTTAAAATTATAGGTTTTTGAGTATTCCTGCGATGGATCGGTTTTAGGGTTAGGGCTACTCTCGAGCATAATACCATAAGATGTGCCACCATTTTTAACAATCCTTTCGTACAAGCCTTTAGTTAGCTGTTTGCAGCGCGGAGAAGTTTCTACAATTTTATAGGCAACCTGTGCCTTATGACTTTCCTTTACCTGTGCTTTCGATTGGTATATCGATGACCCGAGAATAAAAAAAAGAAATAGAATGTTTTTCATGATTGAGTAGCGTTAATAAATATAAAAAATATCAAACTAAACTTACAATTGACTTAAAAGGTCTTCGATAAACTAACATCTACAGACAACAGAATAGTCGTCATCTCGATCCGATAGTTATCGGATGTAGTGCAGCGAAATGGAGAGATCTATTTACCAAAGGTTATTGAAATCAAATTTAAAAGATTTCTCCACTGCGGTCGAAATGACGATATTTCAGGCCTATTCACCTTCTTTATCCATCTGCCGTTTATATTAATGCATACAATAAATATCCCTCAGACTAACACGCCTAAATGAGTTTTTTTTAAAAAAATTTAAGAAGATTTCATCATTTCCAGAATATCATCTACGTACTTGCGTTCATTAGCTAAACGTGGTACTTTATGCTGTCCACCTAGTTTATCTTTTGCTTTTAACCAATTGTAAAAGGTATTTTCTGGTGCATTGTGTACTTTAGGACGGGCCAGTGCCATATCCTTAAAGCGCTTGGCATCGTAATCAGAGTTCACCTCACGCAGTGTATTGTCCATAATATCAACGAACTTTTCAAAATCGTTTGGCTGTTTATCAAATTCAATGATCCACTCATGCCCTCCGGCTTTTTCTCCTTTAAAATAGATTGGTCCGGCGGTATAATCTTTTATTTCGGCACCAGTTTCCTGACAGGCTTTGGTTAATGCCTGTTCTGCATTATCAATAATCACTTCTTCGCCAAAAGCATTGATAAAGTGTTTGGTACGTCCTGTAATTTTAATGCGGTAAGGAGAGAGTGAGGTAAACTGGATGGTATCGCCGATCATGTAGCGCCACAAACCTCCATTCGTAGAAATCACGATGGCATAGTTTTTATAGAGTTCTACTTCGCCCAATAACAAAGCCTTAGGATTCTCTTCTCCAATGTTTTCCATCGGAACAAATTCGTAGAAAATACCGTAATCCAGCATCAGCAACATTTCTTCTGAATTATCCTGGTCCTGAATACCGAAAAATCCTTCGGATGCATTGTAAGTTTCCAGATAATACATATCGGCGGACGGAATCAGCTGTTTAAACTGTTCACGATACGGGGCAAAATTTACGGCACCGTGGATATATAATTCTAAATTCGGCCAAACCTCCAGTAAATTTTGCTTTCCGGTAAGTTCCAGCACTTTTTTAGCCAATACGATAGTCCAGGTGGGTACGCCCGAAATGCTGGTCACATTTTCATTGATGGTGGCTTCAGCCATCCTATCCATCTTAATCTCATAATTGTCCATCAAAGCGATAGACATATCCGGTGTACGGTAGTATTCAGCCCAAATTGGCAGGTTTTTAATCAGTACAGCCGATAAATCGCCATAAAAACAATCTTCATTTAACTGGTTCACCTGATGGCTGCCACCCAACACCAAGCCTTTTCCGGTAAACATCTGGTTATCCGGGCGGTTATTGCAATAGATGGAAAGCATATCCTTACCACCTTTAAAATGGCATTCTTCCAAAGATTCCGGAGACACCGGGATAAATTTACTTCTGTCGCTGGTGGTACCCGATGATTTTGCAAACCATTTGATATCAGATGGCCATAGAATGTTCTGTTCGCCATTAAGCATGCGCTCAATGTAAGGCTTTAAGGTATCGTAGTTTTGGATAGGAACCCGTTCCTGATATTGTTGTGGAGTTAAGATCGATTTATAATCGTACAACTTGCCCCATTCGGTATTTTCGGCACTATCAATCAAATTATGGAACCACTCTTCCTGAACATCATGGGGATATTTCATAAAAAGTTCGATCTGGTGGATCCGCTTTTTCATTAACCAGGTAAAAATTGAATTTACAAATGCCATCTTTAAATGTTAGAATTAACGGGCATCATGTTGCCACAGATTTTCACACCTGCTCCTTGGTTTAACGGGGATAAAAAGAGTTTTTTATACACAGTAAAATTTATAGCTTTTGGTTTAACGTCGCAAATAGGCAACACTCTAATTTAAATATTGTTTGTTGAATATTATTAAACATCAAATTTCTTACGTTTCAATACGAAATTCGATCCTAAATATACTTTTCTAACCATTTCGTTTTCGGCAAGCACTTCAGGAACGCCCTGCTCCAGGATCTTTCCTTCAAAAAGTAAATAAGCCCGATCGGTAATCGAAAGTGTTTCCTGTACGTTGTGATCGGTAATTAAGATCCCTATATTTTTATGTTTCAGTTTGGCAACTATACTTTGAATTTCTTCTACCGCAATTGGATCTACCCCTGCAAAAGGTTCATCCAATAAAATAAAATTAGGATTTGCGGCGAGGGCACGGGCAATTTCCGTACGGCGGCGTTCACCTCCCGATAATAAATCACCGCGGTTTTTGCGTACTTTATGTAAACTAAACTCGTTGATTAGCTCTTCGAGTTTATCACGCTGTTCTTCCTTCGTCAATTTGCTCATTTCCAAAATGGCCAGGATATTATCTTCAACAGTAAGTTTTCTAAAAACAGATGCTTCCTGAGCTAAATAACCAATTCCTTTTTGCGCCCTGCGGTACATCGGATCTTCGGTAATATCTTCTTCCTCTAAGAAAATGCGGCCTTCATTTGGCTTGATCAAACCTACGATCATGTAAAAGGAAGTTGTTTTCCCAGCTCCATTCGGGCCTAAAAGTCCAACAATTTCCCCTTGACTTACGTTAAAGGAAACGTTGTTTACAACAGTACGCTGTTTATATTTTTTGACCAGATTTTCGGCTTTTAATATCATATATTGATTGCTCCGTCATCCTGAATTTAGTTCAGGATCTTTCTAATTAGATGCTGAAACAAGTTCAGCATGACGAATTTATTTTATGGTTAATTAACTTTTATTCCTTTAATATTTAACTGCAAACGCCTCTTATCTTTCCATACGTTTTCTTCTAAGGTATAACAAACCGAAAAAGGTACTTTTGGTTGTAAAAGGTTTTGAAATTCGGCCAGCCCGAAAGCAATGCCTTCAAAAATAGGCGAATTTTGTTGTTTTATATTAATTTTTAAATGATTTTGGCCAACTGCCATGGCATGCTGTGCGAGATATACATTATGGGTAACAAATATAGGTGCCATATTTTCTGGTCCGAATGGCCCCATCTGTGATAAAACCCTGTAAAACTTGCCATCTATCTGCGCCAGTTCAATTTCGGCGTCAATCCTGATCATTGGTGTAAGCAGCTCTTCTGTAATGCTTGCGGCTACAATTTCTTCAAACTTATCAGCAAAGGCATCTACATTATGTTGCTGCATGGTTAAGCCTGCAGCAAATTTATGCCCGCCATACTGATCTAATAAATGAGCGCAACCACTTAAGGCTTCGTATAAATCAAAACCAACTACCGATCGGCAAGAACCTGCTACATGTCCGTTAGACTTTGTTAATACAATCGTTGGGCGATAATACTTTTCAGTTAAACGTGAAGCTACAATCCCGATTACCCCTTTATGCCAGTTTTCATTAAATACCACAGTCGTTTTTTTATTAATCAGGATATCACTTTCACCAATTAAAGCCAAAGCTTCACGGGTAATGTCCTGATCGTAGGTTTTGCGTTCTGTATTTTTAAGGTTGATGAGTTCGCTTTGCTCCAGTGAGTTACTATCTACCTGGCAGAGCAGCATAGCAACGGCATGTTTGGCATGGTCTATCCTGCCAGCGGCATTAATCCGCGGACCTAAGGTAAAAACCACATCAGTAATGGTATAATTTTCCGTTTTACCTGAAACTTCCATTAAGGCGCGTAAGCCTTCGCAAGGATTGGAGTTGAGTTTTTTCAGCCCATAATAAGCTAAAATTCTGTTCTCTCCCACTACTGGAACAATGTCGGCCGCGATACTGACCATCACCAAATCTAAATATTGCAGATAGGTTTCTTTTGCTAGTTCATGCTTTTGCGCATAGGCCTGCGCCAGTTTAAAACCGATCCCGCAGCCGGCAAGTTCTTTAAAAGGATATGGACAGTCTGAACGTTTAGGATCTAGAACGGCAATGGCCTGAGGCAGTTCATCTCCAGGTAAATGGTGGTCGCAGATAATGAAATCGACACCTAAGGTATTGGCATAGTCAATTTTATCGATCGATTTTATTCCACAATCTAACGCTATAATTAATGAGAATCCATTTTCGCTAGCGTAGTCAATTCCAGCGGTAGAAATACCATAACCTTCCAAATAACGATCTGGAATATAATATTCTATATTTTTAGTGAGTTGCGAAAAGAAACTGAAGGCCAGTGCTACCGAAGTGGTACCATCCACGTCGTAATCGCCATAGATCAATATTTTTTCGTGGGTTGCCAATGCGGTTTCGATACGAGCGATTGCAACATCCATATCCTTCATTAAAAAAGGATCATGAAGGTGATCGAGATCTGGTCTGAAGAAATCTTTCGCCTGATCAAAATCACAGATATTCCGCTGCACGAGAATCTGTGCAAGTGATCGGTCAATGTTAAGTTGTTCTGCTATTTTTGCTACCGTATCATCATTACAACCTGATGCCAGTACCCATCTTTTTTCCATTTATTTTGTCTCCGAACAGTAAATATACATTTTAATTGAATACGCAGGCGGTAAACTTTAATGGGCTATTGTACAAAGCATTTAAATACAAAAAGTTAGGTTTTACTTCGAAATACCTTTCTGCAAATGAGAATAGCGAATGGAAAATTATAATTCAGAGGTTCAAGAGAGAAATTTAATATGCTATTTTACAAAAAAAGGAAGTATCCAAGCTTTCACCAAAACAAATACTCAAGGTTAGATTGTTACCTTTGCATAAACATTAAAAGATTCATATTTTGCAAGTACACACCCTCTTCGAAGGAACCTACTCAGTTGATGCAACAAAGAAATTTGTGCCTTTCGACCCTGCTATTCATAGTTATAAAGACAGACCTGCATCATTATTCATCAATGTTCAGCCTTTTTTGCTTGAGCTGAAAAACGACCTCGTACTTTTCGATACGGGTTTAGGTTTTAGTGATGACCAAGGTGAACTGATTTTACATAAAAATATCCGCAATGCAGGTTTCGATCCCACTGATGTAACCAAAGTTTTAATGTCGCACTTACATTACGACCATTCAGGCGGTATGATTCACAAGCAAGGGAATGATAGAGTTGAATTGAGTTTCCCAGATGCAGAGTACGTGATTAATCGCGGAGAATGGGAAACAGCATTTAGCAGCACTTCATCTTCTTACCACACCGATATTTTCGATTTTGTTCAGCGCAATGCACAATTAAAGTTTGTTGAGGGCGATGGTGCATTGAATGAAACTATTGCTTACGAATTTACAGGGGCACATTGTCCGAACCACCAGGTTTTTCTTTTAACAGAAGATAATCAAAAGGTGTTTTTTGGTGGCGATGTTTTGCCTGAACCTGAAGAACTGGTTAAAAACTTTATCGCCAAATATGATTTCGATGGACGTAAGGCAATGGAGTTACGCAAGGAGTTTGGTAAAAGAGCAGCCGAAGAAAACTGGGAATGTTTGTTCTACCACGGCAAAAGCGCTGCAACAGGTTTTGTAGATGCTGTTGAGGGTGGATTCAGGATTAGATAAGCTAGCTCGTTTTTTACCGCAAAGCGCGCAGAATTGCTTTTTTACCACAAAGGTCACAAAGAAAAGTACAAAGTACACAGAGCTATTTGCTTATAGTCTCTGCGTAAAACTCAATGCACTCGGTGGTTAAAGACTTACCGCCCTTCGTGCCAAACTTCGTGTACTTCGCGATTAAACAAAAAATAGCATCTTTTTTACCACAAAGGTCACAGAGAAAAGCACAAAGTTCACAGAGTTGGGTGCTTATAGCTATAGAGTCTCTATGTTACTCTGTGTAAAAACTCAATGCACTCAGTGGTTAAACTTAGCGCTCTTTGCGGTTAAACAAAAATACCATCTTTTTCACCACAAAGGCCAAGAGAAAGGCACAAAGTACACAGAGTTGGGTGCATATCTATACTCAAACTCTGTGTTCCTCTGTGTAAAACTCAGTGCACTCGGTGGTAAAACTTAGCTCCTCGCGGTTAAACAAAAATTAGCTGCTTTTTTACCACAAAGGTCACAGAGAAAATGCACAAAGTATACAGAGTTGGGTGCTTATCTGTACTTAAATTCTGCGTTCCTCTATGTAAAACTCAATGCACTCAGCGGTAAAAACTTAGCGCCCCTTCGCGTCAAGCTTAGCGCTCTTTGCGGTTAAACAAAAAAAGCCCCGACAAATGTCGAAGCTTTCACTTTCCGAGACGGAAAAATTATTTCTTAGCTACCAATTTAACTGTCAATTCGAAGTTATCATCAATTGCTTTGTCACCAATGCTATCGAAGAAAGATTTCGAACCGTATTTGATGTCATATTTAGTTCTATCTACAATGATTTTACCAGCTAAAGCTGAAGCTGTTCCATCTGCATTTACCGTTACAGTTGCAGGGAAACTTAATGGTTTAGTGATACCTTTGATGGTTAAATTACCTGATACGGTTACGTTAGCACCTGAACCTGCAACTTTAGTAATTACGAAAGTTGAAGTTGGGAATTTAGTTGTACCGAAAAAATCATCTGCTTTTAAGTGGCCTTCTAATTTTGCGCTGCCATCAGCATCTTTAATTGAAGTCATATCGATAACAAAAGTACCGCCAGTTACGCTTTTACCATTAACGGCTAAGCTACCCGATTGTAAAGCTACTGTTCCGTTGTGAGAACCGGTTACTTTTTTACCGATCCAGGTGATGGTCGATTTTGCTGCATCTACAGTATAAGTTACTGGTTTGGTTGGGTTTTTAAAGGCTGACAATGCTACTACTGCCACTAATAAAAAAATTGAGCTAATTTTTAATTTCATTTTCTGGTTTTTTAAAATTTGATACAAATATAGACGAACTACCAATCTCTTGTCGTTGACCTATGTTAAGTTTTTTCAAAAATAATCGATTTATTTAAAATCATTCTATTGACTGCAGGATTAGGTTAAGGTTTAATCTGATTACTTTTTTATGTAAACAGAAAGGTAGAAGGCGGAAGGTTTAAGGTAGAGGGTTTTTGTGCTAACCTAAAAAGGCATAGGATGGAAAGTTGTTCAAACCTCTAAATATCATCTCTTTCTCCAGCTAACCAATAGCTCGCCTGCTTCAACATCCAAAAATGTTGCTACATCAAACAGTCTTTTAATTGAAGGCTGAGCCGTATTGGTACACCAGCTTGACACGGTCTCCGGTGCAATTTTTAGTGCATCAGCCAATTCTTTATTGGTAATCCCTTTTTCAGCTAGAGCGGCCTTTATTCTATTATAGTTGATTTTAGTCATAATTGATAGATAACCCAAATATAATATTTATAAAATAAGGCTATAACACATAAAAAAGAATCATTACATTATTAATGGCAAATCAAATGCAGATATGTTATTCTTTTATACCCAACTTATCGATTTTTTAAATGCCAGTTATCTACAAGTGCAAAAGGGTTAACAATTGCAGTATTGGTTTTACTTACATCCTTTCATTCCTAAACCTGACAGCAGCGGAAATCCTTTTTGTTTGCAGAAGCCTTGAATATTCTGACAGTACCACAAAAAGATTGAAGCGAATGGCAGGACTGCAGCCCTCCGATGGAAAAGTGACATTCATTTTCAAAAAAAATGCTTTGTATCTTCCATTGATATATTCATAAGAAAAATCGTCATCTCGACTGAAACGCAGTGGAATGGAGAGATCTATCTTGAGATAGATTTCTTGACTTCGCTGCACTCCGCTCGAAATGACGATATCGCGAGAGAAGATCTCTTCTTAACTTCAACAACGTTCAGCATAACAATCACAAAAAAAGGGTTTAAGATTTTCTGCTGTATGCTTACGCACCCTGCAAAAAACCTTAAACCCTCTACCTTCCTACCCTCAACCTTAGGGAACGATCTCTTCCAAATAACTCTCAACCGGAGGGCATGCACAGATCAATGATCTATCACCATGACTATCGTTAACACGACCAACCGATGGCCAGAACTTACGCTCTAACACATAAGGAAGTGGGAATGCAGCGGTTTGACGACTATAAGCATGATCCCATTCGTTAGCAGTAATTACAGAAACGGTATGCGGTGCATTTTTTAAAGGATTATCTGTTTTATCTAAAGTACCGTTTTCTACTGAAGTAATTTCGCTTTTAATCGCGATTAAAGCATCACAGAAGCGGTCTAACTCATGTTTAGGTTCCGATTCAGTTGGCTCAACCATTAAAGTACCCGCAACCGGGAACGAAACCGTTGGTGCATGGAAACCATAATCCATTAAACGTTTTGCAATATCGGTCACTTCGATTCCGAAAGCTTTGAACGAACGGCAATCCAGGATCATCTCGTGCGCACAACGACCCTGAGCGCCTGAATAAAGCACCGGATAGTGTTGCTCTAAACGCGCTTTCATGTAGTTTGCGTTTAAAATGGCATATTTAGTGGCATTGGTTAAACCTTCAGCACCCATCATCGCAATATAAGCGTGAGAGATAATCAGGATTGAAGCCGAACCCCATGGTGCAGATGAAACTGCAGAAATTGATTTTCCCTTATCGATATCAACCACAGCATGACCTGGAAGATAGGGAACAAGGTGTTTAGCCACACCAATTGGACCCATACCCGGACCGCCACCACCGTGAGGGATACAGAAAGTTTTGTGCAAGTTTAAGTGACAAACATCGGCACCGATGTTAGCTGGACTGGTTAATCCAACCTGTGCATTCATATTTGCACCATCCATATAAACCTGTCCGCCGTTAGCGTGGATGGTTTCGCAGATTTCGATAATGCTTTCTTCGAATACCCCGTGAGTAGATGGATAAGTTACCATTAAACACGATAAGTTGTCTTTATGTAATTCGGCCTTAGCTTTTAAATCTTCTACATCAATGTTACCGTTTTCTAAAGATTTAACTACCACAATTTTCATATCGGCCATTGCAGCAGAAGCAGGGTTTGTTCCGTGTGCTGAAGCAGGAATTAACGCTACATTACGGTGGAAATCGCCTCTATCGTGGTGATAAGCGCGGATAACCATTAAACCTGCATATTCGCCCTGAGCACCAGCATTTGGTTGTAAACTCATTGCCGCAAAACCGGTAATTTCACTTAACCATTTATCAAGCTCGTTGAAAACAGAATAGTAACCCAATACCTGATCGGCAGGTGCAAATGGGTGGATGCGACCAAAGTGAGACCAGGTAACCGGGATCATCTCTGCTGTCGCATTTAATTTCATGGTACAGCTTCCCAAAGCAATCATCGAGTGGCAAAGCGATAAATCTTTTGCTTCTAATGATTTGATATAACGCAACATCTCGTGTTCTGAGTGGTGCGAGTTAAAAATTGGGTGCGTTAAATAAGCCGAAATACGTTGTAAAGCGGCTGGAATAACGGTTTCTACATTCTCTACCACATCAACCTGATCTGCTGCGATAGCTTTAACCTTTGCAAAGATTTTAGCAATTAAAGCTACATCTTCGAAAGTGCTGGTTTCGTCGAACGAAATGGTTGCTACGTTACCAACATAGTTTAAGTTGATTTCGTGATCAATACATCCAGAATGGATACCACCTTTTAAATCACCTAAATCGAAACGGATGGTGTCGAAATAAGCGGAGTTTAACTGCTCAAAACCTAAACCTTTTAAAGTAGAGGCTAAACTGATGGCCAACCCGTGTGTACGTTCTGCGATGGCTTTTAATCCTTTCGGACCATGGTAAGCAGCATAAAATCCAGCCATAATCGCCAATAATGCCTGTGCGGTACAGATGTTTGAGGTTGCTTTATCTCTACGGATGTGCTGCTCGCGGGTTTGCAAAGCCATACGTAAAGCGTAATCGCCATGGCTATCAATGGTTACACCAATAATACGACCCGGGATATTACGTTTATATTCTTCTTTAGTTGCAAAAAATGCAGCGTGCGGTCCACCAAAACCCATTGGAATACCCAAACGCTGTGTTGTACCTACTACCACATCAGCTCCCCACTCACCTGGAGGCGTTAACAAGGTTAAACTTAAAATATCGGCAACTACTGTTAATTTAATATTTTGGCTGTGTAATGCCGATGCGAAGGCTGCATAATCGAAAACTTCACCGTTTCCTGCCGGATATTGAACAATTGCGCCGAAAAATTCTTCGGTAGCAGTGAAATCTAAATGACTTCCGATAACCAGTTCAATACCATAAGGATTAGCACGTGTTTTTAAAATATCGATCGTTTGAGGAAAAACAAGTTCCGAAACGAAGAACTTTTTAGCCGCCTGATTTTTACGCAAGCTGTATTGCATAAACATGGCTTCGGCAGCGGCAGTACCTTCATCCAATAAAGATGCATTGGCAATTTCCATTCCGGTTAAATCGATAACCATGGTTTGGAAATTTAACAAAGCCTGTAAACGGCCCTGCGCAATTTCTGCCTGGTATGGCGTATATTGTGTATACCATCCTGGGTTTTCGAATACGTTACGTAAAATTACACCTGGGGTAATGGTATCATAATAACCCTGACCGATAAAGCTTTTGAAAACTTTATTCAACAATGAAGTTTGTTTTAAAGCACCAAGATATTCAGTTTCTGATTTTGCTGCAGGCAAATTTAATGGCTGTTTTAATCTGATTGCCGTCGGGACAGTTTGTTCAATCAGCTCATCAATAGAATTTACGCCAACAGTTTGCAACATTTCGGCTGTATCTGCCTCATTTGGTGCAATATGACGATTTTGAAAATCTTCCTTGTAGTGGATATTTAAGCTCATGCGGTATGAATAATAAATTTGCGTGCAAAGGTAGCAAAAACGAAGCTGTATTTCACTATCAATCAGTGTAAAAAAGGCGTCTTATTTATACTTAAAGGCTACAAAATAGATAGATTTTATTAGCAAAAACCAGAACAAACGTTTATTCAATTTCAAGCCAATATTTTGATTCTCTGGAAAGCGGTGGCTGTGCTAAAATTTATTTTGTCGCCACAGTTAATTCCAGTCTTTTCGCACCCTGTTGAGCCGAATCAATAAGCAGCTGCAACGTAAAATATCAGCTACCAAAGCAAACGAAAAAAGCATTTTCTTAAATTTGAAAAGCATTTACCTACCATATGCCCTTATGTCAACTTGTAAAAATAACGTCGCACTTTTAGTTCATGCCTGCGATAGTTATGAATTTCTTTATAAAGGTTTTGATTACACTTTCTCAGAAAACTGGGATTTTAAAATACCATGCAATTATTATTTTGCGACAGAAGAAAGAACCGCAGATGTGAGCGGCTTCGCAAACATCAAATCGGGCAAAGGTGAATGGGCTGATCGGCTGGTAACGCTTTTAAGCAATTTAGATGAAGAGTATATACTCTACTTCCAGGAAGATATGTGGTTAAGCAAACCTGTAAATCCTAAGTTCTTTACAGCACTGTTCGAACAGGCAATTGAAAACGATTGGCAACAGGTTAAACTCCATAGCTCTGATGTTTACAAAACTAAAGAAACCACTAATTTTATTGAAGGATTTAATATTGCGGAGATCGATAACGTGGCATCAAATTATTTAATGTCGCACCAGATTACCCTTTGGAAAAAGGATTTTCTGCTTGCGCAACTTTATAAAAAAGAACATCCCTGGAGGAATGAGCGTAAAGGCACTAAGAGATTGAAAAAATTAAACCCGCTTATTCTTCATGTCGATTATTTTGCAGAAAATGGAGCAGAGCAAAACAATAACAATAGAAATCCATCGGAACGAAGCGAGTATTACGCAGTTTCATTTAACAGCACCCTAAATCACAATGCCATTCGATTTATCGAGGTGCTAAAGTCTGGTAGTCAACCTCAAAAAGAATATGCTGAAGAGCTACAAAAGCATTACGACAATGATTTAACCCATGATGGCAAGGAAAGACCTAAAAAAGAAGATTTGTTTAAAAAGATTAAAACCTTTATTCAAAAAAGTCTGGGCAGTTAGTTTTTTTATATCCATTAAGATTTTGGAAAGCAGTGGCTGTGCTAAAATTTAAGTCTGCTCCCGCCATCCGCTGCATCTTTTTGCCACTACTGTCATGCTGAGGTACGAAGCATCTGTTTCATAACCAGCAGATGCTTCGTACCTCAGCATGAAAGCATATTCAAGGTTGCTGCAAACAAAAAGGATTTTCGCTTCTGTCGGGTTTAAAAACGAAGGCACTATAAGAAACATAGGTTGCAGGGCGCAGTAGGTATTATACTTTTATCTTTGGTCTTCCAGCTTTAGTCTTTTTCTTACTTTTGCACTTTCCATCCTTCATCTTTACTCAACTTTAATTTATACGTTTTGGTAATAAAGTTGCTGTTTTTATCGGCGTCTTTATCAAATGGCTCAAAATCGGTCGTATTCATTTTAAGTGAGACTGTAACTTTTGCAGTACTTGAGTTTACCTGAGCAAAATCAACTGGTTTTTCGTCCGATAAAACATACTCTACCACTTTTACCGTGGCCCTGTCTCCATCCTGTTTCAATACCAACGGACTTGCTTTGTCAGTTAAAGTGATCTGATAAACGTAACTGCTATCTTTTGAAAGAAATTTCTTTTTGGCTTCTTTTAAGCTTAAGGTAACCAAACCTTTGCTGGCCAAAGATTTATATTTTCCCAGTTCGAACATGTCGTTCGTACTGTTAAATTTCATCTCCCCAAATTTAAACCTGGTGGTTTTATATTCCGGATTGGCCTTTAAATAACTGGTTATCACTTCAGCTGCCTCATCCTGATTGATGGTGGTTTTGGTTTTACATCCGGCTAAGCCGATAATGATCAGTGATAAAATATAAATGGTAAGTTTTTTCATGTGTAAATGCTTTATGCTTTTTAAAGATATTTAATTTTTTGACATACAACGAATATAAACCACAGAGTGCACTAAGTTTTCACAGAGAAAACAGAGACCTCTGGGCATACTACTTCTTTAAGTGTAAAAAATAATAGCCCGGCTTTGTGCCCTCTGTGCCTTCACTCTATGTACTTTGTGGTAAAAAGGAGATTATTTCGTTTTTAGATAATTTAAATTCGGTAAAACCATGGCCGATAGTATCACCACAACACCAAGCCACCTTAAAAATGAAACCTGCTCTTGCAATACAAACCCAGCCATCATTACTGCAACCGGTAATTCTGCAGCGCTTAAAATAGAACTAATGGCAGTACCAATTCTGGGCACGCCTTCAGCATAAAATAAAGGTGGGATTACGGTACCGAAAACTGAGATAATTAAGCCCCATTTTAATAAGCTTCCACCTAAAGCACCATTAAACAAAAATGCTGGCGGGAAGATAATGAAGATTAATATACAGGCACCGGTAATCATCAGGGCGCTTTTCTTTAGTGGAGCATATTCATTCCCGATTCTACCACTTAATAATAAAAAGCCAGCATAACAAAGCGCAGCCAACAACCCGAAACCAATCCCTTTTAAATCCATGCTTCCGATGCTGGTTTCTACCATTCCACTGGCTAAAACTGTTCCGCCCAGAACCAGTAAAATAGCGGCTAATTGTAAGCCGGTAGGTTTCTTTTTAAAAATGAGGTATTCCATTAAAATACTCATCCAGATAAACTGCATCAATAAAATAATCGCTACAGAATTGGGCACCAGCTTTACACACTGATAATAAAAAATGCTCACCAAACCCGTACAGGTTCCTGCGATTATCATTTTCCACCAAGGTGTTTTAGGCACAATAGCTTTAGCTTTATACGTTGCTGTTCTGCTTTGGAAGAAAAATAACACCCATAAAATTACCGCCCCAAAAAAAGCCTGTGCTCCAGTTACATCACCCAGAGTATAGCCTTCATGGTAAGCGAGTTTTACAAAAGTAGACAGGATACCAAAACTACAGGCACCAAAAAAAACAAGGAGAATTCCTTTTAACATAAATTTTAATATTTAACCGCAAAAGACATTAAGGTTTTCGCAAAGCAGCGCAAAGATTGACTAAAATCTATACACCCTGCTTCGCGTTTCTTTGCGTCCCTTTTCTTTGCAGTCTTTGCGGTTAAAAAACTAAACCAATTGCTGTAAATATTTCTGAACAGTTGTTTCTAAACCTAAGTAAAGTGCATCGCTAATTAAAGCATGACCAATTGAAACTTCCAATAAACCTGGAATACTTTGAGCAAAATAATGCAGGTTGTGTAAGTCAAGATCGTGACCGGCATTAATTCCCAAACCTAATTTGTTGGCATGGTGTGCTGCCGCAATATAATTCACAACTGCCTTTTCACGGTCAGCAAAATAGTTATGGGCATAAGCTTCTGTGTACAATTCAATACGGTCTGTTCCGGTTTCTGCTGCTCCTTCGACCATTTCTACAACCGGATCAACAAAAATAGAAACGCGGATGCCTTCCTTTTGAAAAACGGCAACCATTTCTTTCAGGTAATCTTTATGTTTGATAGTATCCCAGCCATGGTTCGAAGTGATCTGACCCTCCGCATCGGGTACCAAAGTAACCTGAGCAGGCTTGTTGGCCAAAACCAGATCAACAAATTTATCTTCTTTGCAATTTCCTTCAATATTAAATTCTGTCGCAATAATGGCCTTTAAATCGTATACATCCTGATAGCGGATATGGCGTTCATCAGGACGTGGGTGTACCGTAATTCCCTGCGCGCCGAAACGTTCGCAATCTAATGCAACCTTAACCAGATCAGGATTATTACCTCCGCGACTGTTGCGGAGTGTAGCAATTTTATTGATATTAACCGATAACTTTGTCATGAAGCAAAGATAAGGCTTTGCCCTTGTTAATCTTAAACCTTAAAAAAATTTGACTTTTTTTTGCTCATATTTGCTTCTTGTAAATGAACTTAAAAGATACTACATTATATAAATTCCTAATCGTTTTACTTGCAATTGCGAGTATACCAGCACTTTTTGGCGGCGTGATGGAGCCCGATGGAGCATTGTATGCTTCCATGTCCAAAAACATTATCCTGTTTAAAGATTGGTTTAATCTTTACGGCCGTGGGGCCGACTGGCTGGATAAACCCCATCTCACTTTTTGGATTTCCGCAGCGTCCTTTAAAATTTTCGGGATATCGTCCTTTGCCTATAAATTACCATCATTTATATTTGGTTTACTGGGTGCTTGGTATTTATACAAGTTAGCCAAAGATATGTACGATGAAAAAACCGGGTTAATCAGTGCGTTAATTTTTCTCAGTGCCTTACATATCATCACCTCTACTTTTGATGTCAGGGCCGAAATTTATATTACAACTTTCACATTAGCATCTATTTACCATTACTATAAGGCACATCAAAATTCTTTCTGGCACATTGTAGCAGGTTCATTTTTTGCGGCCTGTGCGATACTGATCAAAGGAATTTTTGTACTGATTCCTGTATTTGCAGGCTTTATTATCTACTGGTTGTTTACAAAACAGTACCATCAGCTTTTAAAACCAAAATGGTATATCGCCATCCTTTTGATTTTTGTTTTTATTACTCCAGAGTTGTATTCGCTCTACACGCAATTCGATCTGCATCCCGAAAAAATTGTTTTCGAAAGGACTGGTGTTTCGGGTTTAAAGTTTTTCTTTTGGGACAGTCAGTTTGGAAGGTTTTTCAACAATGGGCCAATTAAAGGCAAAGGGGATATTTCGTTCTTCTTGCATACCACCCTTTGGGCGTTTCTTCCGTGGTCCGTATTATTTTATACCGCCGTTGTAAATCTGTTTAAAAGAAAAAACAGAATTGCTTTAGCTCCTGAAAGCATCATGATCTGGGCAAGTGCAGCGGTTACTTTTCTGATCTTTTCTCTTTCTAAATTTCAGTTGCCGCATTACATCCTGATCATCTTTCCTCAGTTTTCGATCATAACTGCCTTGTACCTAAGGAAGCTTGACAGCAAAGGCTTAAAAATCTTCTTCATTATACAGAACATCATTTTCATATTGGTTATTGCTCTGCTTTCTGCACTTGCTTATTTCTTTGGTTTTGAAAATCCATATTTAATTATCGGAATCCTGATTGTTATTCTCTCCATCTCTTTCTTACTATTTAAAGGCATTTTATTGGAAACCATCATTGCCAGAAGTGCATTTTTATCTGTCGGATTAATGATATTTCTCTTCATTTTTTTCTACCCGGCCCTTTTAAAATATCAATCGGGAATGCAGGCAGGTAATTGGTTAAAGCAAAATTATCCTACCGCTAAACCTGCAGTATTAAATTATATAGATGCCTTTTCTTTTGATTTTTATGCCCCCGGAGAAGTAAAATATCTGCATAATTATAGTGATCTTGACAAATCGAAGCATCTAAAAAACTTAGTTATATACATTCCGGAACAGGAATTGGCAAAACTAAAAAGCGAGTACCATGCTGAAATTCTAAAATCGTTTGAATACTTTCATACTACGAAACTGACGGGTAAATTTTTAAACGTGAAAACACGTCCCCAGGTTTTAGAAAATTTTTATCTGGTTAAAATACATTAACATGGGTTTATTCTTCCGCATCTTAAAATTTGGATTAACGGGTTTTCTCGGGATGGCGATAGATTTCGGCGCAACATGGCTGTGCAAGGAGAAAATCAAGATCAATAAGTACATTGCTAATGCCATTGGTTTTACTTTAGCCGTAACCAATAATTATCTCATTAACCGGATGTGGACATTCGAAAGTACCAACACCCATTGGGCAACTGAATTCAGTAAATTTTTAGTGGTGAGTTTAATTGGTTTAGGATTAAATACCTTTATCATTTATCTTTTTCACCAACGGAAAAACGGAACCAATTTTTATGTAGCCAAATTCTTTGCTATAGTAATTGTTTTTGTTTGGAATTTTTTAGCGAATATGCTTTTTACGTTTAGGTAGGTTTTCACTATTAAGGGCATTAAAGAAATTCGAATAAATTAAGCTTCTTTATTATTTTGACCACCTTAGTCACTTGAGGACATTTAAGTTTAATGATTCAGGAGAACTCACCTTAACTTCTTAATGATAAAAAAAATATCACCATTAAGGGATGAAAGACATTAAGAAAAAATCGAATGATTGTTGAAGGATCTATGCAATTCGCACGACCCAATGAACCACCTAAGAAACGTTTTTGCCAATAAAATAGAATACCACAAGCCATATTAATCCTTTAATCAGGAAGAATAAAAACCCAACCAGCCCCACCCGCTTAAACCATAATTTTGCTTTTTCTTTGTTCATGGCGATGTTTGTAAAGATAATGGATTTGGCTTAAATTAGAAAGATTTTAAATAAGGAAATATGAAATTATCTAAATCCATACTGCTCAGCATGTTTTTCGCCTGCTTTTTCTGCACTGAAGTTTTTGCGCAAAATTTTGAAGATATTAAACGCTATAAGGTAAGTTTTGCCATAGCAACAAGTAATAATGAGAAGCTGATTGCATTCAGAAGTTTCATCGCAAATAATCAAAAATATTTATTGCTGGTAAATCCAGAAACATTAGATACCAGGGTAGATTTGTCCAGTAAATATGCCACAAGCAGCTTAAAGTTTCAAAATGTATTGGCGATTTTTAAAAATACGGCTTATATAAAATCAATAGAAGCCGCAGCGGCTAAAGATCTGCAGTTACAAAACGCGGGGATCGATCATGCCATTCCGAACGAAAAGGGAATTACCTTAACGATTGATCTTTGTCCATCGCATAAGGCTTTAGACCGGATTATCTTTCAATCTGTTTTTGATGAATTTAAAAAGATAGAGCAGCCTGCACCACTCGCGATTTCGGTTTCTGGTAAATGGATGCTTAAACATCAGGATGACCTGAACTGGTTAAAAAGTCTGGTAGAGAAAAAGGAATTGAATATTACCTGGGTAAACCATACTTATAATCATGAAGTAAATAAACTGCCTTTAGCCGAAAATTTTCTGTTGGCTCCTGGAACCAATTTAGATGTAGAAGTACTGGAAAACGAAAAACTGATGTTAAAAAACGGTTTAATACCATCGGTATTTTTCCGTTTCCCTGGCCTGGTATCGGATAAGGCAATTGTTGAAAAAATTGAAGCTTATGGATTAATTCCTGTTGGAAGCGATGCCTGGCTGGCCAAAGGACAACAGCCTAATGCGGGCAGCATTGTACTGATCCATGGCAACGGAAATGAAGAAATAGGCGTGAAAGATTTTATCCAGCTGCTAAAAATGAAACAAGCTGATGTGAAGAATAAACAATGGTTGCTTTTCGATTTGAGAGAGGGTTTGGAAAAGGAATTTGAATAATTTATCTCGTTTTTAACCGCAAAGGACGCTAAGAAAGGCGCAGAGTTCACAAAGATCGCACAATAAATTGACCACAAACGCACAAAAAACACAAAGTTGGATTCAGACCATTTTTAAATCAGACTTAGCTGCCCTTTGCGAAAACCTTTGCTTCGTTTGCGGTAAAACTACTTCTTAACTGGCAATAACTTTATTTCTTTTGCTTTAAAACGGTTGTTTACGATTTCTCCTGTAACTTCTGCTTTGCTTACCGCATTGCAAAAACCGTGTTTGCCATGGGCATCGCCAAAATCATCGATGCCTTTACCATCTACAAAATAAGGTTTGCCATCAATTTTAACCGCCAATTCGCAATCTTTACCTTTCATTTTAAACTGGCATTCGCCACAGGCAATATCGACCACTTGTTTGGTTACCACTTTTGCAGCCGCAGTTTTTTGAGGACTGGTTTGGGCCTGAGTTGTAAAAGCAAAAAAACCGATACAAAATATTAATATAGTACTTTTCATCTTTTTTTTAATTCTTCATTCAAAATTAACTTATTTTGCCAATAACCAGGCGATTAAATCGGTTGGTTCTGCAATACTCCAGGAATGCGGATGCTTTTGTTTATTATTTCTTATCCCCCTATCTTTAGTTAAAATAAGTTCTACTTTATTTTCTTCTGATTTTTGTTTTAATTTATTGATATAACCGGCACAATCTGTTACGTTCATATCGGACAGATCCATGTTCCTATTGTTTATCCACCATAAAATATCCGGTTCGCTATAAATTCTTAAAGCAGCTGAATGATAATCTGGCAATATGTTCTCTGCATAATCTGGATTATAAACCGATAATTCTTTTAAACTTTGCTCTTGCGGCTGATGTTCAGAATTCAACGTATCTAATTTAACGACAAAAGCTTTTTCTCTTCCTTTTAGTAAGGATTTTCTTAACCTAACCATATCTAAAGGAGGGTCGATAGCGAAAACCTTACTTATTTTCAATTCTTTATTTTTTTCTGCATAAAACTTTAATGCTGTTGTACCACCAATAGAAAAACCGCCAAGATAAAGTGCTAATGCTGCTTGAAGTTTATTTCTATGATAAAACTCGTTAATCATTTTACCTAACGTATTCAAGCTTTTTTGATTAATGGGAAAACTTTCATTGTTGGGTGTAAGATTAACCATTACAACCGCTAATCCATTTTTGTTTGCCTCCTGCACAATGGATGATTGAGCGGTAACGGCAGTAGGAGATTCCAAAAAACCCGGCACCAAAAATAATACGCCCGTAATCTTAGCCCCCGCCGGCAAGCTTTGCATGTAGAAACAGTCTTTTCCAAAAAGCTGATCGTTTTCTACTTTAACCTGTGCACGCACAACAAAACCAGCAAATAAAATTAATATGGAGAGTAAATATTTCATTAAGATACATTTTTTCAAATGTAAGTTTTCAGGAGCAAAAGAACCACAATGCGCTGTAAAATAAACCTGATTGACGGGGAAAGATTTTAAAATTGCAGCAACCAAGGATAAGATGTCATGCTGAGGAACGAAGCATCCGCAACCGATGAAACAGATGCTTCGTTCCTCAGCATGACAGAAGTTATTTTAAAACTTGTACCAAAAAGCAGGGCTGATGCCTGCCAAGAGCACTGAACGTACGTTTTCAAAAAAACACCTAAAGACACCCCGCCTTACAGGCACCCCTCTGGGAGAGGGGAATAAAAAAAGGGATATGCAAATCTGCACATCCCTCTTCGTAATATTGACTTCAGACTCTCGACTGAAGACTCAGGACTAGTACCTGTATGTATCTGCTTTGAAAGGACCTTCAACCGGTACGCCGATATAATCAGCCTGGTGTTGATCCAAAACATCTAATTCTACACCGATTTTTTCTAAGTGTAAACGGGCAACTTTTTCGTCTAAATGTTTAGGCAAAGTATATACTTTGTTTTCGTAAGCACCAGTGTTTGTCCAAAGTTCTAATTGAGCCAAAGTTTGGTTGGTAAACGAGTTACTCATTACAAAACTTGGGTGACCAGTTGCACAACCTAAGTTAACCAAACGACCTTCAGCAAGAACGATTACGTCTTTACCATCGATGGTATATTTGTCAACCTGAGGTTTAATTTCAACTTTGGTATCGCCATAAGCACCGTTTAACCAAGCCATGTCGATTTCGTTATCGAAGTGACCGATGTTACAAACAATCGCTTTATCTTTTAATGCCCTGAAATGTTGCTCGCGAACGATATCACAGTTACCTGTAGTAGTTACCACGATATCAGCTTCTTTAATGGCTGTAGCTAATTTTTTAACTTCGTAACCTTCCATTGCAGCCTGTAAAGCACAGATTGGGTCAATTTCAGTTACAATAACACGTACACCTTGTGAACTTAACGATTCTGCTGAACCTTTACCCACATCGCCATAACCACAAACAACAGCAACTTTACCAGCCATCATTACGTCAGTTGCACGACGAATCGCATCAACCAATGACTCACGACAACCGTATTTGTTATCGAATTTAGATTTAGTAACTGAATCGTTAACGTTAATTGCAGGTAAGTGCAATGTTCCGTTTTTCATTCTTTCGTATAAACGGTGAACACCGGTTGTAGTTTCTTCTGATAAACCTTTAATTGCTGCAATTAGCTCAGGGTATTTATCAAAAACCATGTTGGTTAAATCGCCACCATCATCCAAAATCATGTTTAATGGTTGTTGTTCCGGACCGAAGTGTAAAGTTTGCTCAATACACCAGTCGAATTCTTCTTCGTTCAAACCTTTCCAGGCATAAACCTGAATACCCGCAGCAGCAATTGCAGCCGCAGCGTGATCTTGTGTAGAGAAAATATTGCAAGATGACCAGGTAACTTCAGCACCAAGGGCCACTAATGTTTCGATTAATACAGCCGTTTGGATGGTCATGTGCAGACAACCTGCAATACGCGCACCTTTTAACGGTTGTGTTGGACCGAATTCTTTACGTAAACTCATTAAACCTGGCATTTCTGCTTCGGCTAATCCGATTTCTTTACGGCCCCATTCTGCCAGTGAAATGTCCTTAACTTTGTAAGGGATATAGGTTGTCTCTACTGATGACATAATTATTTGTTTTTAAATGTGATGCAAAGTTACGGCATCCCTTTGTGAAAGCCAAATAATTAAAGGGCGGGTGAGTTGGAGGATTGTAAAATAGTGATGCGATTCTTTATACCCAATTTGAAAATTTCATGTCTTATTTATTATTTTGGAAAGCAAGTCCAGTAGTTCTTAGTTCAGCTTCGGCCCTGCCATACATTATAGCTCCGATGAATCCCGATGTAAAATCGGGACGGAAGCTGCCATTCCTGTCAGGTTTAGATTAATCAGGTTCTGCAGTATGTGCTCCCAAAGAAGTCAAGTTTGACATGGCAAGGTGCATATTAAAAACTTGACTTCTTTTAAGATCTCCAAAACATCAAAATAAAACTTTGATTTACAGCTAATTATTTCTTAAATTGTTATAACCAAATTAAACTTTTATGAAAAGCGTAAAACACTTACTCGATACCAAACAGGCCATCATCATCTCCGTATCAGAAAACATTTCTGTTCTGGATGCCTTAAAAGTAATGACAGAAAAAAATATCAGCGCTGTATTGGTAATAGAAGACGAACAACTTAGGGGCATTTTTACGGAACGCGATTATGCCCGAAAAATCATCCTTCAGGGTAAATCATCAAAAGACACACTGATTAAAGAAGCCATGACGGCTAACCTCATTACCATCAAGTTTAGCGACAGTATTGATCATTGCATGGAACTGATGACGGATAAACACATCCGTCATTTACCAGTTGTGGAAAACGACGAAGTAAAAGGAATGGTTTCCATCGGCGATGTGGTAAAGTTTATCATTGCCGATCAAAAACAGACCATTTCGCAATTGGAAAGTTATATTAGTGGATAGTGCTGATTGGGTATACTCTTGTATTAAAGCTTTTTACGTCTGGATCCAACCGAAACAATTCAGCCAAAATTTATTCCGTCATTTCGGGCGAAGCACAACGAAGTCGGGGAAATTCTTTAAGGCAGTTCCCGTAAAGATTTCTCCACAACGGCCGAAACGATGTACTGATGACGGATCATAGCTTATAAAATCGGTAAAATCTCTGAATCTGTGTAATCACCCGCGAAGCGAATCGATCCAATCATTATTTCCATCTCCACTCCCCAGCTATCATTAAAGGTTCTTTTAAATTCTGCGATTCTAAGAAAGCTCTCAACTCTTCCTCGCCCTGAACACCTACCGGGATTTTCGGTGTATTGGCTAATGCATAAGTTAACATGGCACTATAGCGTACCGTATTTTTAAGTTCCTGCTCATCAACCAATTTAAAGCTATCGCCATCTGAATGGTAAAATGGTCCGGAATTATTTGGCAATTTACCCCCGAAACCACCTCCGGTAGGAATACCTGCTAACATAAATGGCTGATGATCACTGTGCAAACCTGCACCAGCATTAAACAGGTTTTTAAAGCCTGTATCAATCTTTACAATATCAGCTCCCCAGGATGTAAAAAGGTCTTTCATTTCAACACGTGAAGTAGAGAAACCTTTCGGGTCGTTGGTCATATCGTAGTTCAGCATAAACTTCACCTGGTTTAAGGTTCCATCTTTTTTAGCCTGATCGATATAAGCTTTAGAACCCAACAAACCTTGCTCCTCACCCATAAATAATACAAACTCTACTGTCCGTTTGGTTTTTAAATTTAGTTTTTTAAAAGTCCTTGCCATATCCATAATTGCGAAAGAGCCGATTCCATTATCGATAGCGCCAGTTGCCAAATCCCAGCTATCCAAATGTCCACCAACTACAATTTTATCTTTCGGCAGTTCAGTTCCTTTAAAGGTAGCCACTACGTTGCGGGCTTTGATCAAACCCGAAAAATTCGTCATGGCAATATGCGCCATTTGTGGCTGCGATTTAATTTTCTCTTTCAAAGCCATTCCATCTTCCAAACCGATACAAACCGCAGGTATTGGGATCAATTTACCCGTTACCGAAGCGGTTCCGGTTAAAAGCACACCATCTTTTACCGTATTGATAATGATTACACCAATGGCGCCATATTTTGTGGCAATAGCAGTTTTTTCTGAACGGTGCAAGGATTTTGTCCCCGCCGGAGAGCCAGGCAACACCCCCAGATAAATCAATGCAATTTTACCTTTAAACTTTTCAGGACTGGCCTGATAATCTGATTCCAATCCATTACCAGCATCTACAATTTCACCTGTAACATCTGCACTTACCGGCGAATGTGCCAGTGTAACGGCCTTCATTTTGGTCAAACTATTTTTATCGGAACCAATTTCTACATTGATCGTTTTTCTTGCCCAGCTTTCTACTTCAAATGGTTGAAATTTCACCTCGCAGCCATAAGATTTTAATAAATCGAAAGCATATTGCTCTGCCTTTGCCCCATTTGCAGAGCCTGTTAAACGGTGACCGATGGTTTCGGTTTCATATTTAAGGGTTTGGTAAGCTTTAGAGTTTTGCTGTACTTCGGTATTGATTTTGGCAAAAACATCGCCAAATTTATCTTGTGCATTAGCAAACAAAGTGGTGCAAAGAAGGGCGGCAGAGAAAAGGTATTTCATTAGGTTTAGTTATATCTGCTGAAAGTACAAATTTTAGATAGAGATTGCCAGCTGTAACGTTTATTTTGCTTTAGTTTTCTTTACCACAAGAAAAGAATTAGCAATCTTTTCCCCATGCACAACCTTGCCTCGGCTCACCGCCGCCGATGGGCTCTTTCTTTTCTCTTGATAGAAAAGAAACAAAAGATCAAGGCTTGCATCCTTTCTTGCAAAAAACTACAAAAATCTCAATTGCGGCAGTCTATAGGCTCTGTCCTAACCTCATTGCCACCACACTCGCTTAAACACTGCCTTGGTCTATGGAAGTATTGGTGAAACTGCAAAGGTTTTTGTGCTTTTTCCTACGAAAATCTGCTAGGCCATATAGCAAAGTGCAGCTGCCTACTTAGTACTTTACAAAACAAAAACTTAAATGTACTCAGGTGACTTAGGTGGTTAAAATAATTTCAGTAAAATGCTTTAGATGGTAAACTAAGGTTTTACATTCACCTTTTTCTTCGGAAAAACCAACGAAGCCACAATACTGATCACTAAGATACTTAAAATCACAATAAGCGAATGTTCAGTGGTAAATCCCCATTTCTCCAAATAAATATGGCCTAACATTTTTACACCGATAAAAGCCAGTAAAACCGCTAAACCCGTTTTTAGATAATGGAATTTATGAATAATATTTACCAGTAAAAAGAACATAGACCGTAAGCCCATGATGGCAAAAATATTAGAGAAAAATACAATATAAGGATCTTTGGTTACGGCAAAAATAGCAGGAATAGAATCCACAGCAAATAACAAATCGGTAAATTCTACAATCAACAGTACCAAAAACAACGGTGTAACAAATGTTTTATGATTAATTTTAACGAAGAAATTTTTACCCTCATACTTTGGATGAATGGAAAATATCTTTGAGGCCCATTTCACCACAGGGTGGTTTTCCGGATCAATTTTATCATCTTCCTCCTTGCTGAAAAACATCTTCACACCAGTAAACACCAGAAAAGCGCCGAAAATGTAAAGTATCCAGGCAAATTTTGTAATTAATGCAGCGCCCACAAAAATGAAGATGAAACGCATAATAATAGCGCCCAATATCCCCCAGAACAATACACGGTGATAATATTTTTCTTCAACCGCAAATGCAGAGAAAATGAGTACGATAACAAAGATATTATCTACCGAAAGCGCATACTCAATTACGTAACCCGTTAAAAACTCCAGTCCGAGGTTTTGCTTATAAACCGCCAAACTCCCTTCAAAATCGCCCGGAATTAATTTTATGTGGTGTTGATGTTTGGTTACAATCTCTTGCAGGTGGGCAAAATCCTTAATTCCATGCAGCTGGTGGCCTTCAGTTAGCAGGATAAAATAAAAGCCGATGGCCAGGGCCACCATAATTAAACTCATTATCCCCGCTTGTTTTAAACTCACTACATGCTCTTTCCTGCTAAAAAGACCAAGGTCCAAAGCAAGAATCAGTACAATAAAAAGAAGAAAACCTAAGCTAAAAAGTAATTCGTTACCCATTATTTTTTACGTTCAGTGGTGTAGAGTACAAGTTGTTCTAAACCTGTTCTGGCTTCACCTGCATCAAAACTGTGCAGAATATCAAATGCTTGATTCTGGTACTCCAACATTTTCTCATTGGCATAATACACACCTTGATGCGCATTTACAAAATCAATAATCTGTTGTATTTTAACCGGATCGTCCTGATGGTTTTTCACCAGGTTGATCATTTTCTTGCGTTCTGTCTTTTCAGCTTTATTTAAGGCATAAATTAAAGGCAAGGTTACTTTCTTCTCCTTAATATCAATACCCAAAGGTTTGCCAACATCATCAGTTCCAAAATCGAAGGTATCATCCTTAATCTGAAAGGCAATCCCAACTTTTTCGCCAAACAGACGCATTTTTTCTATGGTTTCATCATCAGCACCTGCAGAAGCAGCACCCGCAGCACAACAAGAAGCAATTAAAGAAGCGGTTTTCTGTCGGATTACATCAAAATATAAATCTTCCGAAATGTCCATCCTCCGCACCTTTTCTACCTGCAGCAGTTCGCCTTCACTCATCTGTTTCACAGCCTCCGATACAATTTGTAACAATCGGTGCTCGTTATTGTTTACCGAAAGTAATAATCCTTTAGCCAATAAGTAATCTCCAACCAAAACGGCAATTTTATTTTTCCATAAAGCATTGATGGAGAAAAAGCCACGGCGTTCGTAAGCATTGTCTACCACATCATCATGCACCAAAGTGGCTGTATGTAAAAGCTCTACCAAAGCAGCCCCACGGTGGGTTGATTCTGTAATTCCGCCACACAGTTTAGCCGCAAAAAATACGAACATCGGCCGCATTTGTTTGCCTTTTTGCTTTACAATATAATGGGTAATCCTATCCAGCAACGGTGCGTCGCTATGCATAGATTCTTTAAAGGTCTTTTCAAACGCTTTAATATCAGCAGCTATAGGTGTTTTTATCTGTTCGATTCCCGGCATTAAGTCGAAAAATTTTGATTGCAAACTTAAGCTAATTTCCCATAAAAAGGTAATCTGCGATCTTATTATTAAGGATTTGAAAAGCAAAGGATAGCAATCTTTAACATCTTTGCTCCTGCTATTGCCCATAGTCCTCGCCCTCATGCTTCGGGCTGTGGGCTATTTGGCGCTATCAGGTTTAACATGATGGGGCAGTGCAGGTAAAAAGGCCCCTCAAAGCGATAATTAATTCCCCTAAAAATTAGCTTTATTTAAATTCAAATTTTACATTTAAACCAATATTTAATGGCATGAAAAAACGCTACAAAGTAATTATTGGCCTTTCGGCATTCATTATTGCTGGTTATTTGTTAGGTCCAAAACCTAAAAAACCAGTATTTAGTGAAGAGCTGACTAAAGTGCCTGATCTGGAAGACCTGGACGGTTATGTAGCCAGTATCGAATCCATGCATAAAATCAAACCCGGCAACGAAGCTGAAATTGTATGGGCCGATAGCCTTCACCAGCAAACCGAATATGCTGTTGTGTATTTACATGGTTTTTCGGCATCAAAAACAGAAGGCAACCCGGTACACTTAAATTTAGCGAAAGCGTTACATGCCAATTTATACCTTGCCCGCCTGGCCGATCATGGTATCGATACCCTGGCACCCATGCAATATTTTAC
>Ga0308165_1000635_pt1 | contig 59773 bp, 52 predicted proteins | sample PhyWR2_FD_201032 | JGI IMG/M metagenome (GOLD analysis project Ga0308165, IMG submission 201032) | Phyllosphere microbial communities from UC Gill Tract Community Farm, Albany, California, United States - DLSLW.R2 | ecosystem: Host-associated > Plants > Phyllosphere > Unclassified | place: USA... | reverse complement strand
TGTATGCCCGGAGCAGCCATTTCCACGAGATCATCGCCCACGGCATGCTCGGCGGCGCGCTGATCTCGACCGTGCTGGGCACGCAGTTTCCCGGCCCCGGCACCATCTACCTGGGCCAGACGCTGCGCTTTCTGAAGCCGGTACACATCGGCGACACGCTGACGGTGGCGGTGAAGGTGACGGCGCTGGACGCGGTCCACCGCCACGTCTGGCTGGACACGCGCTGCACCGACCAGGACGGCGACGTGGTGATCGAGGGCCAGGCGCATGTGCTGGCGCCGGCCGAAAAGCTGCGCATTGCCCGCACCGACCTGCCCGAGCCGCTGATGGCCGACCGCAACCTGCGCTACGACCAGCTGCTCACCGCCGCCAAGCGCCTGCCGCGCATCCGGATGGGCGTGGTGCACCCGTGCAGCCGCGAGGCGCTCGAAGGGGCGCTGGAGGCTGACCGGCTGGGGCTGATCCAGGCGCTGCTGATCGGGCCCGAGACGCGCATCCGCGCCCTGGCCGGCGAGTGCGGCCTGGACCTGACCGGCCTGCGCATCGTCGATGTGCCGCACAGCCATGCCGCCGCCGACAGAGCGGTCGAGCTGGCCCGCGCCGGCGAGGTCGAGGCGCTCATGAAGGGCAGCCTGCACAGCGACGAGCTGCTGGGCGCGGTGGTCAACGCCCAGACCGGCCTGCGCACCGAGCGGCGCGTGAGCCACGTGTTCGTGCTCGACGTGCCGCGCTACCCCAAGCCGCTGCTCATCACCGACGCGGCCATCAACGTCGCGCCCGACTTCGACGCCAAGGTGGACATCGTGCAAAACGCCATCGACCTGGCGCAGGCGCTGGGCATCGACCGGCCCAAGGTCGCCGTGCTTTCGGCGGTGGAGACCGTCACGCCCAAGCTGCGCTCCTCGATGGACGCCGCCGCCCTCTCCAAGATGGCCGACCGAGGCCAGATCACCGGCGGGCTGGTCGATGGGCCGCTGGCGTTCGACAACGCCGTCTCGCTGGCCGCCGCCCAGACCAAGGGCATCGAATCCGAGGTCGCCGGCGACGCCGACATCCTGGTCGTGCCCGACCTGGAAAGCGGCAACATGCTGGCCAAGCAGCTCGAATACCTGGGCGGCGCGCAGGCGGCCGGACTGGTGATGGGCGCCAAAGTGCCCATCGTGCTGACCAGCCGGGCCGACTCGGCGCATTCGCGCATCGCCTCGTGCGCCATCGCCCTGCTCCTGACCGAGCACCGGCTCAAAACCCTGGCGCTGCCATGAGCCGCGCCCTGCTGGTCATCAACTCGGGCTCGTCCAGCGTGAAGTTCGCCGTTTACGACACGGCGCCCGATGCCCGGCTGCAGCGCATCGCCAACGGCCGGATCGAGGGCATCGGCACCCAGCCGCGCCTGCGCGTGTGGGACGGCGGCGGCAGCGCGCTCGAAGACCGCCGCATCCGCGTTTCGGCCGACCCGGTGCAGGGCCCCGAGGAAGCCTTCGAGCAGCTGCTCGACTGGCTCGGGCAGCATGCGCAGGGCCGCACGCTGGGCGCCGTGGGCCACCGCGTCGTGCATGGCGGCACGGCCTTTGCCCGGCCGGCGCGCATCACGCCCGACATCCTGGCGCAGCTGCAAAGCCTGAGCGCGCTGGCGCCGCTGCACCAGCCGCACAACCTCTCGGCCATCCAGGCGCTGGCCACCTTGCTGCCCGGCCTGCCGCAGGTGGCCTGCTTCGACACCGAGTTCCACACCACGCAGCCCTGGGTGGCGCAGGCCTTTGCCCTGCCGCGCCACATCACGCAGGCCGGCGTGAAGCGCTACGGCTTTCACGGCCTGTCCTACGAGTACATCGCCAGTGCGCTGCCCGCGCATCTCGGCCCGCTGGCCGACGGCCGCGTCGTGGTGGCGCACCTGGGCAACGGCGCGAGCCTGTGCGCGATGCAGGCGCGGCGCAGCGTCGCCTCGACCATGGGTTTCACCGCGCTGGACGGCCTGATGATGGGCACGCGCTGCGGCAGCCTGGACCCCGGCGTGGTGCTGCACCTGATCAGCGGGCTGGGCCTGGGCGCGCAGGCGGTGGAAAAGATGCTCTACGAGCAGTCCGGCCTGCTCGGCGTCTCGGGCATCTCGGGCGACATGCGCACGCTGGAGGCCAGCGCCGCGCCCGAGGCGCGCGAAGCCATCGACCTCTACGCGTACCGCGTCAAGCAGCAGCTGGGCAGCCTGGCCGCCGCGCTGGGCGGGCTGGACGCGCTGGTGTTCACCGCCGGCATCGGCGAGAACAGCGCCGCCATCCGCCAACGCGTCTGCCAAGACGCCGCCTGGCTGGGCGTGGCGCTGGACGAGGACGAGAACCTGGCGCCGGCGGCCGGCGCGCGCTGCATCAGCGCGCCGGGCAGCCGCGTGGCCGTGTGGGTCGTGCCGACCGACGAGGAGCTGATGATCGCCCGGCACACCGAGGCCGTGCTGCAGGGGCGCGGGGCGCACGACTGGCGCGCGGGCGGCGCTTGAGGTGCTGCGGCGCTACGGCGCCTGAAACGCTATTGATTTGATAGCTTACTGCGCAGACAGCGCCTGGACCTGGGCGGTTATTGGCTTGAAATGTTCATCGATGGGCATGCCGCCGCCGCGTCCGGCGGGGCATGCCCGGCCCGGCTCAGCGCCAGACGTAATGGCCCTTGACCAGATGGCCGTGCGAGCGGTGGGCAGGCACCCAGACCTTGCGCTTGTGCTGCGGGTGGTGCTTGATGGGGTGAACACCGCTCAGCCGGGCGCTGCCCGAGTCGAACCGCACCACGGAAGGCTGGGCGGCCGAGGCGGCAAATGAAAACACGAGTGCGGCCAGGGGAAGCAATATTTTGTACATGTCTGTGTCCTTGTTGTTGTTTCGTGCAGATTTTGCAGGTGAACAACGCTTGAACAACGGCCTGGCGGCCGCCTTCGTTGACCCGGCATTTGCAAAGTCAGAGCGCCGGCGGCATTTGGCCGCGCTCCGCGGGCGCCGGCCCGGCCACCTCGGCGCGCATCAGCGGCAGGTGCTCGGGCCAGTCGCGCTGCATGCAGTCCACCAGCGCCTCGCGCACCTTGCAGCGCAAATCCCAGCTCAGGCTCGAATTGGCGGACGTCACCAGCACGCGCAGCTGCATGGCGCGCTCGCCGGCCTCGACCACCTGCAGCAGGCACAGCCGCCCGTCCCATTCGGCGGCGCTGGCGCAGGCGCGCTCGGCCGCCTCGCGCAGCGGCGCCAGCGGCATGCGGTAGTCCACCCACAAAAACACCGTGCCGATGATCTGCGCGCTGGTGCGCGTCCAGTTCTGAAACGGGTTCTCGATGAACCACTGCAGCGGAATCACCATGCGCCGCTCGTCCCAGATCTTGAGAACCACGTAGGTGCCGGTGATCTCCTCGACGCGGCCCCACTCGCCCTGGATGACGAGCACGTCGTCGATGCGAAACGGCTGGGCCAGCGCGATCTGCAGGCCGGCGATCAGGTTGCTGAAGATCGGCCGCGCGGCAATGCCGGCGACGATGCCGACCACGCCGGCCGAGGCCAGCAGGCTCGCGCCGATCTGCCGCGCCTCCGGGAAAGTCATCAGCATCAGCGACAGCCCGGCCAGCAGGATGAGGAACATCGCCGTGCGCGAGAGCATGCGCGTTTGCGTGTGGATGCGCCGGGCCTGCAGGTTGTCGGCCACGTCCAGCGGGTACAGGCCAATGACGCCGTGGGCCACGCCGCGCGCCGCGCGCAGGCCCAGCCAGGTCAGGCCGGTGAGCAGCAGCAGCACATTGACATGGCGGATGCCGCTGACGAGCGGAAAGCTGTCGGGCGCAACCTGCCAGACCGCCTGCAGCGCGACCAGCGGAAACAGCAGCCCCGTCGGCGCGCGGCACTGGCGCGCCGTCTCGTTCGAGATCGGCAGCGAGCGCGTCAGGCGCAGCACCAGCGTGGCGCTGATGCGGTGCGCCACCAGCGCCAGCAGCACGCTGGCCAGCGCGGCCAGCAGCACATGCAGCGAAGAGTCGTCCGCCCAGGAAACCAGCGCGGAAAGCGGCAGCGTCGGCTTCACGGGCGCCATCGGGTGCCAGGACCTCAGGCCGCGCGCGGCCCGACCCGCGAGGCGGCCAGCCGGGCATGCGCGCGCGCAGCCTCGACGCTGGCGTCAAAGGCCAGCGCCACGCCCATGCGGCGCTTGGCGAAACTCTCGGGCTTGCCGAACAGCCGGATGTCGCTGCCCGGCACCGCCAGCGCCTCGGCCACGCCGTCGAAGACGATGCCCGCCGCGTCAATGCCGCCGTAGATCACCGCGCTGGCGCCCGGGCTTTTCAAAGCGGTGCTGACCGGCAGGCCCAGAATCGCCCGCGCGTGCAGCTCGAACTCGTTTTGCCACTGCGTGCACAGCGTCACCATGCCGGTGTCGTGCGGGCGCGGGCTGACCTCGCTGAACCAGACCTCGTCGCCCTTGACGAACAGCTCGACGCCGAACACGCCCAGCCCCGGCGGCTGGCCGTCCGTGGCGGCGCCCAGGTTGTCGGTCACGGCCTTGGCGATCTGACGGCTTTTGGCCAGCGCGGCCGGGTGCATGGGGTGTGGCTGCCAGCTTTCCACATAGTCGCCAGCCACCTGCAGGTGGCCGATGGGCTCGCAAAAATGCGTTTCCACCGCGCCGTCGGCGCCGATGGCGCGCACCGTCAGCAGCGTGATCTCGTAATCAAAATCAATGAAACCCTCGACGATCACCCGCCCGCCCTGCACGCGTGCGCCGGCCATGGCGTGCGCCCAGGCCGGCGCCACGTCCTTGGGCAGCGCGATCTTGCTCTGGCCCTTGCCCGAGGAGCTCATCACCGGCTTGACCACGCACGGGTAGCCGATGCTTGAATCGATGGCCGCCTGCAGTTCCTCCAGCGAGTCGCAAAACACATACGGGCTGGTCGGCAGGCCCAGCGTTTCGCCGGCTAGGCGGCGGATGCCTTCGCGGTCCATGGTCAGGCGCGCGGCCCGGGCCGTGGGAATCACGCGCACCAGCCCCGCCGCTTCGAGCTCTTCGAGCATGCCGGTAGCAATGGCCTCGATCTCGGGCACCACCAGGTCGGGCTTTTCGCGCTCGATCAGGGCCTTGAGCTGCGCCGGGTCGTTCATGGCGATGGTGCGCGCGTGGTGCGCCACCTGCTGGCCGGGGGCGTTGTCGTAGCGGTCCACGGCGATGGTTTCCACGCCCAGGCGCTGCAGCGCGATCAGCACTTCCTTGCCCAGCTCGCCCGAGCCGAGCAGCATGACTTTGGTGGCGTGGGGACTCAAGGGGGTTCCGAAGGTGGTCATGGCGGGGGAAGGAAGAGGGTTGAAGAAAGGAAAGACGCGGCCTGCGCCGGCGCCGGGCAGATGCCAGCCCGCGTACTGTACCGAAATGGCGCGAACCGGGCAGCGGCCAGGCCGTGCCGCAGGACGCGCATACCATCGGCGGGTCATTCCAACCGCAAAGGCATTCCCATGAAAAAACGCAGTTTTCTGAGCGCCTCCATGGCCGGCGCGCTGGCCGCCGGCAGCGCCGCGCTGGCGGCCCGGGCCGCCGCGCCGGCCGGGCGCAAGCCGCTGTCCGGGCCGGTGCTGCTGACGGTGAGCGGGCGCATCGGCGCGGGCAACCGGGGGCCGCTGGACCCGGCGCTCGACCAGATGATGGCCAAGCAAAAGATCGCCTTCGACCGGGCGCAGGTGTTCGACTTTGCCACCCTCGCCGCGCTGCCGGCCGTCGCCATCCGGCCGACGCTGGAGTACGACGGCAAGCCCCACGCGCTCAAGGGGCCGCTGCTGCGCGACGTGATGGCGGCCTGCGGCGTGCGGGCGACGGGCAACACGCAGTTCTTCCTGCGCGCCGTCGATGGCTACGCGGCGCAGATTGCCGCCGCCGAGGCGGAAAAATACCGCTTCATCGTCGCCACCCACCTGGACGGCCAGCCGATGGCGCTGGGCGGCCTGGGGCCGCTGTGGGCCGTGTACGAACCCGACCGCTTTGCCGACATGGCCGCCCGGCCGCTGTCCGAGCGCTTTGCCCGTTGCCCCTGGGCCACTTACCACATCGAGGTGCGGGAGGGCTGAGCGCGCCGGCAAGGCCGTCATGCGGCGCAAGGCCAGGTCCGCGCCGCGCTGCGCGCGCCCGGGCGGATGGGCACAATAGCCCGCATGATCCAGCCCCTTTTCGAGGTCGTTGACCTGACCAAGCGCTACGGCGGCAACACCGTCGTCAGCCAGCTGTCCTTTTCGATCGCGCCGGGCGAATGCCTGGGCGTGATTGGCCCGAACGGCGCGGGCAAAACCACCACCATCCGCATGTGCCTGGGCCTGACGAGCCCCGACAGCGGGCGCATCAGCTACTTCCCGAACGGCGCGGCCACAGGCCGGGCCAGCCTGAACATGCCGCAGGACGCGCTCGCCATCAAGGCGCAGCTGGGCATCGTCAGCCAGTTCGACAGCCTGGACCCGGATTTCTCCTGCGCCGAAAACCTGCTGGTCTTTGGCCGCTACTTTGGCCTGAAGGACGCGGTGATCAAGGAACGCATCCCCAAGCTGCTCGAATTCGCCGCCCTCACGCACAAGGCCGACGCCAAGCTGGGCGAACTCTCGGGCGGCATGAAGCGCCGCCTGAGCCTGGCGCGCGCGCTGGTCAACGACCCGCAGCTCCTGCTGCTGGACGAGCCGACCACCGGCCTGGACCCGCAGGCGCGCCACCTGATGTGGGAGCGGCTGCAGCGCCTGGTGCAGCAGGGCAAATCCATCTTGCTGACGACGCACTTCATGGACGAGGCCGAGCGGCTGTGCAACCGCCTCCTGGTGCTCGACCACGGCAAGAAGATGACCGAGGGCACGCCGCGCGCGTTGATCGCGCAGAACCTGGAGCCCGACGTGGTCGAGGTCTATGGCGCCGGCGCGCTGGCGCTGGTCGATTCGCCCCTGAAGGCGCTGGCCGCGCGCACCGAGGTCAGCGGCGAGACGGTGTTTTTCTACACCGCCGACGCCAAGGCCCTGCTCGCCGCGCTGGCCGAGCACCCCGAGCTGCGCACGCTGCACCGCCCGGCCAACCTGGAAGACCTGTTTCTCAAGCTCACCGGACGCCAGATCAGGGAGGCCGCATGACACGCGACACCGACGCCGCCACCACGGCCAGTCCTTCCACCACAGCCCCAGCCCAGACCATGAGCCATTCCTCCGCCAGCGCCACGCCCGGCGCGCCGGCCCCGCAGCCTTCGCTCCTGCGTCCGCCGCAGATCAGCTGGCGCTGGTGGCCGGTGTTCCGGCGCAACCTGCTGGTCTGGCGCAAGCTGGCCGTGCCCAGCCTGGTGGGCAACATCGCCGAGCCCTTGATCACGCTGGTGGCCTTCGGCTACGGCATCGGCGCGCTGATCGGCCAGGTGCAGCTCAACGGCAGCGCCGTGCCCTACATCCTCTTTCTGGCCAGCGGCTCGATCTGCATGAGCGCGATGAACGCGGCCAGTTTCGAGGCGCTGTATTCGGCGTTCTCGCGCATGAACGTGCAGCGCACCTGGGATGGCATCATGAACGCGCCGGTGCGGCTGGACGACGTGGTGTTTGCCGAGATGCTCTGGGCGGCGTACAAGTCGCTGTTTACCAGCGCGGTGATCCTGGGCGTGATGCTGGCGCTGGGCATCAGCCACAGCCCGATGCTGCTGCTGGCGCTGCCGCTCCTGGGCCTGGTGGGCATCGTCTTTGCCAGCATCGCGCTGATCTTCAACGCGCTGGCCAAGGGCTACGATTTCTTCACCTACTATTTTTCGCTGTTCCTCACGCCGACGATGTTCCTGAGCGGGGTGTTCTTTCCGCGCGACCAGCTGCCCGGCGTGATGCGGGTGATCTCGGACTGGCTGCCGCTGACCGCCGCCGTCGAGCTGATCCGCCCGCTGTTCCTGGACCAGTGGCCGGCCCACGGCCTGCGCCACCTGGCCGTGCTGGCGGCCTACGGCGTGGCCGCGTTCTGGGTCGCGCTGGCCCTGACGCGCCGGCGCTTTCGCAACTGATTTTTCCGATCAAAAGTGCCCCAAGCGCATGCACCACCTGCGCAGTATGCTATTGAATCCATAGCATGAATGCACGATTTGACGCAAAGCCGCGCCGCCCGCGCCACCTCGGCCGGCTGCGGCGCAGTAGACTGAAACGATGACCGATTCAAGCGCAAGCCGGCGGGACATCGTGGTGGTGGGCGCTTCGGCCGGCGGGGTCGAGGCGCTGAGGTGTTTTTTCCGCGCCCTGCCGCCCGGCCTGCCCGCCGCCGTGCTGGTGGTGCTGCACATTCCGGCGCACACGCCCAGCCAGCTCGACCGGGTGCTCGCCAGCGTGACCGATCTGCCGGTGGACGTGGCGCGGGATGGCGAGCCGCTGGAAAACGGCCGCGTGTACGTCGCCTCGGCCGACCGCCACCTGATGCTCACGCCGGGCGGCATCCGGCTCAGCCGCGGCCCCAAGGAAGGCCGGGTGCGGCCTTCGATCGATGTGCTGTTCCGCTCGGCGGCGGCCGCTTTCGGCCCGCGCGTGATCGGCGTCGTGCTCAGCGGCGCGCTGGACGACGGCACCGCCGGCCTCTGGGCCATCAAGGACGCGCAAGGCATTGCGCTGGTGCAGGACCCGGCGCAGGCCATCCACGGCTCGATGCCCGAAAGCGCCATTGCCCATGTCGCGGTGGACCTGATCGGCACGGCCGAGGCGCTGGCCGCGCGCATCGGCGAACTGGTGGCAACGCCCGCCCCGTCGCCGCAGGGCAGCGCCTTTGGCGGTCAACGCGCCCTGGAAAACATCATTGCCATGGAAGGCAACGCGCTCAAGGCCGGCGTCATGCGCCTGGGCAAGGTGTCCGACTACACCTGCCCCGACTGCCACGGCGTGCTGGTGCAGATCGAGGAAGGCCCGATCACCCGCTTTCGCTGCCACACCGGCCATGCGTTCTCGCTCAAGTCGCTGCTGGCCGAGGTGAGCAAGTCCATCGACAACAGCCTGTGGCAGACGCTGCGCGCCGTCGAGGAGCGCGTGATGCTGCTGCGCCACATGGAGGCGCTGGCCCGCCAGGCCGGCGCCAGCGCCGACGCCGAGCGCTGCCGCGCGCAGGCCGATGCGTCGCAAGCGCGGCTGCAGCCCCTGCGCGAACTGGTGCTGGACCCGCGCTTTTTCGGCCACGACGCCCAGGACTGAGGCGCCCCGGCGCCGCGCCAGGCGCCGGCCTCGCAGGCGGCGCCAATGGCCGCAGCGGCGGGCGGCGCCTGCCGGCTCAATTGGCCGCGAAGCAGTAAAACAGCCCCGCGCCGCCGACCGACTTGAGCGCCTCGGGGCTGCAGCCGGGCGTGGCGTGCGAGGCGTTCCACGATTTCATGGGCGCCGACTCGTTCAGGCCGATGCGGTCGTGGTGGCCGACGATGGCCGAGCCGGCGCCGCCTTGCGTCCAGCCGCCGCAGGTGGTGTCGGCGGCCGAGGTGTCCAGGCGCCCGTCGGCCGTCGAGCCGGTCAGCATGTCGTGCGTGTTCACCGCGTCGCCGCGCCCGCTGACGACCTCGCCTTTTTCGGTCAATGAATTTTGCTTGTTGAGCTGGTTGTCGGCGCTGTGCAGGTTGTCCACGCTGGTGGCCACCACCACGCCCTTGGCGTTTTGCCACGGGCCGCGCCCGATGCGCTCGCGCGCATGCACGGCCGGGCTGGCGCCGCTGGCCGGGGCGCTGAGGTAGGCGCGCCAGTTCTTGCCGCCGGCCTCGACCGAGGCGGCCAGCTTCTGGCAGTAGGCATCGGCGCCGGCCAGGCCGCCCAGGTCGGCGCCCTTGCCCGGGCTGGCGCTGGTGACGAAAAAGGTCATCGGGTTCGTGTCCGCCGGCGAGGCCGGCGGCATCGGCGCGCAGGCGCCCAGGGCAGCAAGAGAAGCCAGAAAAGCGATGGTCAGACGGGTTGGCATGGAACGCCTCCTTGGGGGGTTGGAATCGACCGGTTGAGATGCCCCTGAACGGTACGTGAACCCTACCGGCGATTCAAGTGCGGGTTATCCAGCAGAAGGCGCGGCAGGCAGGCGGCGGGATGGCGCGCCGCTGCGCTTTGGCCGGCGGCATGAGACGCTATTGAATTGATAGCTTCCTGCGCAGGCCCCGCCTGCGCAAACGGCCTGAAACACCAAAAAAGAAGCCCCGCCAGCTGCAAGGGCTGGCGGGGCTTTGTCCGGGGCAACGCCGCGCGGCTGCGCGCCGTGGGCCGGTTACTGCGCGGTCTGCTTGACGGCCTCGACCTGAACGATCAGGCGCACGTTTTTCGGGAAACCCCAGTCGATGCCGTAGTTCATGCCGAAGGCGCTGCGGTCGATGGTGGTCTCGAAGTCGCCGCCGCAGACCTCGCGCTTGAGCATCGGGCTGTTGTAGCAGTTGAACTGGCTGGCCTTGAGCGTGACGGGCTGGGTCTTGCCCAGCAGCGTGAGGTTGCCGGTGACTTCTGTCACCTTGTCGCCGCTGAAGACGAACTTGTCGGAGACGAACTTGATGCTCGGGTGCTGGGCCGCATTGAACAGGTCGGCGCTTTGCAGGTGCTTGTCGAAGGCGGCGGTGCCGGTGTTGACGGAGGCGACGTCGATGCTGACCTCGACCTTGCCGGTCTTGGCGGCGCGGTCCAGCTGCACCGTGCCTTCCTTCTTGTCAAAGCGACCACGGTTGGTCGAAGTGCCGAAATGGCCGATCTCGAACGTCACGAAGGTGTGCGACGGGTCCATGGCGTAGGTGGCGGTTTCGGCATGGGCGGCGGCGCCAGCCATCAGGGCGGCGGCAGCGGCCAGGGTCACAAGGGAGGTGCGCATGGGGTGTGGGTTCCAGAAAATGGTTGAGGAAATGGTTGAGAAAAAAAAAGAAAGGAAAGGCGCGGGCAAGACCGTGCGCCGGGAGGCGGACTTGTGGCCGCTTCAAGGTTCAGGCGACCCCAGGGCTCAGGACTTGCCCACGCCGCTGAGGGCCAGCTTGAATTTGACCTGCACGTCGTCGGCGACCATCGAGGTGTCGGCCCACTCGTTCTCGCCGATCTTGAAGGCCAGGCGCTTGATGGCAAAGGCGCCGCTGGCGGTGGTCACGGCGCCGCTCTGGCTGAGCGTGACGGGCACGACGACATCGCGCACGTTGCCCTTGATACTGAGCTTGCCGGCCACTTCGTACTTGTCCGGGCCGGTCTTTTTGATGGCGCCGGACTGGAACGTGGCCTGGGGGAATTTGGGCACGTTGAACCAGCTGGCCTTGGGCAGCTCGGCGTCGGACTCGGGCGCGCCCAGCGTGGCGCTGGCCATGTCGATGGCAAAGGCGATCTTGCCGGCCTCGGGCTTGGCCGGGTCGAACGCGATCTGGGCGTCGAACCTTTTGAAGTGGCCGTCCACCGTCACGCCCATCTGCTTGCTGGCAAAGGCGATGTCGCTTTGCGCGGGCAGCAGCTTTTGCTGGGCCTGGGCCGACAGGGACACGAGCGCGGCGGCCACGGCCAGGGCGGCGGTGCGCAGGAGCGGGGAATACAGGTTCATCGGGAACTTTCAAAAAAAGAAAAAGACAGGGCGGCGCGCAGCCGAGAGCACTTTGCTATTGAATCAATAGCTGCCTGCGCAGGTGGGGCGTGCGCAATCGGCCTGTTTGATGCAAAAACATGGCGGCCTCAGCCACGGCCGGGCAGCATGCGCTGGAGCAGGCCGTCGCGGTCGATCCAGTGGTGCTTGAGCGCGGCGGCCACATGCAGCACCACCAGGCCCGCCAGGGCAAAGGCCGATATTTCATGCCAGGGCTTGATCAGCGCGGCCAGCGCCTTGTCGGCCGGCACAAAGTCGGGCAGCGGCAGCGCGCCGAACAGCACGATGGAAAAACCGGCCGCCGAGCTGTAGGCCCAGCCCACCAGCGGCACGATGAAAAACAGCGCATACAGCAGCCCGTGCGTGGCGTGGTGCGCCTGGCGCTGCCAGGCGGGCATGGCCGCCTCGATGCGCCGGGGCAACGCCGGCGGGCGGTGGGCCAGGCGCCACAGCAGCCGCAGCGCCGACAGCGCCAGGATCACGACGCCGGCCCACTTGTGCCAGTTGTAGAGCTTCAGGCGCGCGGGCGAGAACGGCAGGTCGGCCATGTACAGGCCGACGCCGAAGATCAGCGCCAGCACAAGCGCCAGCAGCCAGTGCAGGGCGATGGCAACACCGTGGTAACGGGAGGACGCGGCAGGGAGCATGGGACGGAAAACCTCAAAAGACTTGCGAAACGGCGCGGGGAAAACGGAAGGTGTCGCAAAGTATAGGAAGCGCCCATGCCTGCGGCGTTCAAGTCAATTGATGGGAAGGTTCACTTTTTTTGAACGATCCGAGCCCTGCCCGGCCCTCATGCGGCTGCGGATGCCGGCTCTGCCACGGCAAAGCGGCTGCCCAGCGCGTCCAGCCCCAGCTCGGCCAGCACCTGCTGCAGCCGCGCCTGCGCCGCACGCGTCTTGGCCGCATTGGCCGTGGCCGGTCGGCTGGCCAGGATGAGTTCGTTCTTCATCGAATGCTCCCAGCCGACCAGCTCGGTCACCGTGACCTGGTAGCCGCTGGCCTCCAGCTGCAGGCAGCGCAGCACGTTGGTGATCTGGCTGCCGAACTCGCGCGCATGCAGCGGATGGCGCCACAGCTCGGCCAGCGGCGTGCGCGCCAGGTTCAAGGCGCGCGACTTCTTCAGCACGCCGGCCACCTCGGCCTGGCAGCACGGCACCAGGACCATGTGGCGCGCGCCCTTGGCCAGGCCGAAGGCAATCGCGTCGTCGGTGGCGGTGTCGCAGGCATGCAGCGCGGTGACGATGTCCACCGTGGGCGGCAACTCGTGCGACACGGTCGCCTCCTGCACCGACAGGTTGAGGAAGGACATGCTGGCAAAGCCCAGCCGCGCGGCCAGCGCGCGCGATTTCTCGACCAGCTCGGCGCGCGTCTCGATGCCGTAGATGCGCCCTGCCGGCGCCTGGCCGGCATGCGCCACGTTGAAGAACAGGTCGTACAGGATGAAGCCCAGGTAGGACTTGCCGGCGCCGTGGTCGGCCAGCGTGAAGCCTTTGCCACGGGCGGCGGCTTCGGCCAGCAGCGGCTCGATGAACTGGTAGAGGTGGTAGACCTGCTTGAGCTTGCGCCGCGTGTCCTGGTTGAGCTTGCCCTCGCGCGTCAGGATGTGCAGCTCCTTGAGCAGCTCGATCGACTGGCCGGGCCGCAGCTCCTCGATGACCTGCGCGGGCCTGGGCGCGGAAGCGGCGGGCGCGGCCTGGCGCGCAGGCTTGCCGGTGGACGGACGGCGGGGGGAAGTGGTCTGTTTTTGCATGGCTGGCGAGTGTAGTCCCGCGCTTTTTCCGGCCGGGCCGGGGCGACGGCTTGACCCTGCGCCGGCAGGCGTCTTCCCTTCAGTCTTCCCTTCATTCACTCATGGCACCCCTGGCGACCCTTGAGCCGCACCTTCACGCTGTTCACGCGCTATTTATATTGCGTGCAATTTAATTGCGTGCAATAATTAAGCCATGCCAGACTCTTCGCCCGCTTCCATTCCGCCGCCAGCGCAAAACGGCACGTTCCCCGACCCGTTCCTGCAACTGGACAACCAGCTGTGCTTTGCGCTGTACTCCACTTCCTTGGCCATGACCCGGCTGTACAAGCCGCTGCTCGATGCGCTGGGCCTGACCTATCCGCAGTACCTGGCGCTGCTGGTGCTCTGGGAGCGCGACGGCCTGTCGGTGTCCGAGCTGGGCGAGCGCTTGTTCCTCGACTCGGGCACGCTCACGCCGCTGCTCAAGCGCATGGAATCCGGCGGGCTGGTGGCGCGCCAGCGCGCCGCGCAGGACGAGCGCCGGGTGCACATCACGCTGACTGATGCCGGCCGTGCGCTCAAAGGCCGCGCCGCCGGCGTGCCGGGCTGCATGCTGAGCGCGCTGCAATGCCCGCTGCCCGAGCTGGCCGCGCTCACCCGGCAGGTGCAGGCGCTGCGCCAGCGGCTGACGAGCGAAGGCGCATGAGCGCTCCGACCGGCTTTTTCGCTGCCTGAACTTTTGTTTTTCTCAACCCGCCTTCACGCCAAGGCTTTTCAAAGGACTGCCGCATGACCACGAAACTCGACCAGGTGCTCTACACCGCCCACACCCACACCACTGGCGGCCGCGACGGCCAGTCCGCGTCAAGCGACGGCCGGCTGCAGGTCACGCTCAGCGCGCCCGGCGGCCCCGGCACCGGCACCAACCCCGAGCAGCTGTTTGCCGCCGGCTATTCGGCCTGCTTCATCGGCGCGCTCAAAGCCGTGGCCGGCATGCAGAAAATCGCCCTGCCGGCCGACACCAGCATCGACGCCAGCGTCGACCTGGGCAAGACCGGCCACGGCTACGGCATCGCCGTGCGCCTGGACATCGCGCTGCCCGGCCTGGAGCGCGCTAGCGCCCAGGCGCTGGTCGATGCCGCGCACCAGGTCTGCCCCTACTCGAACGCCACGCGCGGCAACATCGACGTGACGCTGACGCTGAAATAAGCCGCCCGCGCCGGCGCCGCGCCATGGCGCCGGGCACAGCCCGCCCGCATGCAGCCGGCGGGCTTTTTTGCGCCGGCCGCTGGCGCTTGTCGCCCCGCCCCCGGTGGCGCGACAATCGTGCATGACCCAATTCAACAAGGCGGCGGCGGCCCGCGATACCGTCCACCTGTACGAACACCTCACGCCCGATGTGGTGCTCGATGCGCTGGCCAGCGTCGGCCTGATCGGCGACGGCCGGCTGATGGCGCTGTCCAGCTATGAAAACCGCGTGTACCAGGCGCACCTGGAAAGCCCGGTCGGCAGCGCCGAGCTGGAGGGCAGCGTGGTGGTCGTCAAGTTCTACCGCCCCGGCCGCTGGAGCGACGCGCAGATCCTTGAAGAGCATGCCTTTGCCGACGAGCTGATGGCCGCCGAGATTCCGGTGGTCGGCGCGCTGGCGCTGAACGGCTCGACGCTCAACCACTTCAACGGCTTTGGCTTCAGCGTCTCGCTCAGCCGGGGCGGACGGCGGCCCGAGCTGGAGAACCTGGACGTGCTCGAATGGATCGGCCGCTTTTTGGCGCGCATCCACACCGTCGGCAGCGCCCGGCCTTTCGTGCACCGCCCGGCGCTGAACCTGCAAACCTTCGGCCATGCCCCGGCCGAGATCTTGCTGGCCGGCGGCTACCTGCCGCTGGACATGGAGTCGCGCTGGCGCCGTGCCTTCGACGAAGCCATGGCGGTGGCGCAGGGCGTGTTTGACAGCACGCCCCACGTGCGCCAGCTGCGCCTGCACGGCGACTGCCACCCCGGCAACATCCTCTGGACGCCCGAGGGCCTGCCGCTGGCCGGCCCGCATTTCGTCGATCTGGACGACGCGCGCAGCGGCCCGGCGGTGCAGGATCTGTGGATGCTGCTGTCGGGCGAGCGCGCGCAGCAGCTCCAGCAACTCGGCGCGCTGGTCGATGGCTACGACGAGTTCGGCGAATTCGACCGGCGCGAGCTGCGGCTGATCGAGCCGCTGCGCACGCTGCGCCTGGTGCACTACAGCGCCTGGCTGGCCCAGCGCTGGCACGACCCGATCTTCCCGATCAATTTCCCCTGGTTCGGCTCCAGCGACTACTGGAAAGGCCAGGTGGACATGCTCATCGAGCAGACCGAGGCGATGCAGGCCGCGCCGCTGCTGGCCTGAAATCCCGTCTGGCCCCACTTGGCGGCCTGGCAGGCCCCAAGCCCAAGCCCAAGCCCAAGCCCAAGCCCAAGCCCAAGCCCAGGTCGGCCAGCCCGGGCTTGCGCGCCGCCTTGACGGCCAGCCGCAAACCGGTGGCATGCAGCGACCCGGCAACACGCCGTTGGCTGACAGCGCCGCCCGCCCGCCCAGCTTAGGCTGGGGCTTTACGCTGCTGGAGCCCCGGATGCCCTTTTATTTCCCGATTTCACGCCGGCCGTTGCTGGCCTGGCTGGCCGCAGGCGCTGCCAGCGCGGCCTTTCCGGCCCTGGCCGCGACGCAGCGCAAGGCGGCCGCCGCATTGACCGGCCAGGCGCTGCTGGAACGCGTCAACGCCGCCAGCGACATGCCGGCGCTGGCCCAGGGCGCGCGCGGCGACGCCGTGCTGCGCGCGCAGGTGCTGCTCGACCATGCCTGGTTTTCGCCGGGCGAGATCGACGGCGCCTTCGGCGCCAACATGCGCCGCATGGTGGCGGCGTTCCAGGCGGCGAGCAGCCTGCCGCCCACCGGCCGCCTCGACCCGGCCACCTGGCAGGCGCTGGCCGGCGATGCGCCCGCGCCCACCCTCACCGCCTACACGGTCAGCGCCGAGGACGCGGCCGGCCCGTTTGTCCGTCTGCCTCTTGACGCGATGGCGCGCGCCCAGCTCAAATCGCTCGGCTTTGAAACACCCGAGGAAGCGCTGGGCGAGAAATTCCACTGCAGCCCGAAATGGCTTCGCACCGTCAACCCGGGCAGCGCCTTCAGGGCCGGCGACACGATCGTCGTGCCCACGCCGGGCAACGGCAAGCCGCCGGCCCAGGCTGCCTCGATCCGCATCGACAAGTCCGAGCATGTGCTGTTCCTGCTCGGCAAGGACACGCGGCCGCTGGCCGCTTTCCCGATCAGCATGGGCGGCGCGTCCGACCCGCTGCCGCTGGGCCGTATGGAAATCAAGAATGCCGCGAAAGACCCGGTATTCACCTTCACCCCCGAGCTGCTCAAGGGCAGCAAGAAAACCGATGTCAAGACCGACATGGCCGCCGGGCCGAACAACCCGGTCGGCGTGTACTGGCTGGGCCTGAGCAAGCCGCACTGGGGCATCCACGGCACGCCCGAGCCGGCGCGCGTCGGCGCGTCCGAGTCCAACGGCTGCATCCACCTGACCAACTGGGACGTGCTGCGCCTGGCGCGGGTCGTGAAGGTCGGGTTTGCGGTGGATGTGCATGCCTGAGCGCGCAAGGGCAGCGCGCCGGCAGGCGCTGACCGGGCTGGCCCGGCTGTTCCTGGCCGCGTTGCTGCCGGGCACGGGCGCGGCGCGGGCCGAAGGAGCCAGCGCAGGCAACGCCAACACCGGCACCAGCGCCACCCCCGCAAGCGATGCAAGCAGCGCAAGTGGCCCAGGCGCGCCCGCCGAGCCGCCCGCGCTGCTGCTGCCGGTGCAGGGCGTCGCCGCCAGCGCGCTGCACGACACCTTTGGCGACGGCAGGGACGGCGGCCAGCGCGGCCACGAGGCCATCGACATCCTGGCGCCCACCGGCACACCCGTGCTGGCGGCCGACGACGGGCGCATCGCCAAGCTGTTCCTGAGCCAGCCCGGCGGCATCACGATTTACCAGTTCGATCCGACCGGCCGGTTCGCCTATTACTACGCCCACCTGGCGCGCTATGCCGACGGCCTGGCCGAGGGCCAGAACGTCCGGCGCGGCGCGGTGATCGGCTATGTGGGCGCCACCGGCAACGCCAGCGCGGACGCGCCGCACCTGCATTTCGCCATCTTCCGGCTCGGGCCGGAAAAGCAGTGGTGGAAGGGCGAGCCGGTCAACCCCTTCCCTTACCTGGGCGGCAAGCCGCCCTGAGCACCGGGCGTGCTGCGCGGGCAGCGCGGGCCAGCCGACACACGCAGGCCGTTTTCACGCCTACGCCTACGCCTACGCCTTCATACCCTCATAGCTTCACACTGCGCGCCACCGCGCCCGGCGCCATGGCCGCTTGCATATCCCCGCACTGTGCGCTCGCCATCCGCCATCCGCCATCCACCATCCACCATCCACCATCCACCATCCACCATCCGTCGAGACGATCCTTTACCAGATCGGAAGTTGATTTCGATTTAATTTAGATATATCATAATAATATCTAAACAACAGCGGAAAGTCTTCCCATGTCCTATTCCAGACATTTCAAATTGCACATGCGCCACGCCGAAAGCGAAGGCCTGCGCGGCGGCGCCGGGCGCGGCGGCATGGGCGGGCCGCGCGGCGGTGGCGGCCGGGTCTTTGGCCATGGCGGGCTGCGCTTCGTGCTGCTGCAGCTCATCAGCGACAAGCCCAGCCACGGCTACGAGCTCATCAAGCTGATCGAGGAGCGCCTGGGCGGCAGCTACAGCCCCAGCCCCGGCACGGTCTACCCCACGCTGACGCTGCTCGAAGAAATGGGCTACCTGAGCGTCGAGGAAGCGGACGCCGGCGGGCGCAAGCGCTACCGCATCACCGAGGCCGGCGCAGCGTTCCTCCAAGACAACCGCGCCACCGCCGACGCCATGCTGGCGCGCATGCAGGGCGGCGTGGACGGCGCCGGCCCGCGCGGCGGGCGGCCGCCGCAGGTGATGCGCGCCATCGAAAACCTCAAGCTGGCGATGCGCATGCGCCTGTCGCGCGAGGCCTTGACGCCCGAGCAGGCCAACGCCTTTGCCGCCGTGCTCGACCATGCCGCGCAGCAGCTGGAGCAGATCTGATGCACGCCGCCGTGCCCATGCCCCCCTTGAGCGACGAACAGCAGGCGGCCCTGCTGCCGCAGCGCGTGCGCCACGCCTTGCGCTTTCGCGTGCTGGAGGTGCGCCGGGTCGCGCGCCTCACGCCGCACCTGGTGCGCGTCACCCTCGGCGGCGAGGCGCTGGGCGGCTTTGCCAGCCCGGGCTTTGACGACCACGTGAAGCTGTTCTTTCCCGACCCGGCGACGGGCGCGCTGGCCGTGCCAACCGCCGGGCCGGACGGTCCGGTCTGGCCCGGGGGAGAAAAGCCCGTCATGCGCGACTACACGCCGCGCCGCTTCGACGCCGCCGCCGGCACGCTGGAGATCGACTTTGCGCTGCACGAGGCCGGGCCGGCCACGCGCTGGGCCGAGCAGGCTGCGCCCGGCCAGCAGCTCGGCGTGGGCGGGCCCAAGGGCTCGTTCTTGGTGCCGACCGGCTTTGACTGGCATCTGCTCATCGGCGACGACACCGCGCTGCCGGCCATCGCCCGGCGCTTGGCCGAGCTGCCGGCCGGCGCCCGGGCGGAGGTGCTGGCCGAAGTGGACGGGCCTGAGGACCAGCTTGTGTTCGAGAGCGCCGCCGAAGTCGAGGTCACGTGGGTGCACCGCGCCAGCGCCGCTGCGGGCAGCCAGCCCCTGCTGCAGGCGCTGCGGCAGATGCGCATGCCGACCGGCTTTTTCCACGCCTGGATCGGCTGCGAGTCCACGCAGGCAAAAGCCCTGCGCATCCATCTGGTCGATGAGTGCGGCGCCAACCCGAAATGGATTCGCGCCTCGGGCTACTGGCGCCGGGGCAGCGCCGCGACGCACGACTCGCTGGACGGCTGACGGCTGACGGCTGACGGCTGCCAAACTCCTGATTTGATAGCAGCCTGCGCAGGCCTGTCCTGCGCAAACGGCACTTTTCATTGAAAAAGGCCCCGAAGGGCCTTGTTCATTGCGGGCGGGAAATGCCTTACACCAGCAGCGCGTTCACGCGGCGCACATAGGCCGCCGGGTCTTCGGGCAGGCCGCCTTCGGCCAGCAGCGCCTGGTCGAACAGGATGTTGGCCAGGTCGTCGAAACCGGCGCTCTCGGCGCTGGCTTCGAGCTTTTTCACCAGCGCGTGCTGGGCATTGACCTCCAGGATCGGCTTGACCTGCGGCACGCTCTGGCCGGCCTGCTTGAGCATGCGCGCCAGCTGCGTGGACATGTCGCCGTCCTGCACCACCAGGCAGGCGGGCGAATCGACCAGCCGCGTCGTGGCGCGCACGTCGCTGGCCTTGTCCTTCAGCGCTTCTTTGAGCTTGTCCAGGATCGGCTTGAACTGGGTCTGCGCCTCTTCGGCGGCCTTTTTCTCGTCCTCGTCCTGCAGCTTGCCCAGGTCCACCGCGCCCTTGGCGACCGACTGCATCGGCGTGCCGTCGAACTCGCTCAGGTAGTTCAGCGCCCATTCATCGACGCGGTCGGCCATGAGCAGCACTTCGATGCCCTTCTTGCGGAAGATTTCGAGCTGCGGGCTGCTCTTGGCGGCGGCCAGCGTGTCGGCGGTGATGTAGTAGATCGCGTCCTGGCCGTCCTTCATGCGCGCCTTGTAGTCGGCCAGGGCCACGCTGGTCGTGTCGGTCGTGGTGCTGGCAAAGCGCAGCAGCTTGGCCAGGCGCTCGCGGTTGGCGAAATCCTCGCCCAGGCCTTCTTTCAGCACCGCGCCGAACTCGGCGTAGAAGGTGGTGAACTTTTCCGGCTCGTTGGCCGCCAGGTCCTCGATCATCGACAGCACGCGCTTGGTGCAGCCTTCGCGGATGGCTTTCACGGCGCGGCTTTCCTGCAGCAGCTCGCGCGAGACGTTCAGCGGCAGGTCGGCCGAATCGACCACGCCCTTGACGAAGCGCAGGTAGGTCGGCAGCAGCGCCTGCGCGTCGTCCATGATGAAGACGCGCTTGACGTAGAGCTTCACGCCGGCGGCCTTGTCGCGCTGGTACAGGTCCATCGGCGCCTTGGACGGGATGAACAGCATTTGCGTGTATTCGGTCGCGCCTTCGACGCGGTTGTGCGTGTAGGCCAGCGGCGGCTCGCTGTCGTAGCTGATCTGCTTGTAGAACTCGGCGTAGTGCTCGGGCGTGATGTCCTTCTTCGGGCGCGTCCAGAGGGCGGCGGCCTGGTTCACGGTTTCCCATTCGCCGGTTTTGGCCATCTCGCCGGGCTGGTCGTTCTCGCCCTCTTTCCACTCTTCCTTTTCCATCAGGATGGGCAGCGAAATGTGGTCGGAATACTTGCTGATGATGCTTTTCAATTTCCAGGCGTTGAGGTATTCGCCGGCATCGTCCTTCATGTGCAGGATGATGCTGGTGCCGCGCTCGGCGCGCTCGATGTCGTTCACCTCGAACTCGCCCGTGCCGTCGCTCACCCAGCGCACGCCCTGGCTTGCCGGCAGGCCGGCGCGGCGGCTTTCCACGGTGATCTTGTCGGCCACGATGAAGCCCGAGTAAAAGCCCACGCCGAACTGGCCGATCAGCTGCGAGTCGCTCTTCTGGTCGCCCGAGAGTTTGGAGACGAAGTCGCGCGTGCCGCTCTTGGCGATCGTGCCCAGGTGCTCGATGGCTTCCTGCTGCGACATGCCGATGCCGTTGTCGGTGATCGTCAGCGTCTTGGCGGCCGCGTCAAAGCTGACCCGCACCTTGAGTTCGCTGTCGTTTTCATACAGGCCGGCGTCGTTCAGCGCCTCGAAGCGCAGCTTGTCGCAGGCGTCCGACGCGTTGGAGATCAGCTCGCGCAGGAAGATTTCCGGGTTCGAGTAGAGCGAGTGCGTGACGAGCTTCAAAAGCTGGGCGACTTCGGCCTGGAAGGAAAGGGTTTGCTTGCTCATGGGTGGATTTTGGTTCTGAAAATTGAACAATGGAAGGTAAAAAGGTCAACGCGTCCGCCAGGAGCGCGTGGGCTTTCAATTATGGGCGATGGCTGTTTTTTCCAGAGGGCGCGCATGCGCGGGTTGAAAGCGGCAAGGCGCAGTGAAAGGCGGTGCTCCAACGGTTTAAAAAAAAGCGCGCGGCGCCAAGACGGCGCGGCCGCCTCAGAACTGCTCGTGCGGCATCAGGTAGCGCCACTGGCCGATCGGCAGGTGGCCCAGGTTGACCCGGCCGATGCGCACGCGCTTGAGGCCCGTGACAAAGAGGCCGACCTGCTCGCACATGCGCCGGATCTGGCGCTTCTTGCCCTCCTTGAGCACGAAGCGCAGCTGCTCGGGGTTTTGCCAGCTGACCTGCGCCGGGCGCAAGGCCTGGCCGTCCAGGCTCAGGCCGTGGCACAGCAGCGCCAGGCGCTCGCGCGGAAAGGCTGCCTGCACGTTGACGCTTTCATCGCCGTAGCTCACGCGCACCAGGTATTCCTTTTCCACCTCCGAGTCCTCGCCGATCAGCTGGCGCGCGACGCGGCCGTCCTGCGTCAGCACCAGGAGGCCGATGGAGTCGATGTCCAGCCGCCCGGCCGGCGCCAGGCCGCGCAGCTGCTCGGGCCCCCAGCGCATGCGGCTGTTGCACTCGCGCCAGCGGTTGCCCGGCTGCACCAGCACCACCGCCGGCTCGTGGCCGTCTTCGGCCTGTCCGCTGACATAACCCACCGGCTTGTTGATCAGGATGGTGACCTGCAGGCGCTGCTGCTGCTCGGCCTGGCGGTCGATGTCGATGCGGGCATCGGCGGCCACCGGCTGGCCCATCACGGCGGGCAGTCCGTTGACGCGCACCCAGCCGCGCGCGATCCAGTCATCGGCCTCGCGGCGCGAGCACAGCCCGAGGTCGGCCATGCGCTTGTTCAGGCGCACGGTGGCGGGCGCTGCGGCGCCAGCGGAGGCTGAAGAGGCGGCGGGCGCCGCCGGGGCGCGGCGGATGCGCACCGCGCCGGAAGCGGGAGGTTTGGGAGGAGTGTGATCGGACATGGCGGGGGTATTTTAGGACGCCGTCCAAAGCGTAGGCGACGGCCTACATCGGTCTTCTGCAATGTTCGCATGGCGCGCTGCCGGCGCCGCCGCACGATGGCTTGGCAACGCCTCGCTCAGACACCGCCTGGATGAATTCCAGGCCCCACAGGGAGCCTTCATGAACACGTCCACCCACCATCCTCTTGGCGGCGGCTTTGCACCCGCCTCGCCCGGCTTTGCGCCGCCCCACGAAGAAGCCCATGCCCATCCGCACGGCTGGCGCCGCTGGCTGCTGGCAACCAACCACAAGGACATCGGCACGCTCTACCTGCTGTTCAGCTTCACCATGCTGATGGTCGGCGGCGTGCTGGCGCTGCTCATCCGCGCCGAGCTGTTCCAGCCAGGGCTGCAGATCGTCAACCCGGAGCTGTTCAACCAGCTGGTCACGCTGCACGGGCTGATCATGATCTTCGGCGCCATCATGCCGGCCTTCGTCGGCTTTGCGAACTGGATGGTGCCGCTGCAGGTCGGCGCCTCGGACATGGCGTTTGCGCGCATGAACAACTTCAGCTTCTGGCTGCTCATTCCGTCGGCGCTGATGCTGGTGGGCTCATTTTTTCTCGAAGGCGGCGCGATTGCCGGCGGCTGGACGATGTACGCGCCGCTGTCGCTGCAGATGGGGCCCTCGATGGACATGACGATCTTTGCCATCCACATCCTGGGCGTGAGCTCGATCATGGGCGCGATCAACATCATCGTGACCATCCTGAACATGCGCGCGCCGGGCATGACGCTCATGAAGATGCCCATGTTCTGCTGGACCTGGCTCATCACGGCCTATTTGCTCATCGCCGTGATGCCGGTGCTGGCCGGCGCCATCACCATGACGCTGACCGACCGGCACTTCGGCACGAGTTTCTTCAACCCCGGCGGCGGCGGCGACCCAGTGATGTTCCAGCACATCTTCTGGTTCTTCGGCCACCCGGAGGTCTACATCATGATCCTGCCGGCCTTTGGCATCATCAGCCAGATCATCCCGGCGTTTTCCAGAAAGCGCCTGTTTGGCTACGCCTCGATGGTGTACGCCACTGGCTCGATTGCGATTTTGAGCTTTGTCGTGTGGGCGCACCACATGTTCACCACCGGCATGCCGGTGACGGGCCAGCTGTTTTTCATGTACTCGACCATGCTGATCGCCGTGCCCACGGGCGTGAAGGTGTTCAACTGGATCGCCACCATGTGGAAGGGCTCGATGACCTTCGAGACGCCGATGCTCTGGGCGGTGGGCTTCATCTTTGTCTTTGTGATCGGCGGGCTCACGGGCGTGATCCTGGCGGTCTCGCCCATCGACATCCAGCTGCAGGACACCTACTACGTCGTGGCGCATTTCCACTACGTGCTGGTGGCCGGCTCGCTGTTCGCGCTCTTTGCCGGCTACTACTACTGGAGCCCGAAATGGTCGGGCGTGATGTATCCGGAAATTCGCGGCAAGGTGCATTTCTGGTGGTCGCTGATCTCCTTCAACATCGCCTTCTTCCCCATGCACTTCCTCGGGCTGGCTGGCATGCCCCGGCGCTATGCCGACTACCCGATGCAGTTTGCCGACTTCAATGCCATCGTCAGCGTCGGGGCCTTTGCATTCGGCTTCGCGCAGGTGTATTTTCTGTTCTTCGTGCTGGTGCCCACGCTGCGCAAGGCAGGTGCGCCGGCACCGCAAAAGCCGTGGGAAGGCGCCGAAGGGCTGGAGTGGGAAGTGCCCTCGCCCGCGCCGTTTCACACCTTCGAGACGCCGCCCCGGCTCGATGACACCGGAACGCACATCGTGGCGTGACCGCCCAGCCCCAGGATGCCCTTGACACCATGACCGACCGCCCAACGCCTCCCGACACCGACGCCAACGCTGCCGGCGCTGCCGGCGCACAGCGGCCCGCCGGGCTCTGCGCCGCCTGCCAGTGGCGGCTGCAGCGGCGTTGCGCGCTGCGGCCCGGCCAGCTGCTGCTCAGCTATGGCGCGCTGGTGGCGTTCAGCGCGGCGGTCGCGCTGCCCTTTGGCTGGCAGGGCCTGTGGCTGATTCCGCTGTGGTGCCTGCTGGAGATCGCGGTGGCCGGCGCCCTGTTCCTGTTTTACATGCTGCATGCGGCCGATGGCGAGCAGATCGGCTTTGGCGCGGACGGCAGCCTGGCCGTCGAGGTGGTCTGCGGCCTGGACACCCGCCACTACCGCCTGAACCCGGCGTGGGCGCATCTGGAGCGCGGCGGCGCCCGCCAGGAGCGGCTCTGGCTGTGCTGCAGCCCGGTGCGCGTCGAGGTGGCCACGCAGCTGGGGCCGCGCGAGCGCCAGCGCGTGGAAAGGGAGCTCAGGCAGGCGCTGGCCGTCTGGCGCGCCGCCGACAGCCCGCGCGCGGCCATTCATCTGCTATGAATTCAATAGCTTCAAGCGCAGGCTGCGCCTGCGCAAAAGCCCGATTCAACCCTTGAACATGCTGCAGCGCAGCGCCGCCAGGTCAAGCACGCGCAGGCCGCCGTATTCGACCCGGATCATGCCCTGGGCCTCCAGGGTGCGCAGCGCCTCGTTGACGCGCTGGCGCGACAGGCCGATCAGGTAGGCCAGCTCCTGCTGCGTGATGCGCAGCACTTGGCCCACGCCCGGATAAAGCACCGGGTTGAACAGCACGGCCAGGTTGCGCGCCACGCGCAGGTCCGGGTTGTCCATGCGGTCGATCTCGCGGGCCGAGATGAACTGGCCCAGCCGCTCGTTGAGCTGGTTCATCACGAAGCGGTTAAAGCCGATGGAGTGGTCCAGCAGCCAGTGAAAGCTCTCGACCGGCAGGCCGGCCACCACGCTTTTGCGCAGCGCCTGGATGTTGTAGCGGTAGGGCTCGCGCTTGAGCGCCGTGCCCTCGCCAAACCAGCCGCCCGGCGGCACGCCGGTGAAGGTCATGGGCATGCCCTGGGCGTTGTCGGCGCTCATCTTGAGCAGGCCCTCGACCACGCCGAACCAGTAGGTTACCGGCTTGCCCAGCCGGCAGACATGGTCGCCGGCCTGGGCATCGCCCACCTGCAGCGCGGCGACGGCCCGGACCCGCTCTTCGGGCCGCAGCGACGCCAGCCACGGAATGCCGCGCAGTTCCTCGGGCGTGGGGTTTCTGCGGCGCTGGTGAAGAGTCAGGTCGGTGGCCATGATGTACGTCAAATGAATGAGCATCCAAAGCCTAGGGACAACCCTTGAACAAGCCCTGAAAATACATTTTGAAGCATCTAAAAGCATACCATTCGACCCGCCGGCCCGTCCACATCCTCTCATCCCCTGAAAAAAACCATGACACGCACTTGCACTTCCCCCCTGCCCCCGACTTCTCCCCCAAGCCTGCGGGGCGCCCTGTCCCGGCGGCAGGCGCTGGGGGCACTGGCCGCCGTGCCCGCCGCCTTTCACGCCTCCTTGTGGGCCGATGACGCCAGCCCCATCAGGCTTGCCCAATCCACGGCGCTGACCGGGCCGCAGGCCGACCTCGGGATGCCCTTGAACCAGGGCGCCAGGGCGTATTTCTCGGCGCTCAATGCCAGGGGCGGCGTCAACGGCCGGCCGATCGAATTGAACGCCGTGGACGACGGCTACGACGTGAAGCGCTCGCTGGACAACGTCAAGGGCTTCATCGAGGACCGCGGCACCTTTGCGATCTTCAACTGCCTGGGCACGCCCATGGTCGAGGCCATGCTGCCGCAGGTGATCGCCTCGGGCATCCCGTTTTTCGCGCCGCTGACCGGTGCGCAGTCAGCACGGCCGAAAAATGCCCGCAACGTGTTCAACATCCGCGCCAGCTATGCCGATGAAACCGCCCACCTGGTGCAGCACCTGGCCACCCTGGGCATCAAGCGCATCGCCGTCATTTCCCAGAACAACACCTTCGGCAAGGACGTGGCGCAGGCGGCCGAGCAATCCATGGCCAAGTACAAGCTGACGCAAAGCGCCGTGGCCAGCATCGAAAACGACGCATCCGATGCCGGCGCGGCGGCCAGCAAGATCGCCGCGTCGCAATCCGAGGCCGTGCTGCTGGGCCTGGCGGGCAAGCCCACTGTCGAATTCGTCAAGGCGCTGCGCGCGCTGCGCAAGGGCATGCCCATCTATGCCCTGTCGGTGATGGGCGCCAGCGCCACGCTCAAAACCATGGGCGGCGATGCCAGCGGCCTGAACGTGTCGCAGGTCGTGCCGCTGCCCACGAACAGCATCGTGCCGGTGGTGCGTGATTTTCTGGCCGACTGGAAAGCCGCTGCGGCATCGCAGGAGCCTTCGCACCTGGCGCTCGAAGGCTACATCAACGCGCGGGTGTTTGCCGATGTGCTGCGCCGCGCCGGCCGCAACCCCACGCGCGCCGGCTTCATCGACAGCGCCTGGGGCCTGAAGCACCACGACCTGGGCGGCTTCGAGGTGAGCTTCAGCGAAGGCGCGCCCAACGCCTCGCGCTATGTGGAGCTGACGATGGTGGACCGCAACGGACGCTTCATCCGCTGACCGGGCCGCACCGGGCCACTCGGTGTACACCCGGGTAGGACTTACCCGTAAATTGTCGTTGCAATGACAACCTAGCGTCAAACCCAGCCCTACCATTCGTCAAACAACAGCAGCCTTGCCTTGAAAAGGCTGCCCAACATGGAGACGAGGACCGGATGCAGACCACCTTCCCGCAACTGCTGCTCAGGCATGCCGCCGAGCGCCCCGCAGCCCCGGCCATGCGCGAAAAGGAATACGGCATCTGGCAGGCCCACAGCTGGGCCGCGCTGGCCGGGCTGGTCAGCCACGTTGCCGCCGGGCTGCAGCAGGCCGGTTTGCAGCGCGGCGAACACGTGGTGGTGATTGGCGCCAACCGCCCGCGCCTGTACGCCACCATGTTGGCGGCGCAGTCGCTGGGCGCGATTGCGGTGCCGCTCTACCAGGATGCGGTCGGCGCCGAATGCGTCTTTCCGCTGAACAATGCCGAAGTGCGCTTTTGCCTGGTCGAGGACCAGGAGCAGGTGGACAAGCTGCTCGAAATCCGCGCCAGCTGCCCGCAAATCTCCAACATCTACTACGACGACCCGCGCGGCCTGCGCAAGTACAGCGAGCCGGGCCTCGCTTCGCTCGATGCGCTGGTTGAATCAGGCCGCGCCTTTGTCGCGCAGCATCCGCAGTGGTTTGCCGCCGAAGTCGCCAAGGTCCGGCCCGATGACGTGGCCGCGATGTTTTTCACCTCCGGCACCACCGGCAACCCCAAGGGCGTGGTGCACACCCATGCCACGCTGCTCGACCGCGCCAGCGCCGGCGCCGAATTCGACAGGCTGACCGCGGCCGAGGAAGTGCTCGCCTACCTGCCGCCGGCCTGGGTCGGCCAGAACATCTTCAGCTACGCCCAATGGCTGGCCTGCGGCTACGTGGTGAACTGCCCCGAGTCGGCCAGCACCGTGACGATCGACCTGAAGGAGGTCGGGCCGACCTATTACTTTGCGCCGCCGCGTATTTTTGAAGGCCTGCTCACCAGCGTGATGATCCGCATGGAGGACGCCGGCCTGCTCAAGCGCAGGATGTTCGAGGCCTGCATGGCGCTGGCCAAGCGTGTCGGCCCGGCGCTGATGAACGGCGAAGCGGTGGGCGCGCTCGACCGCCTCAAATACGCCGTGGGAAACCTGCTGGTCTACGGCCCGCTGCGCAACAACCTGGGTTTTTCCCGGGTGCGCGTGGCCTACACCGCCGGCGAGGCCATCGGTCCCGATCTGTTCAGCTTTTACCGCTCCATCGGCATCAACCTCAAGCAGCTCTACGGCTCCACCGAGACCGCCGTCTTCGTCTGCCTGCAGCCCGACGACCAGGCACGCGCCGACACCGTGGGCGTGCCGATCCGGGGCGTCGAGATCAAGGTGGCGGGCAACGGCGAAATCCTCGTCAAGTCGGCCGGACTGCTCAAGGAATACTACAAAAACCCCAAGGCCACCGCCGAGGTGCTGACCGCCGACGGCTGGTACCACACCAGCGACGCGGGTTTTCTCGACGCCCACGGCCACCTCAAGATCATCGACCGCGTGAAAGACGTGGGGCGCCTGAAGGGCGGCGCCAGCGACGGCGCGATGTTTGCGCCCAAGTACGTCGAGAACAAGCTCAAGTTCTTCCCCTTCATCAAGGAAGTCGTGGCGCTGGGCGACGGGCGCGAGCGCGTCTGCGCCATGGTCAACATCGACTTCGACGCCGTGGGCAACTGGGCCGAGCGGCGCAACCTGCCCTACGCCGGCTACACCGACCTGGCGCAAAAGCCCGAGGTCTACCAGCTCATGAAGGAATGCGTGGAAAAGGTCAATGCCGACCTGGCCAGCGATGCGCTGCTGGCGGGCAGCCAGGTCAGCCGCTTTTTGATCCTGCACAAGGAGCTGGACGCCGACGACGGCGAACTCACCCGCACCAACAAGGTCAAGCGCGGCTTCATTGCCGACAAGTACGGCGTGCTGGTCGAGGCGCTGTACAGCGGCAAGCACGAGCAGTACATCGAAACCACCGTCAAGTTCGAGGACGGCCGCAGCGGCAGCGTCAGCGCCACGCTGAAGATTTCGGATGCCCAAACCTTCTCGCCGGTCCAAGCCGCCGCCTGAATGAAAACACCATGACCACAAAAAAGACCGGCGACGTGATTCTGGACGTCAAGAACATCAGCCTGCGCTTTGGCGGCGTGAAAGCGCTGACCGACATCTCGTTCAATGTGAAGGAGCATGAAATCCGCTCCATCATCGGCCCCAACGGCGCGGGCAAGAGCTCGATGCTCAACTGCATCAACGGGGTTTACACGCCGTCCGAAGGTGCCATCACCTTTCGCGGCCAGACCTTTTCGCACATGAGCTCGCGCCAGGTGGCCGAGATGGGCGTGGCCCGAACCTTCCAGAACCTGGCGCTGTTCAAAGGCATGAGCGTCATCGACAACCTCATGACCGGGCGCAACCTGAAGATCAAAAGCAATATCTTCATGCAGGCGCTGCGCATCGGACCGGCCGAGCGCGAGGAAATCCGCCACCGCGAATTCGTCGAGCGCATCATCGACTTCCTGGAAATCCAGGCCTTTCGCAAGACGCCGGTCGGGCAGCTGCCCTACGGATTGCAAAAGCGCGTGGACCTGGGCCGGGCGCTGGCGATGGAGCCGCAGGTGCTGCTGCTGGACGAACCCATGGCCGGCATGAACGTCGAGGAAAAGCAGGACATGTGCCGCTTCATCCTGGACGTGAACGAGGAATTCGGCACCACCATCGTCCTGATCGAGCACGACATGGGCGTGGTGATGGACATCTCCGACCGCGTCGTGGTGCTCGACTACGGCAAGAAGATCGGCGACGGCGAGCCCGACGAAGTCCGCAACAACCCGGACGTCATCAGCGCCTACCTCGGCACCAGCCACTGAAATCAGGAAGAAAGACACCATGGCATTTTTTCTGGAAACCTTGATTGGCGGCCTGATGGCCGGCATGCTGTACTCGCTGGTGGCGCTGGGCTTCGTGCTGATCTACAAGGCCTCGGGCGTGTTCAACTTCGCGCAGGGCGCGATGGTGCTGTTCGCCGCGCTGGCAATGGCGCGCTTTTCGGAGTGGATTCCGAAATGGACCGGGATCGACAACCTGTTCGTCGCCAACCTGATCGCCTTTGCCATCGCCGGCGTGTGCATGTTCGTCGTCGCCTGGCTGATCGAGCGGCTGGTGCTGCGCCACCTGGTGAACCAGGAAGGCGCGACGCTCCTGATGGCCACGCTGGGCATCGCCTATTTCCTCGAAGGCCTGGGCCAGACGCTGTTCGGCAGCGACATCTACAAGATCGACGTCGGCATGCCCAAAGACCCGGTGTTCCTGCTCGACTCGGTGTTTCCGGGCGGCATCCTGGTGAACAAGGAAGACGTGATTGCCGCCGCCATTGCCGCTGGCCTGGTCATCTTGCTGAGCATCTTTTTCCAGAAAACCACCACCGGCCGCGCCCTGCGCGCCGTCGCCGACGACCACCAGGCGGCGCAGTCCATCGGCATTCCGCTCAACCGCATCTGGGTCATCGTCTGGTGCGTGGCCGGCGTCGTGGCGCTGGTCTCGGGAATGATCTGGGGCTCCAAGCTGGGCGTGCAGTTCTCGCTCACCACGATTGCGCTGCGCGCGCTGCCGGTGGTGATCCTGGGCGGGCTGACCTCGGTGCCCGGCGCGATTCTGGGCGGGCTGATCATCGGCGTGGGCGAAAAGCTGTCCGAAGTCTATTTAGGCCCGTTTGTCGGCGGCGGCATCGAAATCTGGTTTGCCTATGTGCTGGCACTGGTTTTTTTGCTGTTCCGCCCGCAGGGGCTGTTCGGCGAAAAGATCATCGACCGCGTCTGACCTGCCTAAAAAGAAGAACCAAGGAAACCCATGCTCTACCGCGAAAACGGCCAGTTCAAGACGACCTACCGGGCCGACCAGCAGATTTTCCCGATCACGCAGGACCGCGTGGCCATCGGCCTGATGCTGGCCTTTGCCTTCATCGCCGTGCCGCTCATGGCCAGCGACTATCTGTATGCCTCGATTTTGATTCCGCTGGTCATCATGTCGCTGGCGGCCATCGGAGTGAACATCCTGGTGGGCTACTGCGGGCAGATCTCGCTCGGCTCGGGCGCCTTCATGGCGGTCGGGGCGTACGGCGCGTACAACTTCTTCGTGCGCCTGCCGGGCCTGCCCTTGATTCCGGCGGTCATTCTGGGCGGGCTGTGCGCCATGGCCTTCGGCATCCTGTTCGGCCTGCCCAGCCTGCGCGTCAAGGGCCTCTACCTGGCCGTGGCGACGCTGGCCGCGCAGTTCTTCAGCGACTGGATGTTCCTGCGCATCAAGTGGCTGACCAACGACTCGGCGTCGGGTTCGGTGTCGGTCAACGGCCTGCAGGTGCTGGGCGTGCCGCTGCAAAGCCCGGTCGCCAAATACCTGTTCTGCCTGGCCATTTTGGTGGTCGTGGCGCTCCTGGCCAAAAACCTGGTGCGCGGCGCCATCGGCCGCGAGTGGATGGCCATTCGCGACATGGACGTGGCCGCCGCCGTCATCGGCATCCGGCCGATGTACGCCAAGCTCAGCGCCTTTGCCGTGAGCTCGTTCATCATCGGCATGGCCGGCGCGCTCTGGGCCTTCATCCATCTGGGCTCGTGGGAGCCAGCCGCGTTCTCGGTCGAGATTTCGTTTCGCCTGCTGTTCATGGTCATCATCGGCGGCCTGGGCTCGATCATGGGCGGCTTTTTTGGCGCGGCCTTCATCGTCGTGCTGCCGATTGCGCTCAACCGCTTTTTGCCGGCGTTCATGGACCTGTTCGGCGTGCAGATTTCCACCGCCGGCGTCTCGCATGCCGAGCTGATGATCTTCGGCGGCCTGATCGTGTGGTTCCTGATTGTCGAGCCGCACGGCCTGGCCAAGCTGTGGTCCATGGGCAAGCAAAAGCTGCGCCTCTGGCCGTTCCCGCACTGAGCGCCTGACCCCGGCCGAAACCCTGTTTTTTCCGTGCTTCAACACATTCATTCCAAGGAGACATCCATGAAGCTTTCCCGATTCGCCATTGCCGCCACCGTGGCCATTGCCGGCACGGCCGCGCTCTCCGCCAGCGCCTTCGCGCAGGCCAAGGAGCAGTTCTTCCCGCTGCTGTCCTACCGCACCGGCCCCTACGCGCCCAACGGCACGCCCTGGGCCAACGGCAAGCAGGACTACATCAAGATGGTCAACGCGCGCGACGGCGGCATCAACGGCGTGAAGATCACCTACGAGGAATGCGAAACCGGCTATGCCACCGACCGGGGCGTCGAGTGCTACGAGCGGCTGAAGAACAAGCCCGGCGTGGCGATGTTCGACCCGCAGGCCACCGGCATCACCTTCGCGCTGACAGAAAAGGCGCCGGTGGACAAGATTCCCCTGATGACGCTGGGCTACGGCCTGTCGGTGGCGCAGGACGGCATGGCCTTCAAGTGGAACTTTCCGCTGATGGGCAGCTACTGGACGGGCGCGGACATCCTGGTGCAGCACATCGGCAAGAACGCCGGCGGCCTGGACAAGCTCAAGGGCAAGAAGGTCGCGCTGGTCTACCACGACAGCCCGTTCGGCAAGGAGCCGATTCCGCTCTTGCAGGAGCGCGCGCGCATGCACGGCTTCGAGCTGCAACTGCTGCCGGTCACCGCGCCCGGCGTCGAGCAAAAGGCCACCTGGCTGCAGGTGCGCCAGAGCCGGCCCGACTACGTGATGCTCTGGGGCTGGGGCGTGATGAACTCCACCGCGCTCAAGGAAGCGCAGGCCACCGGCTTTCCGCGCGACAAGCTCTACGGCGTGTGGTGGGCCGGCGCCGAGCCCGATGTGCGCGACGTGGGCGAAGGCGCCAAGGGCTACCAGGCGCTGGCGCTCAACGGCTCGGGCACCGAGTCCAAGGTCATGCAGGACATCCTCAAGCTGGTGCACGACAAGGGCCAGGGCAGCGGCCCGAAGGATGAGGTGGGCTCGGTGCTCTACACGCGCGGCGCCATCATCCAGATGCTGAGCATCGAGTCCGTGCGCCGGGCGCAGGAGCGCTTTGGCAAGGGCAAGGTCATGACCGGCGAGCAGGTGCGCTGGGGCATGGAAAACCTCGCCCTCGACCAGAAGAAGCTCGACGCGCTGGGCTTTGCCGGCCTGATGCGGCCGATCTCCACCAGCTGCGCCGACCACATGGGCTCGACCTGGGCGCGCGTGCAGACCTGGGACGGCAAGAAGTGGAACATGACCTCCGACTGGTACCAGGCCGACGAGCAGATCATGAAGCCGCTGGTGAAAACCGGCGCCGAGAAATACCTGGCCGACAAGAAGCTCACGCGCCGGGCCGCAGCCGACTGCCAGTCCTGAAACCCTGGGCCCGGCCCTGCGCCCCGGGTCCGGGGCGCAGGCCAGGGTCAGGCGCCGGTTTTTGCATGAAAACCGGCTCTTGCGCAGGCTCCACCTGCACATTCAGCTACGGTATTGATAGCAGACTGATCGCCAGACGGACCTCTTTTTTGCCCCCCGTCCGGGCGCAGACCCTTTGACGACACCGACAGAAAGCAACGCCGATGGAACCGAAAAAAATCGTCCTCAACGTCAACGGCATCGAGGTGATCTACAACCACGTGATCCTGGTGCTCAAGGGCGTGTCGCTGCAGGTGCCCGAGCGCAGCATCGTCGCCATCCTGGGCGGCAACGGTGCGGGCAAGACAACCACGCTGCGCGCCATTTCCAACCTGCTGCAGGGCGAGCGCGGCGCCGTCACCAAGGGCTCGATCGAGCTGCGCGGCGAGCGCATCGAAAATCTCTCGCCGGCCGACCTGGTGCAGCGCGGCGTGGTGCAGGTGATGGAGGGGCGCCACTGCTTTGCCCATCTCTCCATTGAGGAAAACCTGCTCACCGGCGCCTACACCCGCACCAGCAAGGCCGAGATCGCCGCCAACCTGGAGAAGGTCTACAACTACTTTCCGCGCCTGAAAACCCGCCGCGCCTCGCAAGCCGCCTACACCTCGGGCGGCGAGCAGCAGATGTGCGCCATCGGCCGCGCGCTCATGACCAACCCGAGCATGGTGCTGCTCGACGAGCCGTCGATGGGCCTGGCGCCGCAGATCGTCGAAGAAGTGTTCAACATCGTCAAAGACCTCAACGCCAAGGAAAAAGTCACCTTTTTGCTGGCCGAGCAGAACACCAACATGGCGCTGAAATACGCCGACTACGGCTACATCATGGAAAGTGGCCGCGTCGTGATGGACGGGGCCGCCAGCGACCTGGCCAACAACGAGGACGTCAAGGAGTTCTACCTCGGCGTCGGCGGCGGCGAGCGCAAGAGCTTCAAGGACGTGAAGAGCTACAAGCGCCGCAAGCGCTGGCTGGCCTGATGTCGCCCCGCATGCCCCAACCCCAACCCCACACCTTTTTATGACTTCACCCCACCTGGATGCGCTGGAAACCCGCGCGCCCGCCGAACGCGAAGCCGCGCTGCTGGCCGCCCTGCCCGCGCAGGTTGCCCATGCGCGCAGCGCCTCGCCGGCCTTTGCCGAGATTCTGGCCGGCATTGACCCGGCCGCCGTCACCAGCCGCGCCGCGCTGGCCCGGCTGCCGGTCACGCGCAAGCACGAATTGCTGGCGCGCCAGCAGGCTGGGCGCGCGCGCGACGCGTTCGGCGGCTTCAGCACGCTGGGCTTTGGCCCAGCCATGCCGCGCGTTTTTTCCAGCCCCGGCCCGATGTACGAGCCCGAGGGATTGAGGCGCGACTACTGGCGCATGGCGCGCGCGCTCTACGCCGCCGGCTTTCGCCCCGGCGAGCTGGCGCACAACTGCTTTTCCTACCACTTCGTGCCGGCCGGCGCGATGATGGAAAGCGGCGCACATGCGCTGGGCTGCAGCGTGTTTCCGGGCGGCACCGGCCAGACCGAGCAGCAGGTGCAGGCCATGGCCGAGCTCAAGCCGGCCGGCTACATCGGCACGCCGAGTTTTCTCAAGATCATTGTCGAAAAAGCCGCCGAGATGGGCGTGGCCCTGCCCAGCGTGCGCAAGGCGCTGGTGTCGGCCGAAGCCTTTCCGCCTTCCTTGCGCGACTGGCTGGCCGCGCGCGGCATTGCCGGCTACCAGTGCTACGCCACCGCCGACCTGGGGCTGATTGCGTATGAAACCGCAGCGCGCGAAGGGCTGGTGCTCGACGAGGGCGTGATCGTGGAGATCGTGCGCCCCGGCACGGGCGAGCCGGTGGCCGAAGGCGAGGTCGGCGAGGTCGTGGTCACCACGCTCAACCCGGACTACCCCTTGATCCGCTTTGGCACCGGCGACCTGTCGGCGGTGCTGCCCGGCGCCTGCCCGACCGGGCGCACCAACACCCGCATCAAGGGCTGGATGGGCCGGGCCGACCAGACCACCAAGGTGCGCGGCATGTTCGTGCACCCGGCGCAGGTGGCCGAGATCGCCCGGCGCTTTCCCGAAGTCGTCAAGGCGCGCCTGGTGGTCAGCGGCGAGATGGCCAGCGACACCATGGCGCTGCAGGTCGAGGCCAGCTCCTCGCCCGAGGGGCTGGCCCAGCGCATCGGCGAGGCGATCCGCGAGGTCACCAAGCTGCGCGGCGCGGTCACGCTGCTGGCGCCGGGCAGCCTGCCCAACGACGGCAAGGTGATCGAGGATGCGCGCAACTACGAATGACAAGGAAATCCGCCTTTTGTCTAAGTAGTTCCCGCGATGCGCAGGCGGCGGTCAGCTTTTAGACTGTTCCTTTTGTCTCAAAGGAAACGTTCATGAAACGTCTGCTCGTCCTTGCCCTGGCTGCCAGCACCGTGCTGTGCGCCCAGGCGCAGAATTTTCCCAGCAGCAAGCCCATCACCTTCGTGGTGCCGTTTGCCGCCGGCGGCCCGACCGACCGCGTGGCGCGCGACCTGGCCGAAGCCATGCGCAAGTCCATGGGCAACGGCGCGAACTTCGTGGTCGAGAACGTGAACGGCGCCGGCGGCACGATCGGCGCCAACAAGGTCGCCAAGGCCGCGCCCGATGGCTACACGCTGCTGCTGCACCACATTGGCATGGCCTCGGCGCCCAGCCTGTACCGCAAGCTGCAGTACAAGCCGCTGGAAGACTTCGAGTATGTCGGCCTGATCAACGAAGTGCCGATGACGCTGATCGGCAAGCCGCAGCTGCAGGCCAACAACTACCGCGACCTGGAAAGCTACATCCGCGCCAATGCCGGCAAGCTCAACATTGCCCATGCGGGCCTGGGCTCGGCCTCGCACCTGTGCGGATTGATGTGGCAGGCGGCCATCAATGCCAACGAGGCCATGACGACGATTCCGTTCGGCGGCACCGCGCCGGCGATGAATGCGCTGGTGGGCGGGCAGGTGGACATGATGTGCGACCAGACCACCAACACCACCGGCCAGATCGAGGCCGGCCGCGTCAAGCCGTATGCGGTCACCACCGCCAAGCCATTGACCGGCAACAAGCTGCTCAAGGACTTGCCGACGCTGCAGCAGATGGGCCTGAAGGGCTTTGACCTGACGATCTGGCACGGGCTGTACGCGCCCAAGGGCACGCCGCCGGCGGTGCTGGCGCAGATCAACACGGCGCTCAAGCTCGCGCTCAAGGATCCGGACTTCATCAAGAAGGAAGAAGGCCTGGGCGCCGTGGTGGTGACCGACAAGCGCATGGAGCCGGCCGCGCACAAGGTCTTCGTCACGGCCGAGATCAACAAGCTCAAGCCGGTGATCGAGGCGGCCGGCAAGTTCGCCGACTAAGGCGCGCGCCCTTCGTTCCATCAGCAGCCGCCCGGCCCGCGCCCGGCGGCTTTTTTCATGCCCGGATTAACCCTGTTGAAAGCGCCGCCCGGCCGGGCTATGGTGAACGGCACCGCCCTTTCCCGGAGACTTCGCCGATGCCATTTTTTAAGCCAAATCGCCGCCTTGCGCTTGCCCTGTCTGCGCTTTCTGCTATTTTTTTCATAGCTGAACCGGCGCTGGCCCAGTCTGCCTGGCCGAGCCGGCCGGTCAAGATCGTGGTGCCTTTCGCGCCCGGCGGCACCACCGACATCCTGGCACGCGCCATGGCGCCCGAGCTGCAAAAGGCCTTCGGCCAGCCCTTCGTGGTCGAAAACCGCGCCGGCGCGGGCGGCAACATCGGCGCCGACCTGGTGGCCAAGGCCGCGCCCGATGGCTACACGCTGCTGATGGGCACCGTTGGCACCCATGGCATCAACAAGGCGCTCTACAGCCGCCTGGCCTTCGACCCGGAAAAGGACTTCGCGCCGGTCACGCTGGTGGCCGGCGTGCCCAACGTGATGGTCGTCAACGCCGACAAGGCCCGCGCGGCCGGCATCAACACCGTGGCCGACTTCATCCGCGCCGCCAAGGCCAGCCCGGGCAAGTTCAACATGGCCTCCAGCGGCAACGGCACGTCGATCCACATGGCCGGCGAGCTGTTCAAGACCATGAGCGGCACCTACATGATCCATTTCCCGTTCAGCGGCTCCGGCCCGGCGCTGATGTCGCTGGCCGCCGGCGACATGGACGTGATGTTCGACAACCTGCCCTCGTCGATGCAGCTGATCAAGGCCGGCAAGCTCAAGGCGCTGGCCGTGACCAGCGCCCAGCGCTCGCCCGCGCTGCCCGACGTGCCGACGGTCGAGGAAGCCGGCGGCCCGGCGCTCAAGGGCTTTGAGGCCAGCTCCTGGTTCGGCCTGCTGGCCCCTAGCGGCACGCCGCCCGAGATCGTCAGCCGCCTGCAGCAGGAAGCGGCCAGGTCGCTGGGCACGCCAGCCCTGAAGGACAAGCTGCTGGCGCAGGGGGCGATTGCCGGCGGCAACACGCCGCAGCAGTTTGCCGCCTTCATCCATGACGAACATGCCAAATGGGCGCGGGTGGTGAAGGCCTCGGGTGCGAAGGTGGACTGAGCTGCACGGGCGCCAAGCCGGCCCGGCCATGAAAAAAGCCCCGGACCCGGGGCTTTTTTCATTCGGTGCAGCGCTGTCACGCCCGGCTAGACACCCCAGACCACTTCCTGGCCGACCTTGATGTTCCAGCGCAGCATGTCGATGAAAGGCTTGGCGCGCTGGTGCAGGCCCACGCCTTCGGGCAGGCCGTCGCCGTCCTTTTCCTTGTGCGAGTCTTCCAGCCGGATGGCGGCTTCCAGCGCCTCGACGGCCGCCGGCATCTGCTCGGGCAGGATGATGCCCTGGGGGCCGGGCGCCTTGCCGATGATTTCGAGCATCTGCCGGGCATTGGGCTCCAGCATGATCACGTCGCCCATGTTTTTTGATTTGAATCTGTACAGCATTGAACGCTCCTGAGGGGGTTGAAACAGCAGATTCATTATGGTCAGCTTTTTCAAACTCCGCCCGTCGGCCGGCATCATTTCTGGCGGCGCTTCGCGTCAAGCAAAATGGCGCCCATGTTCAATATCGTCACCGTTCAAAAAACCGCCGACCAGGCCCTGCGCCAGGACGGACTGAGCCTGCTGCCGCCGGCGGGTCTTGCCGACAGCCTGAAGCTGCCCATGCCCCGCTGGGCGCAGGACTGGCATGGCTTGAGCGAGTCGTGGAACCGGCTGCCGCCCGACGCGCACTTGCGCGACGGGGGCCACTACCGGCGCCGCCGCCATGCCTGCTTCGTGCAGGACCTGGCCACCGACACGCTGACGCAGACGCCGCACCGCGCACACTGGCAGCCCACCGACTACAACGCGCTGCATGGCGGCTTCGAGCGCTGGTTCGATCCGGTCGAGCCGGCCGTGGCCCAGGCGCCGTGCTGGCTCGAACTGCTGGCCAGCCTGGGCCGGCTGTTTGCGCAGGTCAGGACGGTGCCGCGCTGGTACATCGAGGCGCACCAGTTCCGCATCGACACCACCGAGGGCGTGGGCCGGCCCACGCCCGAGGGCGCGCACCGCGACGGCGTGGACTTCGTGGTGGTGCTGCTGGTGGCGCGGCGCGGCGTCAAGGGCGGCGAGACGCGCGTGTTCGATGCCCACGGCCCGCACGGCATGCGCTTTGTGATGCAGGAGCCGCTGACGGCGCTGCTGATGGACGACGAACGCGTCATCCACGAGACCACGCCGATCTTCCCGGCCGATGGCCAGGACCGGCAAGGTGGCGTGCGCGACACGCTGGTGCTGACCTACCGCGCCGCCGGCTTTCAGTCGCCCTGAGCGGCTGCGGGCTGGTGGGCATGCGGCCAGCGATTGGCGCGCCTCAGAATGGCATGAATGCATGGCCCGAATCCTGCCAGGTGCGCAAGATGTAACGCCCATGCAACAACCCTTGCGATCGGCGCGGACGATGCCAACTACGCCAGGTTCGGCTCCGCCTGGAGCCCATCAGCAAGGAGATGCCTGTTATGTTCAAACGCCTGACCCTGCTCTGGACCGTGCTGCGCGGCGATGCACGCCAGCTGTGGTTTGCGCTGCGCCATCCGGACGCGCCCGGCTGGCTCAAGCTGGGCACGGCGCTCATCGTGCTCTACGTGTTGTCGCCCATTGACCTTATCCCCGACGTGCTGCCCATCATCGGCATGGTGGACGACGTGGTGCTGGTGCCGCTGGCAATTCGCTGGCTGCTCAAGCGCCTGCCGCCACACATCGCCCAGGCTGCGGCCACGCACCGGGCGCGCTGAACGCAGAGGAATCCGAAGGGATCGTGGGTCTGGAATACGCCGGGCGCCGCCCGAAGGCTGCTCCAAAAACAGAAAAACCCGTCGCGCGGGACGGGCCTTGAGCCTGGTGCCCATTCCGGGAATCGGACCCGGGACCTCTCCCTTACCAAGGGAGTGCTCTGCCACTGAGCCAAATGGGCTGTATGGAGCGGGAAAAGAGGCTCGAACTCTCGACCTATACCTTGGCAAGGTATCGCTCTACCAACTGAGCTATTCCCGCATGATTTGCTTGGCTCCTCGACCTGGGCTCGAACCAGGGACCTACGGATTAACAGTCCGGCGCTCTACCAACTGAGCTATCGAGGAAAATCCATCTCAAGAAAAAGCCCGTCGCGGGGACGGGCTTTTCAATTTTGGTGGCCTGGGGCGGAATCGAACCACCGACACAAGGATTTTCAATCCTCTGCTCTACCGACTGAGCTACCGGGCCTGAGCACAAGAGTATATATCAGCCGGAACGCTGTTTTGCCGCATTGCGGCTGCAAAATTCAAAGGTTGCGCTTGCCGCGCGTGAGATCGACGCCGAGCTGCTTCAGTTTCCGGTAAAGATGCGTCCGCTCCAGCCCGGTTTTTTCAGCGACGCGGGTCATCGAGCCGCCTTCCCTGGCCAGGTGAAATTCGAAATAGGCCTTTTCAAACTCGTCGCGCGCATCGCGCAGGGGTTTTTCGAGCATGAAACTCTGGATGGCCTGGAGTCCCTTGTCCGGGGAAACCTCCAGCACGGCACCGGGCATGCTGACTTCGGGTGTGAAATCGGCCGTGGGCGTGGCGGCCTTGGCGGCGCTCGCGGGCCGGGCGCTGGTTCGGGCCAAGCCCTGCTCCACCGCCTTGAGCAGTTTTTGCAGGGTGATGGGTTTTTCCAGGAAGGCCATGGCGCCAATCTTGGTGGCCTCGACCGCCGTGTCGATGGTGGCATGGCCGCTCATCATGATGACGGGCATGGTCAGCAGGCCGTTGGACGACCACTCCTTGAGCAGCGTCACGCCGTCGGTGTCGGGCATCCAGATGTCGAGCAACACCAGATCGGGCCGGGCCTGGGCGCGGGCAGCGCGGGCTTGCGCGGCATTTTCAGCCAGATCGACCTGATGTCCCTCGTCATTGAGAATTTCCGAGAGCAGGTCGCGTATGCCCAACTCGTCATCGACCACCAGAATATTTGCCATGATTGAATTGATGCCCTGCCTGTTGATGACGGTTGTGTTGTCGATGCAGAGGTTTTCAAGCCAGACTTGCCCCGCGCTGCGTCAACCCGCAACCGCAAATGATAACGATACTTGCGCGCCCTGCACCACGCCCTCGGCAACGCGGTTGGAAATATCAATACGCGCACCGTGCTCGTCGGCAATTTTCTTGACCACCGCCAGCCCCAGGCCGGTGCCCTTGACCTTGGTAGTGACGTAGGGCTCGAAGGCCCGCTTGAGGATGTGCTCGGGAAAGCCCGCGCCATTGTCACGCACCGTCAGCCGCACCCGGTGCGCGCTTGGCGAATAGTCGGTCCTGAGCGTGACGCAGGCCTCTTGGCGAACGTCCTCTGCTTCCTGGGCATCCTGCGCGTTTTGCAGCAGGTTGTGGATGACCTGGCGCAAGAGCTGCGCATCGCCCCGGATGAGGGGCGCCTGGGGATCGAGCTCGGCCACCACCGGCGCATGCGGTCCGGCCGGGTCGCTGTGGTAGAGGTGCAGCACGTCGGTGATGAGCGCATTGAGATCCACCGGCACAAGTTCGGCCGCCGGCAGGCGCGCATAGTCGCGAAATTCGTTGACCAGGCGCTTCATCGCATCGACCTGGTCGACGATGGTCTTGACCGACCTGGTCAGCAGCGCCTGCTCAGGCGGCGCCAGCTTGCCGCCCAGCTTCATCTCCAGCCGCTCGGCCGAGAGCTGGATGGGCGTGAGCGGGTTCTTGATCTCGTGCGCCAGGCGGCGCGCCACCTCGCCCCAGGCCTGCGCGCGCTGGGCCGAAACCATGTCGGAGATGTCGTCGAACACCAGCAGGTATTCTTGGGTGCCGGGCATCTTGGCGCCGCGCGCGATCAAGGTGATGGCGTTATCGCTCGCGCCGTGCCCGGCCGCGTGCAGTTCGAACGACTGCTGCCAGTGGGCCAGCGTCTGCGCCGCGCTGCTCTGCAAGTACTCGGCAAACTGCGCCAGCACGTCCTTGGCAAACGCCTCCAGCCCCGGCACCTCGCCCAGCGCCTGGCCCAGGTAGTCCTGCAGCGGCGCGCGCAGAATGCGGCTGGCGCCCGGGTTGCTCGACTGGATCTGCCCACGCACATCGAGCACGATGACGCCGGCGGTGAGGTTGTCCAGGATGGTCTGCAGGTTGGCCCGTGCGGCATCGACCTGGCGCATGCTGTGCTGCACGGCGGTGCGGGCGTCCGAGAGCTGCTGCGTCATCTGGGCAAACGAGCGCGTCAGCCCGCCCAACTCGTCCTTGCCCTTGAGCGCGGCCTTGGGCGTGAGGTCGCCCTGGGCCACCTGCTTGACGCCCTCGGCCAGCAGCAGCAGCGGTTTGGCCAGCTGGTTGCCCAGGATGACGGCCAGCAGCACCGCGCCGAACACCGCCAGGAACAGGCTGAGCGTGAGCGTGCCGATGTACATCTTGCGCAGGCCGCCGCGCGCCAGCGCCCGCTCCTGGTACTGCCGGTTGGCCTCCTGCACAGCCATGGCGTTGGCCACCAGGCCGGCCGGCAGCGCGCTGGTGACCTGCAGGTAGCGCGACTGGCCCAGCACGTTCAGGCTCGGGTTGTTGACCACGGCAATCGCCTTGACGCGCGCCACCGGGGCCGCGCCGCGCGCGGGCGTGCCAGCGCCCGCAGCAGCGTCCAGCTCGCCATTGCCGCCAGCGCCGGGCACGACTTCATCGAGCCCTTCGATCTGCGTGGTCACCTGCAGCGTGCGGGCGCTGCGCAGCTGCTGCGCCGAGGGCCGCTCGGGCTGGATCAGGAAACGCGACTCGCCCGCGTTGGCAATCAGCTGGCCCGAGGCGCTCCAGAGCACCACGTCGCTGGCGCCGAGCTGCTCGCGCAGCCGCTCCAGGTTCAGGCTGGCCATGGCCTCGGGTTTCTCGGCCAGCTGCGTAGCCGCCTGGCGCGTCTTGCTGCCCAGGTCGGCGGCCAGCGTGTCCAGCGTCGCGCGGCCCAGGTTCAGGCCGGCGGCCAGCGCGCCCTCGACCTCGACATCGAACCAGCTCTCGATCGAGCGCGAGACGAACTGGTAGGACACGACGTAGATCATCAGGCCGGGCATCAGGCCGACCAGCGCGAAAATGGCGGCCAGCTTGAGCAGCAGCCGGCTGCCAAACCGCCCCCGGCGCAGGCGCAGCGCCAGGCGCACGGCAATCCACGTGATGACCACCAGCAGCAAGGCGGCCACGGCGATGTTCAGGCCAAAGAGCAGCGCGTAATTGCGCTCGTAGAGCTCGCGGTTGTCGGTGGCCTGGGTCAGCAGGTACAGCAGCACCAGCCCCAGCGCCGCCGCGATGCCGATGCCCGCGCCGACCGTCCAGCGAAAGGCGGCCGAACTTTTCAGGGCGACCAGCTTGACGGCGCGGCTCATTTGCCCGCCTCGCTGCCAGCGGCGGCGGGCGCCGGGGAAGAACTTGGCGCCAGCTTCAGCCGCTCCTTGAGCTGGGCGGCAATGGCCCACTCCCGCTGTCCGGCCACGCCGATCTGGAACGGTCGCGGCAGTTGCGACAGGTCGAGCCGAAAGTTCATGTCCAGCGTGTAGCTGGCCTGCGCATCCAGCTCGGCGGGCTCGGCGATTTTCCAGCGGGTGATGTGCTGGATGGCCGAAAGCGCTTCGGGCAGGTTGTCGTAGTTCTGGTTCAGCGTGGCGCGCAGCCCCGAGGACGTGGCGATCAGGCCGGAGACGATGTTCACGCGCCAGCGCCCGGTCAGCGGCTGGTAGGCCAGGCGCATGGTGCGGGCGGCATCCGTCACGCGCAGGTCGCTCCAGTACCAGCGGTCTCGGTAGATGTCGGCTTCGACGACAAAAAAGACCGCGATGCCCTTGCGCAGCGCCTCCTCGACCACGGCCGGCAGTTCAAAGCGCACCACGGCAGAGAGGTAAACGCCATCGTCGGCCTGCTCGGTGCGCAGCTGGGTGATCTCGGTCGCCGCCGCCCGGCCCGGCGCCAGGGCCATCAGGAGCAGCGCGCACAGGCCGGCCAGCATGCAGGCAACCGTCTGGCGCGCTGCGGCCTTAAGCGCTGCGCTTTTCGAAAAGTGCGTAATAAAAACCATCGTGCTCACGAAGCGCATTGTCCGCAAATACCGCCGCGCGCGCACCCTCCTGGGGCAGCAGATGGCCGGGCGCGGGCCGAACCAGGGCGTCGGCATGCTGCGCGGCGAATGCTTGGGCCTGCTGCTCGCCCTCGGCCTTGAACACCGAGCAGGTGCAGTACAGCAGCCGCCCGCCAGCGCGCACCAGCGGCCAGAGCGTGGCCAGCAGCCGCGCCTGGATGTGCGCCAGCTGGGCCACATCGCTCGGGCGGCGCAGCCAGCGCACGTCCGGGTGGCGGCGCACGATGCCCGATGCGGTGCAGGGCGCGTCGAGCAGGATGGCGTCGTAGGGCTGGCCATCCCACCAGCCCTCGGGCCGGCTGGCGTCGCCCGCCACGATGCGCGCCTGCAGGCCCAGGCGCGCCAGGTTCTGGCCGATGCGCTCGCAGCGGCCGGCGTCGATGTCCAGCGCCGTCACGTCGGCATCGACCAGCTCCAGCAGGTGCGCGGTCTTGCCGCCGGGCGCGGCGCAGGCGTCAAGGATGCGCAGGCGCCCACCGGCAGGTGCCTGCAGCCCGTCCAGCAGCAAGGGCGCGGCCAGTTGGGCGGCGGCGTCCTGCACCGAAAAATGCCCTTCGGCAAAGCCCGGCAGCGACGTGACGGCGCACGCCTCATCCAGGATCACGCCCTGGGCGCCCACGGCGCACGCTCCTATATTGATAGCTGAAAGCGCATGCAGGTAGTGCGCCTGCGTGGTTTTTCGTTCATTGACCCGCAAGATCAGCGGCGCGCGGCGGTTGTTGGCGCGCAAGACCGCCTGCCACTGCGCCGGATGGTCTTTCTTCACCCGGTCGATCCACCACTGCGGATGGTTCCAGACGGCCTGGGGGCTTTTTTCGGTCAGCGCCACCAGGCTGTCCCGCTCGCGCAGGAAACGGCGCAGGCAGCCGTTGATGAAGCTGGCCTGGTGCAGCGTGGCCTCGCTGCGCTTGGCCGCCTCCACCGCCTGATCGACCAGCGTGTGCGCGCTGTAGGGCGCATCCTCCTCGGCGCAGGCCAGCGCCAGCGCCACGCACAGCAGCGCGTCGGCCTCGGGCGGCGGCGGGCGTTTGGCGAGTTGCTGGCGCAGCGCCTCGGCGCGGCCCAGCCAGCGCAGCGCATGAAAGGCCAGCGCCTGCACGCCGGGGCGCAGCGGGGCGGCCACGTCGCCCAGCGCCGGCGTCATCGACTGGCCGTCGCGAACGGCCATGACCACGGCAGCGGCACCCTGCAGCTGGCGCCATAGCGCAATGGGCGCGGAAGAAATGGAATTGGAGTGAGCTTGCATCGGTTCGATCAGGGACGGCCTGGCAAGCAGGCCAGCGTTGAGAGCGTGAAAACCGCCGGACCCCGGACGGTACAGTCCTCTATTAGACCAGCCCCGGCCACCACGCCGTGCGCACTGGGGCGCCAGGGCATCACGGCGCTGAACTGGCGCGGCCCCGCGCGCGCGCAGTGCAGCCGCGTGGCGGAGCCATACCACGACGCCCGCCTGCCCCTGGGCCGGGCCCGGCCCGCACGCGCTCAGTGCAGCGCATCGGACCGGGTGGGCGCGTGCGCGGCATCGCGCGCTGCCAGCGCGGGCATGGGCCGGCCGTAAATTCGGCGGATGCGTTCGGCCAGCGGCGGATGGCTGGCAAACCAGCGCGCCGCGCCATCCGGGCCGACCAGCAGCATGTGCCGCACCGCCGGATGCAGCGGGCCCGCCATGCCGCCGGCCTGCGCCGCCGCCCTCGCCTGCTCGCCGGCCACCTTGCGCAGCACGCCGCCCAGGCCATTGCGGCTGCGGGTGAACTGCACGGCGCGCGCATCGGCCAGGAATTCGCGCTGGCGCGACACCGCCGCCTTGAGCGCGCGGCCGGCCAGCCAGCCCAGCGAGCCGGCGCTGACGATGGCCAGGCCCGGCAGCACCAAAAAAGAGCGGCGCCCGTCGTCGTCAGCGGCGCACATCCGCTGGCCCAGGTTGAAAATCATCTCCAGCCCGTGCACCATGCCCGCCAGGCGCATGTTCAGCCGGGCGTCGCCTTCGCGCAAATGGCTGAACTCGTGCGCCAGCAGGCCCATCAGCTCGTCGCGGCTCAGGCAGTCGAGCGCGCCCTGCGTGACCGCCACCACCGCATCGGCTTCGCCCCAGCCGGCGGCAAAGGCGTTGATGCCCTGCGCACGCGGCAGCACCATCGCCTGCGGCGGACGCATGCCGGCGGCAATCGCCAGTTCGGCCACGATGTTGCACAGGCGCCGCTCCTCCTCGCGGCTGGCCGGCCAGGCCTCGCGGGCGCCCGCCTGGCGCGCCAGCGCTTGCCCGCCGCCGGCCAGCACCGAGGTTTCGAGCCACCAGCCGCCCAGCACGAACAGCAGCGTCATGCCGGTGTTGACGCTGAAGAAATACGCCGGATAGCCGCCGCCGGGCCAGAGCATGCGCCAGGTCAGCGCCAGCGCGCCGTTGACGCCCAGCACCACGGCCAGCAGCGCCAGCACGAACAGCCCCAGCAGGCGCCGGGTTTGCGCCCGGGCGCTTTCCTGCGCTTCAAAAAACCGCATGGACGCAGCATCCTGCGCGCGGGCGGGTCAGCACGGCGCTCACAGCTGGATGCGCACCGCCTGGCGCTCGGCGGCGCTCTCGGTGGCGCGCAGCATCACCGATGGCCCGAAACCGAACGCGCGGGCAACCAGCAGCGCCGGAAACTGGCCCTGCGCATTGTTGTAGTCGAGCACCGCATCGTTGTAGGCCTGGCGCGCAAAGCCGACCTTGTTTTCGGTGCTGGTGAGTTCCTCGCTGAGTTCGCGGATGGTCTGGTCGGCCTTGAGGTCGGGATAGGCTTCGGCCACGGCGAACAGGCGGTTCAGGCTGCTGCCCAGCAGGTGCTCGGCGCTGTCCAGCGCGGCAACGGCATCGGCCCTGCCGGGACGGCCGCGCAGCGTGTCGCTGGCGCTGCGCGCCTGGTTGCGCGCGTTGATGACGTCCTGCAGCGTGGCCTGCTCATGCTGGAGGTATTTTTTGGCGGCTTCCACCAGGTTGGGAATCAGGTCGTACCGGCGCTTGAGCTGCACGTCGATCTGGCCGAACGCATTGGCCTGGGTGTTTTTCAGCCGCACCAGCCGGTTGTAGGCGCCCACGGCCCAGAACACCAGCATGGCCAGCAAGGTAAAAAGAACAACGGTTTGTAATGACATGGGAGCGGCCTTGAATCCGGGGCATTGATGAACACAGCGCATTTTCCGACAAGCGCGGCCATGCCCGGCGCCAAACGACCACCGGCAGCGCCGGCTGGCCGATGCGGCAGCGCCGGTTACCGGCTCGGGCAGCGCATGACTGCTACTGAATTGATAGCTGCAGGCGCAGGCGGGCTCTGCGCAAACACACGATTTGGCTTGAAAAAGACTTTTGAAAATAAAAAAGCCCCGCACTTTTGCAAGTGCGGGGCCTGGCGCGCCTCAAGGCGCGGTGGGCATGCCCAATTTACTCGGCAGCCGCGTTCTCGCCGCTGGTTTCAGCCTGCGAAGCTTCCAGTTCGGCGGCTTCGGCTTCGGCGATGGCGCGGCGTTCGTTGTCGTCCATCAGGTCCTTGGCCTTGCGCGCCTCGTGGTAGGCCATGCCGGTGCCAGCCGGGATCAGGCGGCCGACGATCACGTTTTCCTTCAAGCCGCGCAACTCGTCGCGCTTGCCCATGATGGCCGCTTCGGTCAGCACCCGGGTCGTTTCCTGGAAGGAAGCGGCCGAGATGAACGAATCGGTGGACAGCGACGCCTTGGTGATGCCGAGCAGCAAATTGCTGAACGTGGCCGGAATCTTGCCATCGGCACGCAGGGCGTCGTTGACGTCCAGCAGCGCCGAGCGCTCGACCTGCTCGCCGGCAATGTAGCTCGAATCACCGACGTTTTCGACGACCACGCGGCGCAGCATCTGGCGAACGATCACCTCGATGTGCTTGTCGTTGATCTTCACGCCCTGCAAGCGGTACACGTCCTGCACCTCGTCCACAATGTAGCGCGCCAGCTCGGCCACGCCCAGCAGGCGCAGGATGTCCTGCGGATCGGCCGGGCCGTCGACGATCGACTCGCCCTTGTTGACCACCTGGCCTTCGTGCACCAGGATGTTCTTTTCCTTCGGAACCAGGTCTTCCCAGACCTTGCCTTCCGGATCGGTGATCTGCAGGCGCACCTTGCCCTTGGTTTCCTTGCCGAAGGAGATCGTGCCGGTCATCTCGGCCAGCGTGCCCTTGTCCTTGGGCGTGCGGGCTTCGAAGAGTTCGGCCACGCGCGGCAGACCGCCGGTGATGTCGCGGGTCTTCTGGCCTTCGATCGGGATGCGGGCCAGCACTTCGCCGGGGCCCACGTCCTGGCCGTCGCGCACCTGGACGAGCGCGCCGATCTGGAAGCCAATCGTCACCGAGTGGTCGGTGCCGGGGATCTTGACCTCGTTGCCGGAAGCGTCGATCAGCTTGACCTGGGGACGGATCACCTTGGTCGCGCCGCGGCGCTTGGGATCGATCACCACCAGCGTCGAGAGGCCGGTCACGTCATCGACCTGCTTGGCCACCGTCACGCCTTCTTCCACGTTCTCGAACAGCACCTTGCCGGCGAATTCGGTGATGATGGGGCGGGTCAGCGGATCCCAGTTGGCCAGGATGGCACCGGCCTTGATGGTCTCGTCTGCCTTCACGGTCAGCGTCGCGCCGTACGGCACCTTGTGACGCTCGCGCTCGCGGCCATGCTCGTCATGGATGATGATCTCGCCGGAGCGCGCAATCACCACCAGGTCGCCCTTGCCGTTGGTCACATAGCGCATCGGTGCGTTAAAACCGATCACGCCGTTGGACTTGGCCTCGACGCTGGACGCAATCGCCGCGCGCGATGCCGCGCCGCCGATATGGAAGGTGCGCATCGTCAGCTGCGTGCCGGGCTCGCCGATCGACTGGGCGGCAATGATACCGACCGCCTCGCCGATGTTGATCAGTCCGCCACGGCCCAGGTCGCGGCCGTAGCACTTGGCGCACAGGCCAAAGCGGGTTTCGCAGGTCAGCGAGGTTCGCACCTTGACTTCATCGACGCCGGCGGCTTCGAGGCCTTCGATGATGTCTTCGTCCAGCAGCACGCCGGCCTCGGACAGCACCGAGCGGTTTTCAGGATGCAGCACATCCTCGACCAGCGTGCGGCCCAGAACCCGGTCGCGCAGCGATTCGATGACCTCGCCGCCCTCGACGATGGCGCGCATCACCGAGCCGTCGAGCGTGCCGCAGTCTTCCTCGGTCACCACCAGATCCTGCACCACGTCGCACAGGCGGCGGGTCAGATAGCCAGAGTTGGCGGTCTTGAGCGCCGTGTCGGCCAGGCCCTTTCGGGCGCCGTGGGTGGAGATGAAGTACTCCAGCACGTTCAGGCCTTCGCGGAAGTTGGCGGTGATCGGCGTCTCGATGATCGAGCCGTCCGGCTTGGCCATCAGGCCGCGCATGCCGGCCACCTGGCGAATCTGCGCGGCGGAACCGCGCGCGCCCGAGTCGGCCATCATGTAGATCGAGTTGAACGAATCCTGCTCGACCAGGTTGCCATGGCGGTCAATGACCTTTTCCTTGGACAGCTGGGCCATCATGGCCTTGGACACGTCGTCGCCCGACTTGCCCCAGATATCGACCACCTTGTTGTAGCGCTCGCCAGCCGTCACCAGGCCCGAGACATACTGCTGCTCGATCTCTTTGACTTCCTTCTGGGCGTGCGCAATGATGCCGACCTTTTCCTTGGGCACCAGCATGTCCTCGATGCAGATCGAGATGCCGGCCTTGGTCGCCAGGCGGAAACCCGACTGCAGCAGCTTGTCGGCAAACACCACGGTCTCTTTCAAGCCGCACTTGCGGAAGGACACGTTGATAAGCTTGGAGATTTCCTTTTTCTTCAACGCCTTGTTGATGTTGGAAAAAGGCAGTCCCTTGGGCAGGATTTCGGACAGCAGCGCGCGCCCGCCAGTGGTTTCCCACAGCTTGGTTGATGGCACGAACTCACCGGTGGCCTTGTCCTTGCTCCACTCGGTCAGGCGCACGCTGATGCGCGCGTTCAGGTCGAGCTCGCCCGCGTCAAACGCACGGCGTACTTCGCCGGTGTCGGAGAACACCAACCCTTCGCCCTTGCCGTTGGTGCGGTCGCGGGTCGTGTAGTACAGACCCAGCACCACGTCCTGCGAAGGAACGATGGATGGCTCGCCGTTGGCGGGGAACAAAATGTTGTTCGAGGCCAGCATCAAGGTGCGCGCTTCCATCTGCGCTTCCACCGACAGCGGCACGTGAACGGCCATCTGGTCACCGTCAAAGTCGGCATTGAACGCCGAGCAGACCAGCGGGTGCAGCTGGATCGCCTTGCCTTCGATCAGGATCGGCTCAAAGGCCTGGATGCCCAGGCGGTGCAGCGTGGGCGCACGGTTGAGCATCACGGGATGCTCTTTGATGACCTCTTCCAGAATGTCCCAGACCACTGGCGTGCCGGTTTCGACTTCCTTCTTGGCCGCCTTGATGGTGGTGGCGATGCCACGCACTTCGAGCTGCGCGAAGATGAAAGGCTTGAACAGTTCCAGTGCCATCAGCTTGGGCAGGCCGCACTGGTGGAGTTTGAGCGTCGGGCCCACGGTGATCACCGAGCGACCCGAGTAATCGACGCGCTTGCCCAGCAAGTTCTGACGGAAACGGCCCGACTTGCCCTTGATCATGTCGGCCAGCGACTTGAGCGCACGCTTGTTGGCGCCGGTCATGGCCTTGCCACGGCGTCCGTTGTCGAGCAACGAGTCCACGGCTTCCTGCAGCATGCGCTTTTCATTGCGCGCAATGATTTCAGGCGCCTTCAGTTCCAACAAACGGCGCAGGCGGCTGTTGCGGTTGATGACACGGCGGTACAGGTCGTTCAGGTCGGAGGTCGCAAAGCGCCCGCCGTCCAGCGGCACCAGCGGACGCAGGTCCGGCGGCAACACGGGCAGCACGTCGAGCACCATCCACTCGGGCTTGATGCCGGATTTCTTGAATCCTTCCATCAGCTTCAAGCGCTTGGCGTTCTTCTTGATCTTGATCTCCGAGCCGGTCAAATCATTGCGCAGCTTGTCGATCTCGATATCGACATCCAGGCCTTCGAGCAGATCCTTGATGCCTTCGGCGCCCATCTTGGCGGTGAATTCGTCGCCGTATTCCTTGCGCTTGGCGTCGAAATCGTCCTCAGACATGATGCTGAACTTCTTCAGCGGCGTCATGCCGGGGTCGGTGACGACATACGCTTCAAAGTACAGCACGCGCTCGATGTCGCGCAGCGTCATGTCCAGCACCAGGCCCAGGCGCGACGGCAGCGACTTCAGGAACCAGATGTGCGCGCAGGGCGCAGCCAGGTCGATGTGACCCATGCGCTCGCGGCGCACTTTGGTCTGCGTGACTTCAACGCCGCACTTCTCGCAGATCACGCCGCGGTGCTTGAGGCGCTTGTACTTGCCGCACAGGCATTCGTAGTCCTTGATCGGGCCAAAGATCTTGGCGCAGAACAGGCCGTCACGCTCGGGCTTGAAGGTGCGGTAATTGATGGTTTCGGGCTTTTTGACTTCGCCGAAAGACCACGAACGAATTTTCTCGGGCGAGGCCATGCCGATCTTGATGGCATCGAAATGCTCATCCGGCGTGAACTGCTTGAACAGGTCGAGTAATGATTTCATGTGATAAATCCTTATCTAATCAGCTGCGTTCGAGTTCCATGTCGATACCGAGCGAGCGAATTTCCTTCACCAGCACGTTGAACGACTCCGGCATGCCGGCGGTGATCGCATGCTCGCCCTTGACGATGCTCTCGTACACCTTGGTGCGGCCCACCACGTCGTCGGATTTGACGGTGAGCATTTCCTGCAGCACGTAGGAGGCACCATAGGCTTCCAGCGCCCACACTTCCATTTCGCCGAAACGCTGGCCACCGAACTGGGCCTTGCCGCCCAGCGGCTGCTGCGTGACCAGGCTGTAAGGGCCGGTCGAGCGGGCGTGCATTTTGTCGTCCACCAAGTGGTGCAGCTTCAGGAAGTGCATGTAGCCCACGGTCGTGGTGCGCTCAAAGGCGTCGCCGGTGCGACCGTCATACAGCTGAACCTGCGTGCGTGTCGCGGTCAGGCCCTTGGCCTTGGCGATTTCCGGCGGATAAGCCAGTTGCAGCATGGTCATGATGTCTTCTTCCGAAGCGCCATCGAACACCGGCGTGGCGAATGGCACGCCGCTCGTCAGGTTCCCGGCCATCTCCAGAATCTCGGCATCGGACAGGCTGGCCAGCTCCTCGGAGCGGCCTGTCTTGTTGTAGAGCGTGTCCATGAACTGGCGCAGTTCGGCCACCTTGGCCTCGGCCTGCAGCATGTCGCCAATGCGCTGGCCCAGGCCCTTGGCGGCCCAGCCCAGATGCACTTCCAGCACCTGGCCGACGTTCATGCGCGAAGGCACGCCCAGCGGGTTCAGCACGATGTCGCACGGCGTGCCGTCGGCCATGTGCGGCATATCCTCGACCGGAACGATCTTGGACACGACACCCTTGTTGCCGTGGCGCCCGGCCATCTTGTCGCCGGGCTGCAGGCGGCGCTTGACGGCCAGGTACACCTTGACCATCTTGAGCACGCCCGAAGGCAGCTCGTCGCCCTGCGTCAATTTCTTGCGCTTTTCCTCGAAAGACAGGTCGAAACTGTGGCGCGTCTGCTCCATGGAGTTCTTGATGCTTTCCAGCTGCGAAGCGACTTCGTCATCGGCCGGACGAATGTCGAACCAGTGGTACTTCTCAACATCGCTCAGGTAAGCCTTGTCGAGTTTCGTACCCTTGGCGAGCTTTTTCGGGCCACCGTTAGCGATCTTGCCGATCAGGAGCTTTTCGATCCGGTCGAACGAGTCGGCCTCGACGATGCGCAGCTGGTCATTCAGGTCCAGACGGAAGCGTTTGAGCTCGTCGTCGATGATCTGTTGGGCACGCTTGTCGCGCACGATGCCTTCGCGGGTAAAGACCTGCACGTCGATGACGGTGCCCGAAGAGCCCTGGCTCACGCGCAGCGAGGTATCTTTCACATCACTGGCTTTTTCGCCAAAGATGGCGCGCAGCAGTTTTTCTTCCGGCGTCAACGTGGTTTCGCCCTTGGGCGTGACCTTGCCGACCAGCGTGTCGCCCGGCTGGACTTCAGCGCCGACATAGATGATGCCGGATTCGTCCAGACGGTTGAGCTGCTGCTCCGACAGGTTGGGAATGTCGCGGGTGATTTCCTCGGAACCCAGCTTGGTGTCGCGCGCCATCACGACGAGTTCTTCGATGTGAATCGAGGTGTAGCGGTCTTCAGCCACCACGCGCTCGGAGATCAGGATCGAATCCTCGAAGTTGTAGCCGTTCCACGGCATGAAGCCGATCAGCATGTTCTGGCCGATGGCGATCTCGCCCAAGTCGGTCGATGCGCCGTCAGCCACCACGTCACCCTTGGCCAGCTGGTCGCCCATCTTGACGATGGGACGCTGGTGGATGTTGGTGTTCTGGTTGGAACGCTGGTACTTGATCAGGTTGTAGATGTCCACGCCCGTTTCACCAGCGACGGCTTCCGCGTCATTGACGCGCACCACGATGCGGGTGGCATCGACATAGTCCACCACGCCGCCACGGGTGGCGGTCACGACCGTACCCGAGTCCACCGCCGCCACGCGCTCGATGCCGGTGCCAACGAGCGGCTTTTCCGGACGCAGCACAGGCACGGCCTGACGCGACATGTTGGCGCCCATCAGCGCGCGGTTCGCATCATCGTGTTCCAGAAACGGAACGAGCGAAGCCGCGACGGACACGATCTGCGCCGGCGACACGTCCATGTACTGAACACGTTCAGCGCCAACCAGGATGGATTCGCCTTTTTCACGGGCCGACACCAGGTCACCGGTCAGACGGCCTTCGCCATCCAGCGCCGCATTGGCCTGGGCAATCACGTACTTGCCTTCCTCGATGGCCGAGAGGTAGTCGATCTCCATCGTCACCTTGCTGTCCACCACGCGGCGGTACGGCGTTTCAATGAAGCCGTACTCGTTCAGGCGGGCATACAAGGCCAGCGAATTGATCAGGCCGATGTTCGGACCTTCGGGCGTTTCAATCGGGCAGACGCGGCCGTAATGGGTCACGTGCACGTCACGCACTTCAAAGCCAGCACGCTCGCGGGTCAAGCCGCCAGGGCCAAGGGCCGAAACACGGCGCTTGTGGGTGATTTCGGCCAGCGGATTCGTCTGGTCCATGAACTGCGACAGCTGAGAAGCACCGAAGAATTCCTTCAGCGCGGCCGAAATCGGCTTGCTGTTGATCAGGTCATGCGGCATCAGCGGCTCTTGCTCGGCCTGCCCCAGACGCTCTTTGACAGCCTTTTCGATGCGCGCCAGACCGGTGCGGTACTGGTTTTCAGCGAGTTCGCCGACGCAGCGCACGCGGCGGTTGCCAAGGTGGTCAATGTCATCGACTTCGCCGTTGCCATTGCGCAGGTCCACCAGAATCTTCACGACTGCAAGGATGTCCTCGTTGGTCATGACCATCGGACCGGTGGACTCATCGCGGCCGACGCGGGCGTTGAACTTCATGCGGCCCACACGGGACAGGTCGTAGGTGTCCGGGTTGTAGAACAGGCGCTGGAACAGAGCCTGAACGGCATCTTCCGTCGGCGGCTCGCCGGGGCGCATCATGCGGTAGATGGCCACGCGGGCGGCAAACTCGTCCACCGTTTCGTCGGCGCGCAGGGTTTGCGAGATGTACGCACCCTGGTCAAGCTCATTGGTGTAAAGCACCTGCAGGTTCTGGATGCCGGCGAGGCGCAGCTTTTTCAGCAGCGCTTCCGTCAGTTCATCATTGGCCTTGGCAATGACTTCGCCAGTGTCGGCGTCAATGATGTTCTTAGCGACCACGCGGCCAATCAGGAAATCCTCAGGCACGCTGATGCTGGTGGTGCCGCCCTGCTGCAGTTCGCGGGTATGGCGAACGGTGATCCGTTTGTCCTTGGCCACGACCACTTTGCCGGATTTGTCGGTCAGGTCAAAACGCGCGACTTCACCGCGCATCCGCTCGGCCACGAATTCCATCTGCGCACCGCTGTCCATCAGGCGGAAATTGTCAAAGACAAAAAAGTTCGCCAAGATGGATTCCGCATTCAGGCCGATCGCCTTGAGCAAAATCGTGACCGGCATCTTGCGGCGGCGGTCCACGCGGAAATACAGGATGTCCTTCGGGTCAAACTCGAAATCCAGCCAGGAACCACGGTAAGGAATGATGCGGGCCGAGAACAGCAGCTTGCCCGAACTGTGAGTCTTGCCCTTGTCGTGCTCAAAGAACACGCCTGGCGAACGGTGCAACTGCGACACGATGACGCGCTCGGTGCCGTTGATCACAAAGGAACCCTTGTCGGTCATGAGCGGCACTTCGCCCATGTAGACTTCCTGCTCCTTGACTTCCTTGACCACCTTGGACTGCGAGGTCGAGGATTCGCGGTCATAAATGATCAGCTGCACCTTGGCACGCACGGCCGAGGCGAAGGTCAGCCCACGCGTCTGGCATTCGCGCACGTCGAATGCGGGCTTGGCCAGGTTGTACTCGATGAACTTCATCTCGACAAAACCGTTGTGCGAGACAATGGGGAAGGCGTTCTGGAAAGCAGCCTGAAGGCCGTCGAGCGTGCGTTTCTGGGGAGCACGGTCGGCTTGCAGAAATGCGGTGTACGCATCTTTCTGCATTTGCAACAAATAGGGAACAGTCAACACGCTTTCGCGGTTGCCGAAGCTTTTGCGGATGCGTTTGCGTTCGGTGAAGGAATAGGCCATGAGTTCTCCGCGTTGATGGGCTCTGGCGACTCTCGAACCCGAATACACCACGTATTCAGGCAACTTGGTGGTTGGCCACTACCAACCATGGCGGACGGTGATGCATTGCACAGCACCCGAACCAAGGCGTTTTCTGCAGTCGGGATTCAGAAAACACTGGAAAAAAGACTTGCTTTTAATCTTTTTTCCAGTAATTTTTCAATTCACTGAAAAGACACTTTTTTTCTAGATGGTTAAGCCGCGCCATCGGCTTGCGCGGAAACCCGTCTTAAACGGGAAAGGCTGGAAGCCCGTGGAGGTCTTCCAGCCTTTTTGAACCACAAGAATTACTTGAGTTCGACTTTCGCGCCAGCATCTTCCAGCTTTTTCTTGGCTGCTTCTGCGTCGGCTTTGTTGGCGCCTTCCTTGACGTTCTTCGGAGCACCGTCCACCAGATCCTTGGCTTCCTTGAGGCCCAGGCCGGTCAGTTCGCGCACGGCCTTGATGACCTGCACTTTTTGCGCGCCAGCTTCGAGCAGCACAACGTTGAATTCAGTCTTCTCTTCAACAGCGGCAGCAGCACCACCAGCGGCGCCGCCAGCAGCAGGAGCAGCCATGGAAGCTGCGCTCACGCCAAATTTCTCTTCGATGGCTTTCACCAGGTCGTTGAGTTCGAGGACCGTCATGCTGTCCAGCACGGTCAAGAATGCGTCTTTATCGAATGCCATTTTGATTTCCTAAAAATTTCTTTAACAGTTGTGAACAGGGCTTGGCGCTTGCACGCCGCCATCTGTTCCGCAAAGGTCGTCGTTTACGCCGCTACGGCTTCTTCTGCCGCAGGCTCCGCCGCTTCTTCGCCACCACCCCGTTTCGCGGCCAACGCTGCAAGCACAGCAGCGGTACGCGACATAGGCGACATCAGCAAGCCGCACAACTGGGCCAGCAGCACTTCCTTGGAAGGAATGTTGGCCAGTTGCTTCACGCCCTCGACATCCAGGCTCTTGCCAGCGAATGCACCTGCACGAATCACCAGCTTGTCGTTGGTTTTCGCGAAGTCGGACACTACTTTTGCAGCAGCGACGGCATCGATGGAAAAGCCGTAGATCAGCGGACCGGTCATCTGGTCGGACACGACTTCAAATGCGCTACCTGCCACGGCACGGCGGGCCAGGGTGTTCTTCAGAACACTCAGACTCACGCCTTTTTCGCGGGCTTGGCTACGCAGCTTGGTCATGTCAGCGACCGTGATGCCACGGTATTCCGCTATCACGAGCGTTTGAGCTTTAGCGGCGAGGCCTGTCACTTCATCAATGACGGCTTGTTTCTCACTGCGATTGAGACTCAAGGTCTACTCCTTAAAAATGTACCGCCGGGTTTGCGTTTGCACACACCCCTTTGATACGCTCATGTTCAGCGACCAACTGTTTTCAGATTTCTTTCAAAATCATTCAAGCAGCGGGACCGCCATCTGCGTTGGCTGTTTTTCGATTAAGTACCTGGCCCTGATAGAGTCATCAAAGTTGGCACACCAACGGTCTTGGATGGCCTACCAGGAAACCCGGCAGCCCACCACAGTGAACAACTCCTGCGAGTCATTCAAATCTTTGCAATTAAGCGGCGATGGTTTGCGTATCGACGCGAACGCCCACACCCATCGTTGAAGAAACAGCGACTTTCTTCAAATACACGCCCTTGCTGGTTGCTGGCTTGGCTTTGACCAGTGCATCGACCAAAGCCGCCAAATTGCCTTGCAGCTTTTCGTTGTCGAATGAACGGCGCCCAATGGTGCCGTGCACGATGCCAGCCTTGTCCACACGGAACTGGACCTGGCCAGCCTTCGCATTGCGCACAGCAGTCGCAACGTCAGGGGTGACGGTACCAACCTTGGGATTGGGCATCAACCCACGGGGGCCGAGGATCTGGCCGAGCGTACCGACAATGCGCATCGCATCGGGGGAGGCAATCACGACGTCAAAGTCCATCTTGCCGGCCTTGATGTCGGCAGCCAGATCATCCATGCCAACAATGTCAGCACCTGCGGCTTTGGCTTCTTCAGCCTTGGCGCCTTGGGCAAACACGGCCACACGCTTGGTTTTGCCGGTGCCGTTTGGCATGACGACAGCGCCACGAACAACTTGGTCGGATTTCTTGGCATCCACACCCAGCTGCACAGCCACATCGATGGACTCATCGAACTTTGCAACAGCAAATTCCTTGACAAGACCCAGTGCCTCGGTCAATGCATACAGCTTGCTGCTGTCCACCTTGTCACCGATGGTCTTTTGACGTTTGGTCAGCTTGCTCATACAACACCCTCCACCGTCACACCCATGGAACGGGCGGAACCGGCAATAGTACGGACTGCGGCATCCAGGTCAGCAGCAGTCAAATCCTTCATCTTGGTTTTGGCGATTTCTTCGAGCTGCGCGCGAGTGATCTTGCCAACCTTTGCGGAATGCGGAGTTGCCGATCCCTTGTCGAGCTTAATGGCCTTCTTGATCAAGGTAACTGCGGGTGGCGTCTTGATGATGAAGGTGAAGCTCTTGTCTGCATACGCAGTGATCACCACTGGCAACGGCAGGCCCGGCTCAACTCCCTGGGTCTGGGCATTGAATGCCTTGCAGAATTCCATGATGTTCAAGCCGCGTTGACCCAAGGCGGGTCCAATCGGTGGGGATGGATTGGCCTTGCCAGCTGGCACTTGCAGCTTGACGAAGCCGACGATTTTTTTCGCCATACTTTTCTCCTTGCGGGTGATAACGCCAGGAACTGTAAGAACAGAACGCGGGCTTCCCGGGGGTTACACAACTCAAAAAAGATTCCTTGGAATCCTTCGCGCCGAGCTGCAAAGCGCGAAAAATGATTCGATTCAGCCCAGTGCGGGGCTTAAATAGATTTGCTCAGAAATCAGGTTTTTTCAATCTGACTAAATTCAAGCTCGACGGGTGTCGCACGTCCAAAGATCGTGACCGATACGCGGACCTTGTTCTTTTCGTAATTGACTTCTTCCACCGTGCCATTGAAGTCAGTGAATGGACCATCCTTGACGCGGACATATTCTCCCGCTTCAAATTCAACCTTGTGGCGAGGTTTATCAGTCCCAACCTGCATCTGACTGACAATTTTTTGAACTTCTTCTTCAGAGATGGGTGCGGGCCGATTTTTCGCACCGCCAACAAATCCAGTGACCTTGTTCGTATGCTTGACCAAGTGCCACGTTTCGTCATCCATCACCATTTCGACCAGCACATAGCCCGGAAAAAAGCGCCGTTCAGTGGTTTTTTTCTGACCATTCTTAATCTCGACCACTTCTTCGGTTGGCACCAAAAAGCGGCCAAACTTAGACTGCATGCCAGCACGGTTGATTCGCTCGACAATGTTGCGCTCGGCAGCCTTTTCCATGCCTGAATAAGCATGAACAACATACCACTGCATCCCAGGCGCCAAGGTCAAGGAGGCATGCGCTGCTACATCGCTGACTACCGTATCGTTCAGATCGCTCATTATCTTTTCCATCCAAGGATCAGGTCGTAGAACACCCACTCGAGTGTTTTATCCGTGAACCATAAAAACAATGCCATCACCACTACAAAGCCGAACACGTAAGCGGTCATTTGAATCGCTTCTTTACGCGCAGGCCAGACAACTTTTTTAACTTCGCGTACCGAATCATGGCCAAACGCAAGAAGCTGCTTACCAAGTTCCGACGATACGAAAACGACCACGGCTGCAATCAAACCTGCAAGCAGAGCACCCCACTGTGCAATCTGCCCTTGTTTGCCAAGCATGTAAAAACCAGCCAATGATGCCAGCACCAGTACAACCACCAAACCGAGCTTGGCCTTGTCGGCATTGGTATTGACGGTTTCAACTTGAGTAGAGGCCATGGCTGCCGAATTTCCTGTTCATTCTTCATGCGTCCCTGCAGACGCTTAAGCCCACCTGAAGCTTTTAACTTCCGGCGGGCTTGCTTAGTGATTTCAATCCACTTCGATGTTGATTATTTCAACAATCGCGTGGCAGGGGCAGAAGGAATCGAACCATCAACCTTCGGTTTTGGAGACCGACGCTCTGCCAATTGAGCTATACCCCTGCATCAAACCTTCAAAAATTACGCGAGGATCTTGGCCACAACGCCAGCGCCCACGGTGCGGCCGCCTTCGCGGATGGCAAAGCGCAGGCCTTCTTCCATGGCGATCGGGTTGATCAGCTTGACAGTGATCGACACGTTGTCGCCAGGCATGACCATTTCCTTGCCTT
>Ga0308165_1000632_pt1 | contig 59859 bp, 67 predicted proteins | sample PhyWR2_FD_201032 | JGI IMG/M metagenome (GOLD analysis project Ga0308165, IMG submission 201032) | Phyllosphere microbial communities from UC Gill Tract Community Farm, Albany, California, United States - DLSLW.R2 | ecosystem: Host-associated > Plants > Phyllosphere > Unclassified | place: USA... | reverse complement strand
TGATATTTTTGTTAAAGGCAATAGTGCTTATATAACCGGTCAACGAAAACATTATAGATGCCTGCGTTTTTTCTGATCCCTCTGAACTTAAAAAACCACTTGCAAGGGTTCTACTTTCCGGGCTTTCCCTTAAAAATGCAGATAAATTTTCGATAGTTGTATTCAGAATAAACAACATGATATGAGGTACGGTACAATGCTGCTTAAAATCCCGATAAAATCTAATGGCCACCCCCCTTAATACACCTAATGCTCCACCGTACCAAATATCTTTTTTATCCCCTTCACCCAAATTTGCACCAAAAATATCATCCATTAACTGTATCAGAAGGTTTTCATCATTTATAACAGAGGGCTTGATCGGATTAAATCTATACGTCCGCTGCATGTCCGTGAAACTGATATAGTAAAAAGGAAATTTATAATTGTGCTTTTGAATGAGGTGAAAGGCTGTTTTGGTATAATCGAAATCTTTATAATCATAAATGAACCCGGCAAACTCGTTAGAAATATATTCACTAAGCAGATTTTTCCCTATAGCCTTTGTCTTGCCCCCATTCGCACCGGCCAAGATCATAAAATTATCGAAAGGATCAGTGAAACGCATGATATTGCCGTTCTGCAAGGGTATTTTAAATAAATATTTTCCCGCCTGGGCTGCAGCTTTGGAACTCACCTTTGATATTCTGCTCCCAATAAAAAAACAGTAGATAGAACAAGCTACCCAGATATAGCCCAAATACTTTTGGTTATCAGGGGTCATCAGGTGGTACTTATTAGCAGTAAAATTGATTCCCAGCATTAGAAGAAATGTAATAATCACTCCACAAACGGCATTAACCTTTTGAAATTTGGTATAACTTATACTAGAAAGGATCAATGAGAATAACAGGTAAAATGCGATAATAAAATAGTATTCTTTCATAAATTGATTTCTTAACCCCGGCCAATACCGCCGCCCATAATAAACTGTTTAATTTTCTCTTTGGCCATGGCCACAATTTTACCTTTAGGATTGGTAATCAATTGCACTATGTCCTTAGCTGTATTCGCAATTTTAATTTCGTCTTTAAAATGCCCTTGGGTTAAAGTAGCTTTTGCCTGGGAAATAACCTTACCCTTAATATTGCCGGCGACCGCTCCACCCACATCAGATGTACTACTGGACTTACTTTTATATTGATCATTCTGGGTACTGAAATAGTTATAATTATCATTAAAAGCCTCACCACATTTAACCTTAAATTCTTCATGGTTAAAACCCTGCATAACATCAGTGCCGTTTAACTTTTGGGTACCACCTTTACTTTTACTCAAAGGACTAAGCTTAGTCTTTTGCTGCTTATCATTACGGCTTACGACTACATGTACATGTAATTGTAAGCCGTCTTTTTTCATTCCCGTACTTATAATTTTGCCGTTAGCCTTGTGATAACTATCTTGAAGGTCGGAGATAGCTTTCTCAACACTTTTTACACTTTTTCCTGCTGAATTTAGATTGGATTTTTCTACCTCAAGCTTACATATCTGATTAAATATTTGTTTATTTTCGACAACATATTTATCAAAGTGTTTGAACTCTCGTTGTGTTTCAATTTTTGCAAAATAAACTAAATCTTCACCACTTTTTACATCAGGTCTATTAAAGTTTTTAGCGTAAATATCCATTACATTACGTGCATAATCTTGCAAACTTTTATTAACTTTTAAGACTTCTTCTTTAGTTAATTCATCCAATGAAAATACTTTTTTTCCAGTAGCAATTTTTACTAAATGATTTAATTCAGATTTGGATGGATTGACCGATAGCATGAAAAATTTGTTATCGTTTTTTCCTAATCCTTTACAGTTTTTATCAATAGATGTAACGCCTGATAGCTTAGAAATTTCATCAGAATTATGCGTAAAAAAATCAATTCTTTCATCCAAATCAAGCCCATTATTATCCCTGTTTTCTTTGTCTAAATAATCAAAGAGTTTTCCGGAAGATCCTTTATTGTCCCCCCCAACAAAATTACCAGGTCTATGTACTTTAACGAACATTATTGAATAGCTTTTTTTAACTTATCGGTTATATCAAATATAACACTTCTTTGCAAAGGTATCGGTGTATTTCCATGTACCGAATTACCTAAGTTTTCAAGTGATCTTATCAGTTCAGTAATGATAGGATTGTCTAGTGATCCGCTGTTATTATGTTTGATATCAAGATCTAACTGTAATTGCTCGGCTTTCTTTAAATACCTATCCCGCTCGTCTTTTGCATTCTTTAAATCTCCTTCAAGTAAGGTTATACGTTCAGCCACTTTTACCATATCATCTTCGGAAAAACCTGTAGATCCTCCTTCACCTGGGTTAAGGCTCACGCCGCCTTTTTTAATCTCCTTAACTGTGTCGACAATCAAATTTATTTTGTCCCGTTCAATGGCTTTAATCATTTTCACTACTCGTTCAATGCCACTTTTAAACTGTTCCGAAACAGGCAGCGTAGGCGTTAAAGGATTAATACCTGTGGCCTCAAAATAATCCAACATAGCTAGCAGGTAGGCATCTTGCGTTGATCCCTTACGGGCAACGTTTAGCCTATTGGCAGTCAACTTTTCGATCTTTACCGTGGTCTTATTATTCATAAAATCATACTTTGGGAATACCAGTCAAATATATGATAATCAAGTATATAAAACAAATAAATCATACAAAGTATGACATTTGGTCATACTGTATTATAGATATATTACTGACTATCAATATGATAGAACATTAAACCGAACTTTGTACGGTTCCTGCTTGCTCTTCCTATTCCCAAAGAAACCCCTTCAAAAAAAGAAATAAACCGTTAGAAGATAACTCACACCTAAAACCGAACAACGCCGATTAGATAACCACTGTGATAACCTAACCAAAAAAAAATTCTTCCTCTCGATGGAAACCCCGTATTTTAAAGCACCCCTCATTTTTTTCAATGGTATAAATGGTTTTTGTTTGTTTGGATTTTTCATTTTGCAATCTAAAGAATGTAAGAAAAATAGCCACCTTGGTAAGTGGCTATCCTTTATTTTAACTTAAGAAAATAAACTTGTACCATGGCCAAACTGAAACTGATATACTGGGATAAAATGAAAGTCATTATTACAGTCATCATGCCTAAAGTTGATATAGTCCATAGGGAAATTGTAGGTTTGCTGATCCTCGGTATTTGAACTTTGATAGCCATCATAAAAATTAATTTGTCTGTCGACTTCGGTTCTTATTACTAGGACTGTTAGATAATATTCTTCAATTGTGTAAATACTACCGTCTAAATTTTCGTGATCTTCCCGGTAACATTCAATGGAAGAAATGAAACCATATTTCCTTACATAATAATGCTCTAATTCAGCACCTGTAACATAATCAAAACTTTGTAGAAATGTTACTACTTTTTGACCTACTTTTAAATCTGGATTTTTCATAATTTGCAACTTTATTTTGTTAATTTAATTATTTAATTATACTGCCGTTTGAAGTTAATTTTTTGATTAAGGCAAGGTGGAGAATAAAAAATTTGTGGAGGTTCTGCGAGGTACGAGCGGATACCCAAATTATTTATTCTCCACCTTGAAGATGCGAAGCCGGGACAAAGCAGAGGGCATCTGTTCCGTATCAAAAAATTAACTTATTTTTGCTGTATCATTAATATAATTATACCCTTAATAGTAGCACTGTTTTGGCCAAAAACAATAATAATTTGTTGCTTATTTGTCGTGCTTTTTCTAACTGAAAAATTTACACGTATTAGCCGTAAGAAACGTAACCATAAGCATAAAATTCAGACGGCATATAGAATATATTCAAAGTTGATATCTTTTACCGGCGAATACAGGTTACAGCAAATCATAACTTATTTAAGAAAAATAAATCCTTATGCTTTTGAAGAACTTGTTTTAACGATGTTAGAACAAAACGGTTACAAAATTAAGCGTAATTCTTCTTATTCCGGTGACGGTGGTATTGATGGAATAATTTATTTAAAAGAAAAGAAATTACTGCTGCAGGTCAAAAGGTACAGTAATGACATTAGCGCAAAACATTTACAGAATTTTGAAAATATGATTCAGAAAATGAATGCAGCTGGTGGGCTCTTCGTTCATACTGGCCGCACATCTGGACGACAGTATTTAAAGTATAAAGCTACAGATCTACAGATTATATCAGGTCAAAACCTTGTTGATCTTATTTTATCTACAAATTTAAAGTCCTGATTCGCCGGAACCGTGGGGATCTGACCAGGCCAGATAAAAGTTTGTAGACAAAAATTAATGATATCCTTTACCTGCCAAAATCAGAAAACATAAAATGTCTACAAAACCACGACAAATAAGCAACTCTTTCAAAATCTTCTTATTTCAATCTTGATAAATTTCTAATCGTTGCCGGTGGCCCCTAGTGATATATTTTGGTAAAAATATAACCGGCGAAAATCTTGCTGTCACCTAAAACCACGACCAAAACGCAACAGTTTTTTACTGGTCTGAAAGTGCGGCTATAAAATAACGACCAAAACGCAACTTATTTCGGCCAGCCGCAACATTCTTAATTGTTTTTAGATCAGATTTTCTTTTTTCAAGCTATTTTTTCATGCCAAAATGGCATTTTCACTCTCAAAACACTAAATGCCGATTCCCTTGAAATCTTAATAGTCTTTTAGTTGTTATATAGTACCCTCCACAACTTAAAGGTTTACAGTCTCTTACAAAGCTCTTTCACGACCAAAACGCAACAAAATAACGACCAAAACGCAACTGGTAAAACGACCAAAACGCAACCATAACCACGACCAAAAAGCAACCTTTAAAATATTTCACGACCAAAACGCAACCCAAAAACATTAAAAAACAACAAAACCGGCTCTTGGCCGGTTCTATTAACAAACATTGCATTAATAATATCCTAATCAGTTGCATTAAACGACTTTTTTAAAGAAGATAACATATAAGCCTGCTTACTTTTGATCGGCTCTTTTGATTTATCCTGGTTGTTCTTGTACATAAAGTCCTCAATTTCGCTGATCTTATGTAAAATACTTTCCCGGCTTATGGTGTCATCATTCAAAATAATATCAAGTGATTTCATTTGTGCCGGTGTCATTCCAAAATTATAGAGTGTTCCCCTTATTATTTCCGTCTTTTTATCCGTCTCCTGTTTACGCTCGGGTGTAATGATCTTGAAATTTAACCAGGTTTCCCCTTTACGCTTCGTTTTAAAGCCGTCAACGTTACAATTGAACCAACAATCCCCTATTTTAATTAAATCGTCCTGCACAGGCTCTAAAACTCTTTTCTTAAAATCCGGAAACCGCTGGTACTGATCCTCAGGAATGCCCAATATTTCCCTTAATTCTTTCCAGGTTATCGTTAGTCCACCTTTTAACTTCCATGAAGAAAGCAGCTTGTAAAGTGGTGGGGTGTGGGTCGTGGTTGCAGCTTGCGCAACTTCATAACTATATTTTGTAAAATTGATTGGTGACTGTTCTTCGTTCTTGTCAATTTCAATCAACAGTTTAGCCATTTTTTTATCAATGGATATTTCAATATCAGATGAATAATCCGGTTTTTCCGGCACATCGGCCCGGAGTAGTCCGGTTATCCTTAGTTTTTTCTTACCGGTTGCATCGGTATAGGGAATTTCTGCACCCAGGGTAGACAATGCCCGGAGCGCCTTGCGAACATCGTTATAATGCGTTTTATCCTTTAGGATCATACTGTAGGGCACACGCAGGAAAATGTCATTTGATTGCTCGCTGAATAACTCCAATTGGGTAACATCAGGGTTGCTCATGCTGTGCTGTATTGCATCTTGTAAATGCAGCATCATTGCCGTAAAAATGCGGTGCATCATTAGCGTAAAACCTTTGAAACTGGTTTGAGTTACCCGGTTTGGCTGTATAAGTGTTACGCCTGGCATCAGTACAGGCAATCTAGCTTCTTTCTTTTTTTGTCTGGCCATTAATAAACAAATATGAGAAATTTATATTTAATCAGATAAGCCCCCTTTCGGGGGCTGTTGGTTAAGCCACTTGTTCAAATACTTGTGCTTTATTTAAAATATAATCGCTTGCCTTCTGTGCTTTTCCTGCAGCTTTCACAAGCATCGTTTTATCATCTTTAAAAGCTTTGATCCAGGAATGGATATAAGCAGCAGAATTGTCGATGGTAGCCGTTTCGATTCCTGCAGTAGCACATAAAAAAGCGGCTCCAAGTTCTGCTGTTAGTTCTTCTTTGCTGTAGTTTGTACCGCCGAAACCGTCATGGTTTACTAATTCTTCACGGTTCAACCTTTTTGCATGGCCTGTACTGTGTATCATTTCATGGAACAAAGTACAATAGTATTCGGCCTCTACTTTAAAAGCTTTTTTTGCAGGCATAGAAATTCGGTCAAATGTTGGCGTATAATATGCCCTGTCCCCTCCCCTGTTATCAATTGATGGCTTATTAGGCATATTGGCCACTATTGTTTCACATGCTTCAATTTCATTGAAAACACTGATCACCGGCACAGGGTATTTATATTCTATCCCCTCGATCTGCTCAACGTTGAAAACGGTATAATAACGCAATAGAGGGACTTTTTTAAAAGCATCTTTAGGATTGGTTACCTTATTCCCTTCTTTATCATAGTATAGGAACGTCCAAAATACCACGAACTGCCCTTTTTCGCCTTTTTTAACTTTACCACCCAGGTCATTAGCCTGTTTACAGGTCATGTAATACTGTTTTTCGTAGGGCATGGTAAAGAGCATAAAAGCGTTGATACCTTTATACGGCTCTTTGGTAATGTAATTACATGGTGAGGTTCCCGGTTGACCTGGTACAGCTTTCCAGGGTTTACGCCAGGCGATTACACCCGCCTCCAATTTGTTAATAATAAAATCTGTAACCATTTGGTAAACATCTTTTTTTTCAGTGGTGGCAACTTCTAGTGATTTTTTTGGATTTTTCATAATGCAACTTTTTAATGTTTTTTGTTCTTGTTTGTTGATGTAAATATACGAATTTATATATTTATATAAATATATAAATATATAAATATTGTCATGTATTTGTAATTTACAAAAGCTTTGATGCGTTAGAAAATCAAACCTTAAACCGCTTTTTTTAATCTGGGCGCAGCCGGTAAGCCGTACCGAGCCAGGGGACATTGGGCTATAGTTTTATATAATTATATATTTATAGTATACGCCATGCCTGGAAAATTAAGCGCAAAACCTGCCATTCTTTCTGTTAGGCCACCAATACCAAAGTAAGCCAGCCTGTCAAGGGAATGTGGAATAAATGGACTGCAGGGAAAAGGCTTTGAGCGTTTATGCCGCAAAAGCCCTTTACTGGCACAGCGAACGCAGGTAACTTCGCTTAACAGAAATAGTGGTTCGTTTTTAAATGTTTTATCTACAAATTACACGGCACCGGCGGCCTGATCAGGACGATATCGATTCCGGAAACTTTAAATTTGTCTACAAAATTTTAAACCTGGTCAGCTGGCCAAGAACTGCAGTTGTTAAAAATATCTACAAATTATTCTTAGTGAGATCATTTCAATAAACTTTGCTGGGAAAAAAGTTTCAAAAGAACCACCGAAGGAACCAAAATAAACCTGATAGTAACGGAAATACCATAAGAAGGGGAGTAATAGAAGTGGGGGTATTGGAGAGAATAGCAGGGCTACAAGAAAATAGTAAGAAGAAAATTGCTTTCCGGAAAAAACCTCTTTTAAAAAATAACTTGGGGTTTCACACCCCAAACCCCGTGGGATGCTCATTTTGCAATCTAAAGAATGTTAAGTACCTTTATATAAATATATTTTTATAGTATTATATAAACACACAAAAACTCAAAGAATTATATTTTTATATAAATATATATTTATATATTTGCCGTCAAAGAATTTTAACTATGAAAGTAATATCATTATTGAACCATAAAGGCGGTGCAGGAAAAACAACCTGTACAACAAACATCGGTGCAGAACTGGCAAGACGAGGCTATAAAGTCCTATTAATAGATTTTGATCCACAGGTGAATTTAAGTGAAGGACTTGGCGTTTTTGAAGTAAAAGAAACTATTTATTCTAGTCTAAGTACAGGAAAACCTTTGCCTATTATCAAGCTAGGATCATTTGACCTTATACCATCCGATCTTGACCTTGCGGCACTAGAAACAGAACTTAGTTCTAAGATGGCTCGTGAGCATGTTCTAAAAAACGCCTTAGAGCCTTTTAAGAAAAACTATGATTATATACTTATTGACTGTCCCCCTGCGCTGGGAATATTATCCATTAACAGCTTAGTAGCTTCAGATTGTATAATTGTACCACTACAGGCAGAATACTTTGCATTTAGAGGTATAGACAGAATTATAGGTGTGGTTGACCAGGTAAATACTGCATTCAATAAAAATATATATTTGGCCGGTGTAATTTTAAATGCATATAATCCTCGGAAAAAACTAACCCAGTCAATCGAAGAGGAATTGCGGACATATTTAAAAGACAAAGTTTTAGATGCAAAATTAAGAACAAACATTTCATTACCTGAAAGTCAGGCCAATGGAAAACATGTACTAGATTATGACATTGAAAGCGGAGCGGTAAAAGACTTTGAAAAAATTGTAACAGAACTCCAAACAAAAAATAGAATATAAAATGGCAAAGCAATTTGGAAATTTAGGTAAAGGTGTAAAAAACATGGGCGGTTTAAGTGGCCTGATAGGTGGTAATACACAAGAGGAAAAAGAAAATAAAGAACCCGCAAGAGAGGTCAAACCAAAATCTATCATACTGACGGACGTGCCGCACAATGTACACCGCACCTTAAAACTAAAGGCCACTGACGAAGGCATAAGCATGTCTAAACTGATACTTGCAGCAGTGGTGAGTTATTATGGAATTGAAGAATAAAATTGTAAAATTGATTCCTAAAGTTGCAATATGTTACTTACTTATTGCAATGGTAATTGCCGTGGTCATCTTTTTTGCCAATCGGCCGGTATCAGGAACGGTTTTGCACTTAAAGGCTGCATTAGGTGGTTCTTTTCTTTTGTTGCCCATAATTATTTTTATATTATACAAATTTGAAAATCATGGATAATCCGAAATACATAAAATTCATTTACAACCTGGTTAAAACCATCGAAAAAGAAAAACTGTCTGCAGAGCAGACGGCCGGGCTGATTAAAATAATTGAACAGGTAGGCAAAAGTAAAACATCACTATTAAAATTGCTGCCTAAGAATGAGGTAGAGCAACAGGCTTTGGTAGATACTTACGGCTTACTTGAGAGCACTGGGTTTTTAAAAACAAAAAAGGTAAGCCAATAAAAAAAAGTTGCGGCGATAGCTGCAACGGAATAGAAAAACACTAATAAGCACATAAAAAAAGCCACTCTAAGAGTGGCTTTGATTTTTATTTTAATTTTAAGACGGCAAAAACAATTCCCGCGAAAACGGCTACCTGGCCGATCCAAAAAATAAACATCCATTTGATAATTTCGGATTTAACATCAGACACTTTACCGTCTAATTTTGCTAAATCTTCTTTAGTAGCCAAATGTTCGATCTTGCGTTCTACAGCCGAAGTTATCTCTTTATCCTTAGCATCTTCCAGGTATGTGATTACCTTTGTTGCTTCGGGTTCGCCTATCTTCTTTTTAAAGATTTCGTAAATTTCTAAAGTTTGTGCATTCATAATACAGATTTAAAGTTAGTGAATATTTAATTAATTATACCACCGACCGGTTTAAATTTAGAATTAAGGCAAGGTGGAGAACAAAAAATTTGTGGAGGTTCTGCGAGGTACGAAGCGGATGCCCAAATTATTTGTTTCTACCTTGAAGCCTGCGAAGCCTCGGACCAGGGGGAGGGGGCAGCTGATCCGTATTCTAAATTTAAACGAACTTTGTGGTTAAATTGATTATATCTACCATCGATAGTAGTATTGTCCTGGCCAAAAAAAACAAATTTATGAAGGCTCGATGCCGAATAAATTTAAAGCGGTTTCACTGTATAATTAGGATTTAATTTGTTAAATTCGTGTTCAATTCCACCCGAACGTATATGCTCTGTGGGAACAACATAAAGGATACGGTGGTGCAACTCAAAGAATGGCCTGGCTTTGCCGGGCTATTTTTATTTTATCTACAAAAGGAAAGCGCCGATTCGCCGGAACCGTCCGGATCTGACCTGGCCAAGAAAAAAATGTAGATGAAATTTAAAGCTGCAGCAGATCTGCAGCTGATCAGGATGAATATTTTGTCTACAAAATGCTAACTGAAACGATTAGTTTAGGATCAATGCTTATTTACCGCTTGTTCCTTGATTTGTAAAATTGATTTTCAAAATCGATTACATGCTGTGGCTTATTTTCTTCCGTCCATGTTGGCCTTTTACCGGTTCCTTTCGGAATTAAAGGCTCGATTTCTCTTTCCTTGGAAACTTCCTGTTTGGTCAGAAAGCTTTTTACATACATTACAATTGGATCATCATCAGATGCGTTACGCAAATGAGATTGAAGTTTTAAATTCCAGTTTTCTACGGCTTCCCCAACTGACGATCCACGCCCAACCACACTAGAATGCACATCTTTAGGCAATAAGCAAATGAACCCAGGCGATTCCGAATACACCTGCGCTCCAAGTTTTTCTGCGATACCATGAAGTTTTATTTCTATATGTTTGCGACGGGGCATAATTAATAACCAGATTATTTGTTTTGAGATATGTAATTAGCAATCACTTCTCTTGAAGAACTGCCTGATTTTTTGGCGAGTTCCTTATATTTCTCAACGCTTACATTTGCCTGTTTTGCAGCATACAATACTTCATTTGGGTCGTTTAGATCTACCTTAGCATCATCACGGCCATCTTGTTTTGTTTTATCATCCATATATAAATAACATCTATTAATACTATTTGGTTTTTAAGATGAAGATTCAGCTAAAAGTATTTATATAAATATACTTTTATATAAATATAATAGTTACTCAATTGCTCTAGTCCGCTCATATACTTTAAGGTTCGCATTAATTGTGGAAAGTCCCATAAACCTGGCAATAATTGGCCGATGGTGATCGAAAATAATTATATCATTGTCAACCATATAAGCATCAATAACAGTTTCTTTTAAAAACCTCGGCATATCAGGCTTGATCTTAAAGCGCTTTAAATTTTCTAGTGCTTCTACCCAGGTTCTATTAGAATAACTATCATTATAACAGATTGAAATTTTATCCAGATCAAGATCGATCGCGATTGTATCGACGTGAACATGTGTATTTAGAAACGCCCAGGTAAATGGTTTTAAGACTTCATCATGCCAAGAAGCATGTTTTTCGAGCGGATTTATTATTTCAAAATTTGTCATAAGTAATCGGGAGTAATATATAAATATATAATTATATTTTTATATTGGACAAATTAAGTTTCCTTAGATTTCGAAAATTGAAATTAGTCTTAAAAAAAGCCCCAAGGGGCTTATACTAAAATAGGCTTAACTGAACTGTTGAAACTTCATATTTGGTAATATCTTTTAAAGTGGCCACGATTACTTTCTGATTGTAATTAGTAGTGTCACGATCTCCGACTTTAGGAAGCAGCATGTTTTTAAGTTTGTTGATTGCGTGTTGCAAGGCATCTTCTCTGGATGAAAAAGCAGGATCATAAACAGATATTCCGCTAGAGGAACCTGCAGTACCGAAGGAGCAGCTTAAACCATAAGTCCAAACCTGGTTGATTCCCCGGCCTAATGTGATTGTACTATAATTACCATAACGATTTTTGTCAGTGATTCCAAAATGTATATCCTCCCGATCTAAGAAGGTAGGTCTTTTTAACCAGCCGTATTCATCAAAATCAATCTCGGTAAAACCAAACTTTGTACCTTTTTTATAGCTATTAGAATTTAATAAAATAGCTCGTATTCGATCACCGAATTGAGAATACCAATGTAACTGATCAATGTCGTTTGCATTAATGGCAGACATGATATTTGAAAGCGTTATACTTTCATGATGACATAGGTTGTTCTGTTCGGCATGAGCTGTAATTTTTTCCTTTGTAAGTAAGGTTAATGTTGTTTCCATAACAATAGCAATTGAGTTTTTTAATGCTAGATATTCAAGCTGGCTGCTGATCAGTCAAGGGCGGCTTTTCAGCCGTTGATATACCCTTTAATGATCATAAGCAGATCAGCTATATCTTTGCATTTTAAAAAACCAGTTGGGAATGGGGGCAATTAACTGCTACACGCAAAAAATTTGTCTAAATGGCAACCTTGATATTTCGAATTATAAATTAGATTCGATTAGCAATTTAAATGCTTTGAGACGGTACCAAACGGGTACATTAGACTTACTGTCTGGGTTTGTTCTTAAAGCTAAAAAATGGGTTTCTAAAAATTTATCTACATCTGCGATTTCCGTTCCTGGAAAAAGTAGGATAGGGGCTTTCGGGAGTTCTATGTTTTTAAACCAATTTTCTAATTCTTCTACATTCATTCAACAAAGGTAAACTGTTGGGATCAAGTATTTTTAACCTTATAAGTCATTTACACTTTATAGCCTTTTTCCCTCGATAAAATTTCTGCAGGTTTGTTCTTGATTAAAAATTTGTCGCCTAAAAACGAAAAATGCCCTTATCAGGGCATTTAAAAGAACTGTAAAGTTAGCAGGAATAATCTTTTAATACTTTACCCTCGATATTATCTATCAAAACGCATTGGTGGTTATAAGCCACGTTGTGCGCTTCCTGTAGGTTGCTAGTCAGCTTGATATCTTCGCAAGCCATTTCATCATATACCCTATACAATTCTTTTCCTGTAACTTCTTTTTGATTTTCCATATAATTTTATTTTGAATTTGCACCGTTGATAAAGGTTTGCAATTTGTCAAGGGCGGTTTTTCACCGTTTATATACCCTTGAAAAATTATCAGCAAAGCTTTATAGGTTCGCATAGTTCAAATAAAATATAGAATTAAAAAGGTACAGGATTGGATGGCTGTAAATTGAAATGAGGATAGTTTTATCTATCCTTAAGTTTACCTTTCCCATGGTATCATAAGACATTAAAAAACCACCTGTCATGGTGGTATAAAAAAATTAAGGAACTTATCTTAATCCTCGACGTATCGGGATAGTTCGCAAAACTCATTTAGTAAGTCTAACTTTAGTCGGCCATATTGTGCAGATGAATAATAGCCTTGTCTTTCAAATCCTTTTTTCCAGCGTTCAAAATATTCATCAGCTTCTTGACGTGTTCCGAAGTCCTCCATTGCAATTGCAAATCCATCCGGGGAAACGTAGTTGTAAAGGACATTTGCTGTTTTGATCACTTCATCAGCTTGAGCGTTCCCGTTGGTTTCGCTCTTTAGAACATTAATGTTGTAAAGAAAAACATCATTCTCGAAAACCTTGCAAGTAAGGTGATCTGCTCCCGGCAAGTTGGTTTCTACTATCCATGAAAGCACTGTCTTTTTTTCTTCGGTCTGGGTGGTTGTTACGTTATCTGTCTGCATAATTTTTTGTTTTTGATTGAACATGTGCAGTAACATTCCCATGCTGTCAAGGGCGGTCTTTCACCGTTTATATACCCTTGACGGCAAAAAGGGGAATTGTTACTATGTTCGTTTTTGTCAAAAGAAAAAATGCAGATTGATACGGCCCGTACAGGCGGTGAAGCAAGTTATTTCTAACGTGGTATGTGGAACCAAACCAATACTGATATTTAAGTACGTTTGTCTACAAAAGTTATGTGCAGATTTGTCGGAACCGCGCGGATCTGACCAGGATAGCGAAAAAATGTATCATACCTTATGGAAACCCGTAAGGGCAAATTGTTTTTGCCATTTATTTTTGGGTATGAACATTGAAAAGAAAATTTTTGATTATCTGTCTATGGGTTACACCCAGCCTGAAATTTCTGTTGCACTTAAAAAGGATGGGATTAGACCTTTTTCTTTATCCTCCATTGAAAAAACGATAAATTCTATGAAGAAGAAATACAAGGCCAAAACAATTTTTCATTTAGCTATTATATGGTATGAGAAATACAACATGTAAATATCCCCCTCTTTTTACAAAAAAAGAGCCAGATTTTATCTAACTCTTCGCTTGGATTAATTGATTCATTAAAACAGAGGAATTTTAATAATAATTTAAACACCTTATTTATTACCTGCCTATCCCCACAAATAGGCTTATCCAAGAATAAGCTATTAAACGTTAAAATCACAATCCCTTAAATAACAGCCTTTGTTTATACAACGACCTTCAAATGGCTTTCCAAAGCTAACCTAAAGTCAGGCTGATTTTTCTCATTGTAAAGCGGTAAGCCAAGGAGCTTATAGTCTTTACCTACAATATTTAAAATAGGGTGATCGTTACCGTACTTAGTATTTATTTTATCTAAAAAGGCCTCTTTCCAACCTTCTTTTCCGTCAATGAAGCTTCCTGATGAGTCTTTGAACTGACTGCCTTTTGGCTCGATAAAAACTTGATAGTGAAGATTTACATTTTTGCTTTTCAGAAACAATATAAAATCAGGCTCAAAACCTCTTCCCATTTCGAAGTCATAAATTTTATATACCTCTTCATTTCTTAGAAGAAATACCTGGTCATAGGTTTTCTCAAAATTTCCCATCAAATCTTTTAGAAAAACAATTAGGCTTCGTTCTTCACTTGTTCCGCTAAAACCATTATAGATATACCAAGGCTTTGTAAGAAGTTCGCTTTCAATAGCCTCATCTTGCGCATCTTTAACAATCGATTTCTCCTTATACCAATCTCCCATTTGTTTTAATGGAATAGATTTGAAGTCGGAGCCGATATATGGAGCAGAATATAGCTTAATTTCGTTGCTCAACTTATTTAGAAAACCAATTAATGCCTGCAATTTCTCGTAGTTAGAAATCTCCGCTATAGAAAGGTGTTTGGAATGGATGAAATCTATAGAAAACTTACCCAAAAAATTATCACTCAACAAATCATCGATTGAAGATATTTTTAATTCTTTTTCCAAATTCTCAAACCGAAACACTGAATTTTCATTTACAGAAATTACATTCACAGCTTTCCTGACTAGATGTAGATCAATGTTTTTAAGATGAATTTTACTTGTTGTACTGTCGTCAAATGCCGTATTATATCTTATTTTATCATTATCATCAAAATTGATTGTGCTTTCATTCAATCTAAAGCCATCAACCCTAAAACCAAAATGAAAGTATTCTTTAATATCATCTAAAGTACGTTTCTGCTTGTTAGGATTTTCAAGTCTTTCATTGCCAAAAAGCTTTATGCTTTCATAAAACTCTTTATTATCATTAATGAATGAATTTTTTAAGCGGTATCTTTTCAATATCCGATCATTTTCTGGCAATAAGTCTTGTCTTTTGAGTTCCATTTTTAAGTCACTCAAGTATTTTTCGTTATTATCGCTGTGAAAGTAAAATTCCTCTAAGACACGTAACTCATTATTTAATTGAGAATCAAATTTTCTTTTGTTTCGCTCTTTCCCCTCATATTCAAAAGGAAAATATCTTACACCCCTGCCTATTAATTGCACTTCAGAAGTCGTTGCATTACCAGCTTTTCCTTTATAACCACCACCGGAGTTCTGACCGTCATAAAGCCTCACGATATCAAAAAGATTTAGCACATCCCATCCCTCAGTTAACCTTTGGACTGTAAAAATGGCCCGTATATGGTTGTCTTTATCCTCCAGGCTATTAAGCAATTTATCCGTTTCCGAATCTGTTTTCTCTATTGTTCTAGTGCCTTTTTTCGAGTTGGTAATTATACAATTTCTTTCGGTAAATGCCCCCTTTAGGTAGGTTACTATATTGCCAATTGTCTTATTGTTATCTGCTAAATATCTTTTGATATCGACAATTCGACTTTGACCTTTTTTATATAATTCGGTAATGCTAAACAATGCATTTTCATCATAATCGGCCAAAAAATTGAAATCATTGATTGTTAATTCATCAATTAGGTTAATGAAAAAATCATAGTCGTCTGCGGAATTATTAGCCTGATTTTTATCGATAAATTTACTTCTAAAAAGGATTACAGGTTTGAAGTTTGGGATGTTATATTTTAGTGCAATCTCGTTTCTATACCAATTAAAAAGTAGAGCTTGAAGTATTCTTTTACGTTTGTCGAACGAACTAGATACTAAATTAATCTCCTTTGTGTATCCTGCCTTTAGAAAATTTTTTAAGTCGTACCGAATAAGTGTTTTTGATATATACTTTTCTAACACCCTTTCATTCGAGGGGATAGTTGCTGTAAATTCAAGTAAGACATTATTGTTGACTGAAGTTGCTTTTCTACCTTTATATAGAATCAAGTTAATAACTGTATGCTCCCAACTTTTCTCTATAAGTTCTTGGCTGGAGCTTTCTGCAAGTTGCGTTGTTAAATCAAGCTCTATTTGATTATTTTTCTTTTTAGTGTCAGCATTTAGGTGGTGAGCCTCGTCGGCTAACATTATGATATCCTCTTTTTGGAGTTGTTCTAAAAAAACACTGTCTTCTTGAACTTTATAAACTGAATTATGTAGTGAATGAATAGTTGTAAAAAGAATTTGGATATCATCATCATAGTTTGAAAATGTATCAACTTTTTTAACACTAATGGTTTTGCCATTGATAACAATACTGCTTTTAAAAAGGTATTTGTTATGAAGTGGGTTAGTTAGGTTTTCCTCCGTTTTCGCCACGATATTATTTTGATTTACGAAGAAAATAAACTTGTTTTTGCCCTGGCTAAAGTAATGCAAGATTAGGCCAGCCATTAACAGGGTTTTGCCTGTTCCCGTAGCCATATTAAATAACAGGTGTGTAGCTGAATTATCATTTTCTTCTTCTCTAATTTTCAAATAGTCAAAAAAATTGAAAAAAGCTTCTTCTTGCCATTTGAATAGAGGATATCGAAGATTATCGATAATATAGTTTGGAATGTTTGACGGTGCTAATCTATACTCTCTTAGCTTTACAGGAATTTCTTCAAAAAGAAATTTTTGTGGAAATAAACTCATTACTATCCTTTTAGGTAAAAGTCGTTTGTTGCCTGTATGTCGTCCTTGGTCAATTTATATCTTGAATCTTTCATATCGGCCACGTTAACATATAGTTGATTAAGGTCTAACATTTTGATAAAGATTTCCTTTTGTTTCTCCAGAGAAATTTTCTTGAAGTGATCCTCTTTTACAATTACTTCTTTAAATTCATTAACCTTGACGTGATAATTCAAAAAGTATTTTTCGCACATTTCTTCGAAAAAATCAACTAAACTTTCATAAGTTGGTAATCCTTTTATTATTTCGATTGCATTTGCATTATTTTTCGCCAACTCCATGTAAACAAAACTACCTCCCCCTTGCCACATTACATCCTCGTCTAAAGAAATACCTGTTTCATCCCCGTTAATAACAGTTTGTAGCCTTTCGAGTGACAAATCAATTTGAGTATCGATCTGCTCAATTCCAATAAATTTTCTATTCATTTTCATTGCAACAGCACCAGTAGTTCCACTTCCTAAATGATAATCCAATACTACGTCACCTTCGTTTGAAAAAATATTAATTAAAAATTTTATTAATTCTTCAGGTTTTTTTCCATTTCGAAATTCTACTCCTCCCTGATTTGACACGGTATTATATTCCTTTTCGAAATTATAAAAATTAGCGTAAGCCTTTTTTGTTACAGTCGAGCTCGTGGGCATACCCTGATAGTATCCACCATTTTTGTTCCCAGCAGGTGCTGAATAGAAATACCGAAAACTTTCTTGGTCATCCCCCATATCTGGCACTCTAAATAGAGTTTCAGGTTCGTAGCCAGGTAGTTGTTCTAAGTATTTCACAAAAAACCGACCACTGCTGTTTTTTTCTCTTATCGACCCTCGAATGCTAATCTTTTTGTAATCACTATTTCCTCCCTCTTGTTTGAGAACGTCATACATTGCAGGCGTGAATACTTCTACTGTTTTCTTCCCACACTGAACAATCCTCGGAACACTACCTTCCTTTATTTTAATTGAATAGATGTACTCGCTAGGCTTTTTGGTGACCTCGATAAAGGGCATTTTTTGCTCAATGTTGTTAGAGAAAATCAGTACATATTCAATTATATCATTGAATTCTTTGTCACCAGTCAACGCCCTATCAGGATGACGAACCTGTATATTAAAATCGCAAAGATGCTTTTTGAATAAAGATTTGTCTTTCATCAATACTTTTAAATAAGCGAATTGATGAAAACTGCATTGTACCATAATAACTCCATCGTCAGTCAAAAGCTCTTTTGCAACCATCAACCTGTTTCTCATAAATGTTAACCAAGTTGACTGACTAAAGTTGTCATTATATTTAAAGCTGTCGCTACCCGTATTATAGGGTGGGTCAATGTAAATAACTTTTATCTTATTAGTGAATGTAGACTTCAAAGAATGAAGAACCAATAAGTTGTTACCCTTAATTATAAGATTATCATTAACTATGTTCCGCTCATTCCGCGAAAAAGTATTGATTTGCTTTTTTCCACTCGTATCAAATCTATGTACGTTTGTTAAGGCCTTGTTCTCTAATAATCTATCAATTTCATCCTTAGCAAGGATTTGATTGAAAAATATTTCTTTCCTTTTTGAATGCTTTTCAATATAGTGGCCGTCACTTTCCTCAAACTCAAAGGAAGTATCTATACCGTCCTCAGTACTCTGCCCCCCCTCTAAAATGCAATCTTTGAAAGGAAAATCAACTACAACATCGTTTGAGTCTTTTAAGAATCTTCGTGCTACTGTTAAACCTATTCTGTTTTCATATTCAGTGTAAGAATTATCGAGCTTATGTTCATCTAAATAAAATTTAAAATCGTTATTTTTAAAGACTAATGCATCTTTTACTTTTTTGAAGAATTTATCCCTTAGTTGAACCTCTGAAAGTAATAGCTCTAATAATCCCTCATCTAACCCGTCAACCAGATCATGCACTTTATTTATCATTAACTCTCCATCAGGGTCAGTCAATCTGGGATCTGATTTTAGTTTATTGATAAGGATTTCTTGAAAAGGGCTAATCATATATATATGTGGAATTGTTCAATTCGTCAAAAATATCAATTTATATTACATTAATGATATTTCTGTTTGCAACATTAAAGTTCTTAATCACATAAAAACACTTATATACTTGGCTTGTTATACTCAAAAAACAGATTCCATATTTATAAGGGCAATCAGTTTAATTACATCATTTATGCCAACTACAATGGAAAATCTTTGCTCAAGGCACCTATTCCCCTCCCCAGATTCTTGAGAAATAACCCCAACATTATGAACGCTTTGGTTATAACACCTAATTCATTTAAACGGTGGTATTTATGTACCGGTAAAATAGAGCGAACTTATTCAAGACGTATCGCCAATTTTGGTACACATTGTTTTTTACTTAAACAAATTACACTATATTTGAATTATAACGTTTTAATGTACCAGACATGTTAATAGGCTACATTCGGGTTTCCAAGAATGAACAAAATTTTGATTTACAGGTTGATGCTTTAAAGAAGGCAGGGTGCGAGCGAATATTTCAAGAAAAAGAAAGTGGAGCTAAGAACAATAGGGAGCAATACCAGGCTATGCTCAACACTTTGAGAAAAGGAGATTTTGTCGTGGTTTGGAGAATAGATAGATTGGGTCGAACAACCTTAGAACTCATAAAGCTAATGGTCGAATTTAGAGAAAACGGAATAGAGTTTAAAAGCCTTTCCGAAGGAATAGATACATCCACCCAAATGGGAAGGGTTTGGTTTATGCTTAGCTCAATTTTCGCTGAAAATGAAAGACAAATTATCATTGAAAGAACAAGAGCAGGCTTAGCATCTGCGAAAGCCAGGGGTAGAACCGGTGGCCGACCAAAAGGACTTAGTGAAGAAGCAAAAGCAACAGCCCTGTCAGCAGAAATTCTATATAAGGCAAATAAACACTCTACTGATGAAATTTGTAAAACGTTGAAAATAGGTAGCAAGACAACTTTATACAGATACCTAAGATATCAGGGAATAAAGATAGGTGGAAATAAATAGAATCTCAATACCGATCTAAAAGCACTAAATTTACAATTATAATTATATAGGATGATAACCAAAATTGAAATTGATGGTTTCAAGACATTTAGCAATTTTGAAATTGAATTTGCTCCATTGACCATTATCGCTGGAACAAATGCATCTGGTAAAAGTAACTTGTTCGATGCGATGGGCCTTTTATCAAGGCTTGTGGATGTTGACTTGAAGACGGCATTTAGCCTTCAGAGAGGCGATGCAGATGAGCTGTTTACAAGATATGCAAATGACCAAACCTCAAATAATATTTCACTAGCGGTAGAATTACTTCTAGATAAGAATGTTCGTGACAATTTTGGAGGCGAAACTATTCTTAAATATACTCGTTTAAGGTATGAGATTAAAATTGGTCGTACCATTAATGAACGTGGCCTTTCAGACCTTGTTGTGCTTGCGGAATCTTTAAATCCGATTAGGCATGAAGAGGACAAATGGATTAGCATCTATATTAATAAAAGAGTCCTCGAGAATTGGAGACCCAAAGTTAAGACAGGCAAACGTGGTGTGGCCTATATTGATACATCAGGGGATAGAATCAATCTTAGACAAGATGGGAAGGGCGGAATCAAAAAGGAGTTTTCTCTTAATAATATCAATCAAGCAATCATCAGTGTCGTAAATTCTGTCGATTTTCCTCATGCATTAGCAGCTAAAGAGGAAATAAAAAGATGGAAGTTTCTTCAATTAAATCCAGAAGATCTTCGTCAACCTAGCTCATACCTTGCACAGGATAATTTAAGTCATACAGGACTAAATTTAGCTGCAACCGTGCACCGTATAAAGTCAATAGATCCTAATTTATTGAAAAATATTAGTAGGCGGTTGAATGCTTTATTGCCAGGTATTGTTGATTTCGATGTAATTGATGACGTTGTGGGCAAACAATTTGTCGTTCAGATTAAGAACCAAGATGGCAGGACATTTACTTCTCGTGTACTTTCAGAAGGGACATTGAGACTATTAACTCTTTGTGTTTTCTTATATGACCCTCATTATAACGGGTTACTTTGTTTTGAAGAACCTGAAAATGGTGTTCATCCCGGTAGACTAAAATTAACTGTAGAACTTTTAATGGATTTAGCAACAGATTTTGCAAGAGATGAAAATGAATTGAGGCAAGTAATTGTAAATACGCATTCAACGGTATTGGTTGGAGATGCTTTTAAGCTCATTCAAAACTCTACTGATTGCAGAATATGGTTTTCCCAGATGATAACGAAAAATAAAACTATTGATGGTAAAAAGCAGCAACTACAAGTCACCAAAATGCTACCAGTTATGTATGGAACAAATCAGTTAGCAATTGAATTTGATGAAAATGAAAGAAAACTCACGCTTGCAAATGTTTCAAATTATCTTCAAAGCGAAGATTTTGAGCAAATAATAGCCAAACTAAGTGCAAATGAGTAATATCCTTACAATTGCGTACGGTACAGAAGGTACCACTGATAAACGATTTCTATATTCTATAATAAAAAGAACTTTTGATGAGGTTGCCTTCCAATGTGAAACAGAAATAGACGTTTACGATCCAGTATACTTGCAACCTCAACCAAAGCGAAATTTCGTTGATGACTCGAAAACTCTAGCAAAAATGTCATTTGATGCAGGGATTCACGTATTGTGTTTACATAGTGACGCAGATGCTGCGAATGATAATGATGTTCTGAACCATAAAATTAAACCGGCGCTTGAAGCTGTAGAGGCTGCTGAAGATAATTTATGTAAAAATTTAGTGCCGGTGGTGCCAGTCAGAATGACTGAGGCTTGGATATTGGCCGATAAAGAATTACTGATATCAGAAATAGGCACAAAAATGACAATCAATGAATTGGGATTAAACGTTAATCCAGAGACAATAGCAGATCCAAAACAACTTGTTATAGATGCACTCAGGATTGCACAGGAACATATATCTAACAGAAGAAATAAATTAGAAATTTCGGAACTATATCAACCACTGGGCCAGAAACTGTCTTTAGCCAAGTTAAGTGAATTACCGTCATATCTGAAATTTCGAGAGGCGGTTGAAAATGCTTTCAAAAATTTAAACTATCTTCATTAACAAACTCTGTGGATCTTGGCATTTTTTATGAAAAGGAAGGAACAATTAGATATTAGTTAATATCTATAAACAAGAACGATTTTTATATTTAAAATGGTAAAAGAAGAATATGTTTGAATTAATAAAGGTAGTCTTATGCATTGCTGCTTTATTTGGGATTTATTTATTATTCGTCATTGTCTTTGAAAGGTACCTGGGTATATCTTTATTATTTTCAACAAGTCATCGGGGGGCTAAAAAAATCAACAATGAGCGTCGGCAGACAGCTGAAAGCGTCGAAAAGTTTTCAAGGGAAAATCCAGAAATTTTTAAACAAATCTTAATTGATATCAAGAAAAAAAGATTTGCTAAAATTCCTGAAAACTACGATCTCCTTATTCGCCGTTATATTAAAAACAATCCTACATGGGCGGACGCAGAATACAATAAAGCGATGGCAATTTACAATAAGAAGCAAGAAATTATACAGCAAACAGAGCAACAAGCTTTAATTAAACAAAAAGAAGAGTTAATCAACTCCCTACTAGCACGTGGTTTAACCTTAGAAGAAGCAGAAAATTTCATTGCAGAAAATGATTTTCTAACGTCTCCCATAAGAATAGATTTAGAATTTTTTAAACCTCAAAAGAAAAGTTACAGGAATTAAAAACTGAAGGAAATGGAATTAATAAAACCTGGTGATAAAGTATTTAAAATAAAAGAAGTTATAGAAGATCATATTAGAATTGAGTATACCGTCGAAAGTGTCTTAGAATGTGGGTTTGTTTTATTAGAAGGCCCTATTGATCAATTATGGAATTTAAGGTCTAGTATTAGTGAATTAATCCATACCACAGGAAATAAAACTCTTAATTACTTCTTGGGGTATGGAGAGTGTATGATGCTAAAAAAATTCAAAGAAGAAGAAAAAAAATGGCTCTCACAAGATAATATTAACATTGAAATTGATTCTGAAAACGGTACCGTACATATTGAACTAAATTTTGAAGAAATAAAGCATTTTTTTGAACTTTCCCTTGCCCTAGGTAAGTACCTCAATTCAAAAAAAGTTGAGATTAAACAGCTGAATGATGAGTACCACAAAGGTGTGAGGGAACGAGACAATTTAAATCAACAGTTCAACAATGAATGGAATGACAGGCAAGATTCCCTAACTTCCCATAGTGGATTTGATCAAGATGGTTTATCTGACGATGATGATTATAACCCTATAAACTGGACTGGAAAAGAATAAAGCATAATTAACTAAATTTTATTCAAAAAAAATGAATGTTATATAAATAGATTTTATATAGTCTCACAAAACGAAGTATTAATCCGTGTAACACATTTATGTAACGGTTCAGGATTAAATCCAGATTTAATGTTAACATTCGAAACTGTTACGATTAAACATTCGTTTTTGTGTAACACTTTAACATTATAAATTAGTTAAAAAATCATTGATTATATTAGCGTATTGAAAGTGGTAACTTTTTATAATGGCAAAAAAGAACAATAACAAAACTCTTGATGATTTTAATTTATCTCCAATTATAAAATCGCTTATGGGATCTTTTAAAAAGATTGAATTACCAAAAAATTATAATTACAAAAAAGTCTTGAGAAAGATTAAAGACGAGCGGTTAGAAAAAAAATATAAATAAAAGCAACAACCTTAAACCTAATTTATCTGATCTCTAGGCGAGACCAGCAAAGAATTTGATTTCAATAAACAATCCAGAAGGTAGAAATAATTAAAAAAAAATGGATGATAAATTAAACGAAGTTGACGGAATACTCTCCATCAGTTTCAAAGAACTAGGATTTGATTCTGCATTTTGCAAATTATGTGAAAAAATGGGTTTTGCGACATTGAAAGATGTTTGTTCAATCTCACCAGAGGAACTAATTAATAAAAAAGAATTTACATACACTTGGCTAGGACAACTAGCAAGCTACATGGATAGGAAGGGCATACTACACTTGCTTCAAAAACCATAATAATACTGCTATCATACGTTATAGAAAAATCACAGAGAAAGGATAAGGGCCTTCTACAATTGATTTGGTATAGTATATTTTGACCACTTGTTCGGCATTTGGGCAATGTCTCACAATCCTCCAAATTACCGGAGTTTTCACACGCAGCTTTTATCTTTTTCAAAGAACTTTATGAATAGGATGGTGAGCTTACGCTTTCGAAATACAGCAGAAGCATTGTTTTTGCTTTCAAATGAATTAAATGAAAGAATTAGTGAGTGTTAATGTAACCTCACTTTACGGCTGTACAAGCAGCCTCTAATGACTAATTTATTTAAAAGAACTTATAATACCGTTATTAACGTGCAATGGAAAATTTACCTAACATTTTCTTTGATGCTGATAATCGACAACACTTGTTCCCTTTATGTGTACTGCCAGACCATTGTATTTTTCTTTCAAGTGGAAACATTGTTGTATATAGTATTTTTCTGATCCAAGCTCCAGAAAACGTTGTATTTTTCTTTCAAGTGGAAACATTATTATTTACGATTAATAAAAACCCATATGAAAAAATTAGTGAGTGTTAATGTAACCTCACTCTACGGCTGTACAAGCAGCCTCTAATGACTAATTTATTTAAAAGAACTTATAATACCGTTGCTTATTCAACGATCATTTGAATGCCTGCGAATTATGTGCACCGCTAAGAAATTGTATTTTGCTTCTAAATTGGGGCAACACGATCTTATTTGCAAAATTATGCGCACCGCTAAGAGATTGTATTTTGCTAAATTAGTGAGTGTTAATGTAACCTCACCCTACGGCTGTACAAACAACCTCTAATAATTAATTTATTTTCAAAGAACTTTTAATGTGTTGCAACCTGATATTTTACACAGAGGTCAATCAGCATCCGACCATATACGTGCAATTTTATATTCCACATAGCGTTTTTCCTGATCCTAGTAATCTACCAGACTTTTCCTTTTACGCTCACTGCCACGGGCCACCCGAACTTGCTTGCGAAATTATGTGTACCGTCAAGAAATTGTATTTTGCTTTCTAATGAATTGAAACCTTATAGTTTACGATTGATAAAACCCATATGAAAAAATTAGTGAGTGTTAATGTAACCTCACCCTACGGCTGTACAAGCAGCCTCTAATGTCTAATTTATTTTCAAAGAACGTTTACCGTTGTTTAATCAACGATCATTTGAATGCAGCATCCGGCTATATACATCCATTTGTATTCTACATAGCGTTTTTCCTGATGCTGATAATCTACCAGACTTTTCCCTTTGTGCTTACTGCCATGTTCCGCCAGAAATTGTATTTTGCTTTTAGAAGGAGAAATGAAACAACATAATATCAACGGATTACAATAGAGCATTGTATCTTGCTTTAAATGTTACCTTGAACAATGCTTTAAGTTGCCAAAATTCAATCCACAATTTATGAAGCAATTAGTGAGTGTAAATAACCTCACCCTATGGCTGTACAAGCAGCCTCAATAATGATTTCTTTTCAAAGAACTATTTACTTCCTAATACAGACGCTACATTATGTTATCTATTCTACGATCATCTGAATTCCTGCTCTTGCAGCTTTATAGGCGATTTTTTCTTTTAAACTATAATAACTCCAATTTTGCAGCAGGAAGACATCATCTTTGGCGATTTCCTCTTTTTGTTCCTGATTGATCAGTAACAATGTTGCAGCCTGATATTTTACACAGAGGTCAATCAGCATCCGGCTATATACGTGCAATTTGTATTCTACATAGCGTTTTTCCTGATGCTGATAATCTACCAGACTTTTTATTTTACGTTTACTGCCATGGCCGCCACGATTAAACTTAACAGCTTTTTGTACTCGATATATCGCAGACTGGATAGCTAATCTACGATGCAAAAACTCTTCCTTTGTACCAATCGTATGCTCATAATTTCCTATTTTAACAGTAACAGGATGTTCGATGGACAGGGAAGCTTCTGCTATAATAGAGGTATCTAAGGTATGCTGTTCTTTATCCACTTGAATGGCTGCCAGTAGAAATATCTTCCCCTTATCCAATTTGATATTGCTGACGCAAAGCTTTAAAGTTCCTTTCATAATCTTTTCAAGCATTATTTTTTTATCGCTCTTGTCTTTTCCCAAATATGTCCTAAACGGAACTTTGAAAAGTTTAAAAGAAAAATTCCTTTTGTCCGGAGTGTAGGCAAACTTGGAGATTCTACAAGCTTCAAAGGGCATGGGAATATTTTTTTTATAGTTCCTTAGCGATTTTTCGCCTTTCCAATAAGCTGACTTTTCTTTGTTAAAATAAGAAATCAGGGTATTGTTGAGATTGCTTAGGATATTGGTTGGTATCTGTCCTTTAAAGTGATTGGAAAGCAACCGATAAGTGGTGTTTTGGCGAGAGGACTTTAACATGCCGTTTTCTTCCTTTTTTTCATCAGCGATTTTGAGCTTGATGTCTTCTGTTAAATAAAAGAAATCCTTCACCTGCTCCTGAACAAAGTGATGGCTCATTATCATATTTGCGGATCGATAAGTAATCCATTGCCAGTTGTAAAGCTGATCCTTCATCTTTTTAACTTCCTCTTTGTCCTCGGAATCAATCAGTAACTGAATTTTTCGCGTGATTACCATTTTATTACTTTCCATAACCTTACAGTTTTACTTTCTTGATTTTGGTACATGCCCCTACAAATACTTTCTGAATATAACCCTGATCCAGATTCAAGGCAGAAGAAATTTCCTCGAAACTGTATTGCAGTTCATAGCGCATGTGGAGGATTGAAGACTGTTCGCCATTTAAATCCCCTTCAAATCTGAACCTGTTGGTTTTTCCAACGATCTCAAGCTTTTGGCTATTTGTAAAAATGGCTTTAAGCGATTCGAGTGTTTTTTCAACTTTTCTTGCAACCTGATAATCAGAAATCCCACCTATGTGCCAGGCAATGCGGTCATAGTTGAAGGAGTATTTTAAGCATAACCGGACAAATAATTGCTGATCCTGCGTGAGATTGGGAATTAAGGTTTCTAACTTGATCCACTTTTCTTTTAAATCTTTCTCCAGTTCCTCTTTGTAAAGAATGGCGGTATCATCTTCATTTTCGGGGTCATATCCACACATAAATTCCTGATAATTCTCTATTTCATCCAGCCTTAGCATGTTCCTTTGAAACCTGTTGGTCGAAGTTTTATAGTATGCTTTGCAAGCATTTGAAGTAAGCTTTTTTAGAAATACTTCGATATGGTCGGAATCGCTGATGCTTTTACGGACTAGCCACAATCTTAGGAACGCTTCATTGACTATGCAATCCGCATTAATGTCATCTTTGATGTACCTTAAGCTAGAGAAGTATACAGAGGAATATAATCGTTTATAGAAAAATTCAAGGCCTTTTTCATCACCTTCTTTGAACCTGGCGAAGTTTACATCGTGATTTTGCTTCGGTAGGAGGGGTTTCATAGCTCTTTTGTAATCATTATTCATGGTAGATAATTTTATAATGTAGGTGATCAGGAAATTGAAAAGGGGGCTTAGCATTTTACTGCCTTACCCCCAAAACGTCCTTTCTCCCTATAACCGGCTAGGTTGTGTTTGCTCTCATAAACCCCGGCACAATTTTTTCAAATTGATAAAATAGATATTGTTAGAAATTACTTTGAATAAAAGCGTTATCATAATGACCTAACACATAAGCCATTTTGATAATTCAAATATAATTAAAAAAGAGACATGTCTCTTATTATAGGGTATTTTTTTTCTTTTGTTGCAGCATGGGAAAAAAGTTGACTGCGGTTGAACAGTTTGTGGTGGATTTTGTGTTAAAAACAAGGCTAGAGAAAAAGTTGACACAGGAAGATATCGGTTTTATACTAGGGGTGGATAAGTCCTTTATTCAGCAAATCGAAAACCAATCCCATAGAGCAAAATATAATCTTAATCATATCAATTTACTTGCGGATCATTGGGGTCTTTCGCCCAGGGAGTTTTTACCTCTATCTGCTTTAGCCCCGGTTGAAAGCACGGACATTTAGATTAACCTTGATTTGATCAGTTCGCTAGCTCTTAAAAATTTAGCACGACTTAATGGTTTGTGAAGAACAATTGATTTATCTAAGTCGATTCCTTTAAGGTTGTAAAGCCTCTCGGCTGTAACAAATACGACCATTGTTATATTTTCAACCTGTTTGGCCAGGTCAATACCGGAAATTAAAGGCATGTTGATATCACTAAAAACAACATCAGGTTTTAACTTATTAATTTCCTCAATTGCAATTCTTGGATCGGTCGCGGTACCTGCAATTTTAAAATCGTTTGCGTCTATAATATATTCTTTGATTGTGGCGATATTATGAAGTTCGTCATCAATGATGTAACAAGTTAAGCCCATATTGATTTTTCTTGTGATTAATGAATAACACTTTGTGCAATTTATTAAAAGATTGTTTCAATGGTAATTGATGGTAGGTAAATACTTAAAAGTAAGTATCATTTAACTTTTATTATATCATCCCAGGAATTTGTATAATCCGGGGTTAAAAAACTTCTTCTCATATCCCATTTTTTAACTAAGCCCTCGCTGGCCAACCGGATTGTTCCTTTTCCATAATACCCATTTAGATTATCTAAAACCTCACTTAACTTATTATTGCGATCATTATAGGGCTTAAAAAAATTTAGCTGTACTTCATTTTCGGGAATAAGTCCGGTAGCGCTCACCTCCACTTTTTGAAATTTAAACCCTTTTCTGAAAATCTTTTTCAGACCTCGAAGGGCAGCTTTGATCAGATCGGGCGTATTATTTATCGGATGATCTAATGCGATGGTAATACTAGGAAATGCCTGTGGCAGATCCTTTCGGAACATATTGGTCAAAAGCCTTACTGAAAGGACATTGGTACAGAGTTTTTCGCGCCTGAGCTTGAATGCTAACCTAGATGCATAATTAGAAGTCGCTTCTTCCAGTTCCTGGTAATCATCAGTTAATTTGCCGAATGCCCGGCTGGTACACATCCCTTTTTTTGGTTCAAAAAAAGTTTTCATGTGTAAACAGCTTTCGCCCCGTAGTTCACGCCACAATCTTACACCGACAATGGACATATTTTTATTGACCCACTCTATAGGCATGTTTCGGAACTTCTCTGCAGTATCTACTTTTAGCGTTATTAATTTAGCCGCATATTGGCGGCCAATACCCCAAACATCCTCAACGGGATAATCAGATAAAGCAAGGTCGATTTTTTCTGCAGTATCGAGCAGGCATACACCGTTTCCCTTTTTAGCAAGTTTATTGGCAAGTTTTGCCAGGGTTTTTGTTGGTGCAGCACCCACGCTTACCGGTATGCCTGTGTTTTTTATTATCGCTTGACGTATTTTCGTCATGTATTTTTCGAGATCAGGAAAGCCATTGAGTTTTAGGAAACATTCATCGATACTATAAACCTCCACCTCGGGGCTGAACCTGGCAAGGTTATTCATTACCCTTTCGCTCATATCTCCGTATAGGGCGTAATGACTGCTAAAAACAACAATTTTTTTTTCAATTATCATTTCTTTAAGTTCAAAAAATGGCGTTCCCATTTTAATACCCAAAGCTTTTGCCTCATTACTCCGGGCAATAACACATCCATCATTATTACTAAGCACTATTACCGGTGAAGTCCTATGCTCTGGCATCCATACCCTATGGCAGCTTGCATAAAAATTATTACAGTCTACCAGGCCGAACATATTTTGATTTTTCTTGTGGTACACAATGCCAGGTAACGGCACCAAAGATTTCGACATTCCGTCCGGTTATATTAATTGGTGGCTTTTGTTTTGAAGCATATAAATAAATCTGATCGTCTTTTTTTACCAAAAAACGGTTTAACCATTCTCCTTCAACATTGCAAATTATCATCGTACCGTTACGCACCATTTTAGACCGGTCTACGATTAAAAGCGTGCCCTTAGTGATGCCATAATCCTGCATTTCATTGTTTTCAGCTTCAAAATAAAAGGTATTTATTGGGTCTTTTACAAGGCGCTGCACAATGTGAAGCCTCCTTTCCTTATAATCTTCTGCCGGGCTGATAAACCCACTTACCTTACCTGCGTTTGCCAAAGGCTCTTGTTCTTCATTGCGTGGTACATCTATCTCTCTTAACATAACAGGAAAATTTTAATACAAAATAATGCTAATATTTTTAGCATTCCAAAATAAGTTATACATTTGTATAGATTAAAGGGCTAACCCTTTAAAAACAAGCACTTAGCTTTTAAACTAATTACTAATAAAAAAGGTTATTACCTAAAAGAAAGATTATGCATTATACACACTTTACCATCTATCCGGCAGATACCATGATCCCCCAATTATGCCGGGTAGATATGGACGATGAAACATATTTTATAACAATTGATGGTAAAACCCTGGGCTGGATGGAACGTGATTACAGCGTTGATTTTGGGTTTACTACTGATAACCCGGAAATAAAGGCGCTAATGCCAGACTTAATGGAAAAATTAAAAGAGGTCAAGAAACGAAAAGATTTTGGTGAAATGGTAAAGACTGTATGGGGGCAAAATATTATCAGCACCAAATTTATTGATGATGAAAAATTACTGGTCGTTGTACACAACGATACAGATCTTGATGAATTTGGAAATGTTGTCCGGGACATAATATTGGATTATGTAGAATTTGAAGAACACCTGGATTTAATATTAAAAAAAGAAAATACCGAAGAAACGTTCGAAGTTGGAATAAATTAATAAAAAAATGGAAATGATTACAGTTGAACATGTGGAAGAGCTTATTAGCTACTTCAATGAAAATGTACTTTCAAGTGAGTTTGAAGGGGAAGGCGCAGATCACGTTTTAATAGTTAAAGTAAAAAACGATGTAGACATTGAAAAAGTAACCAATGGTGGTGAATTTGCCTGGAAAGATCATGGCGATTATCCACTAGATTTTAAAGCAATAATCACCACGGAAGATGGTAAACAAACATCATCATTTGATTATACTGGAACACTTGGTATTGTACCTGATTTAGAAATTGATGAATATGATGCGCTTTTAGATTTCAAAGACTTTTGGCATGATGATGTAGCTAAAAAATTTAATGCAGAAAAGGAAGTGGAATTTATTGTGCAGGACGGGATCGATGTTATGAAGGCATCTAAACTAATTTTCGATTATATAAATGAAAGTACACAGCTAGGATCAGACATAACAGTAATCCTTATCGATTCGATGGGGGAGAAAACAAATTTATTGGTGCCGGCGAACACTAAATAAGTTGTAAATTTAGATATGTGTTATACAGCTACCCAGACCAGTAAGGCTTATGAGTACCAGGATTATTACAATGCATCGATGGCAAGATTGGAAGATATAGAAATTATGCAGACCTGGTACAAAGCTGATGGATTTGCACATCCTAAATTGTTGGTTTTACTTGACCATGATGGACACCGGCAATTAGAATTACAGCAATGGGGTTTAATGCCAAGCTGGAATAAACCATTTAAGGAAATGTTAAAATTGGCAAAAGGCAATCTTAATGCAAGGGCAGAAACTATAAGGGAAAAAACATCGTTTAAAAACTCTATAAAAGCAAAAAGGTGCATTATTCCTGTGAACAGCTTTTTTGAATATAAACATGTCGGAGAAGGTAAAGAAAAAGAGACGTTGCCTTATCTAATCCATCCTGTAAATCAAAAGTTTTTTAATCTGGCGGGAATTTATAGCCATTACTTTAATCCAGAAACCAGAGAATGGATCACCTCTTTTGCAATCGTTACAGAACCTGCAAATACTTTTATGGCAGACATTCATAATAGAAATGAAAATGATAAACGAATGCCTTTAATGCTGTCAAATGATTTGATTAGTGATTGGATAAACCCTGCATCGTCACCGGGGCTTATTGACGAAATACTTCAATACAGCTGTGACGATTCGCACCTTGCAGCATACAGGATTCGCCAGGATTTAAAAAAGGCGGAAAACGATGAAAGTGTACTAGAACCGGTAGCGGCGTAATTAATCTTAAAATTATGGATAATATTATCAGCCTGTTTAGGCAATCGATTTTAAATGAAGATCACTCAAAGCAAACTGGTATTCCTCTAGCAGCATCAAAAAAAATGTCTTCCGGGGCTTATGAAAAAGGCGAAGTTTTAGGAAAATTTGTTTCTGATATAATAGAAGTAGGGGAAAGGGAAGTAGATATAGTTATAAAAGATGGTGTTGAGGTAGAGGAATTAAATAAGGCTATTAAAGACTTTCAGCTAACATTTAAAAACCAAGACCTGCAGTATATATTTCATTATGTAGATAAGAACGGGACAAAAGTAACATCAGATCCGTTTACAAAATGGAAATATACAAGACAGTTAGCAAAGAACCTACAAAATGCCTTGCCGGATGCGAAAATCACAATATCAGGTCAATACATAATACTAAAAAAGTATGGATCAACTGAACCGGATCTTAAAGTATGGTTTGATGATCTGTTAAGTACATTACCGGATATCAATTATCCGATTGAAACGGTTAGGTTCTTTATACATGAAAATGATGATACAACTATAACCAGGATTATTAACCCTTCAGAATTTGATATCAGAGCGGAAGAATATGCAATCAAATCTGGTCTGAAATTCTCACAGCCTACACCGCCCCCGTATAGTACAGAGCCATTGCCCTTAGATCACCCATTTTATGCAGATGGTGATTATTTTCGTAAATAGACTGTAAGTAAGAAATTGCGTTGACCTTCATACGCCTATTATTGGCTGCTTTATAACCATTATGCCGCTAACATTTTTCTTAGCTATATGATAGTCATTAGAATTTTACTTTTGTGTATTATCTATACATGTAGCCAAATTTAAATCTCTATTAACCCCCTTAGCTTTCAAGTTTTTATCTTGCCTTCAATATGCAAAATCTCCTACTTTTGCGCCCTATAATTTTCAAATACATTATGATTATGAATAAATAGAGATAATTCTATTTTTTGGTAACACCGGTGTTACCTATGTTACAAAAGTAACACCAAAAGCCCTCATTCCGCCTTCATAAAAAAATAAATTTTGATTTGTGTAATATTGTCGCTACATTAGCCTTATGATTGAGAATAAAGAATTCTTCTTAAAGCTTTATAAAATGCGTAATGAATTGCAAAAACAAATTTCAGAAATTGAAATGTTGATGCAATCCATAATTGCAAACGATCCTGAAAATTTAAATACGGTATTAAACGAAGTTACTTTGGGAGTTTATGATTTTCCATTAGCTGGTACAGATTTAGAAAAGGTACTCTTCATGAGCCAAAAGCTAAAACAATTTAATATTGCAGATTTATTAAAATACTCCAAAATGATGCACTATCAACTTGATAAACAATGTGCAATTACAATTATTGAAAACCTAATTACAAACAAAAAACTGAGAACAATGAATAGAAATAACCAAATGGTTTATGTAGTCAATTAAAAAAAAAGAAATGGAATTTTATTTACAGGCATTATCACATGTTCAGAACCTTACAATTTATCATATTATCGCTTTGGTAATAATTATGATTTATAGCATTGCACGGATGATATTTAAATTTAAAATGAAGGATTATCCCAAAGAAATTGGTTCTGATGGTAGCAAAAAATATAGATAAATAAATAAGGGCTAAAGTTATCAATTTGAAGACTTGTAATTATTTTAACTTCCCTAAACTAATACCCTTAACGAACTTAACTAGTTCATCATTTTCATCTGCAGAAGTAAGGTGATCCTGCAGGTTTTTATTCCAATCTTCAACGGCATCTATGGCGGTATCACCACAGCCAAAAATTCCAGCTTGTGGATCACTACCAAATAGACAACAGTAAGAATCACCATCTTTGAAAACAATGGGTTGTAATAACTTTGCCATTCCTTGAAGTTCAACTTCTACAACCTCTTTTTTATCAATCGATTTGTTTTTCATAGATAGAAGCAAATTTATAAATTTTATGTTTCTAAAAATCTCGCTTATTGGAATGGCCATCAATTTTTAAGGAACCAGGTAATATCAATTCTAGTATTCTGTTTTCTTATAAAGGCAGAAACCACAGTTAATAATTTTTGATTATCTTCTTCCTGGCTTAGCACTTTGTTTAGTGGGCTAAGTTTAAACTGTAGGCGTTCTAAAGCTTTAAAGATATTAATTGCACTTATTCTGAATGTTCCGTGATCCTCTACGGTGATAATGTATTTTTCATTTGAGATAGTTTGATTTTCCATAGCACAAAAAATTAAGTTTTTTAATGCCCGGGTATGCAAGTTATCTGCTTAGATGTCAAGGGCGGCTTTTCAGCCGTTTATATACCCTTTACAGCAATAAAAGCAGATAGCTATATCTTTGCATTATAAAAAACGTATGGACTGTAGAAAATCTAGCTAAGAATAAGAACCAATTTCCAGGATTGAGAATAACGTAATGGGTAATTAAGAATTGTTGTTTTGTCTACAGGTTTAATCCTGATCCTGGCGTGGCCCGGCACGAGCTGTGCAGCTGCAGGTTTTTTTCGTCTACAAAAATTCAACCTGGTTGATTGGCCAGAGCAGCGCCGGTTTAAATTTCGTCTACAATAAATGAAAAACGGGGGCTTGATCGGTTGATCTTACCCCCATTTAATTAACGCTCTCAACCAAATATAGCAAATTTAATGCCGATTCAAATTTTGCGGTTAAATAATTATCCTCACTGAATAGCTCTGTTCGGGGATAATCCGGGATTGATCCAACGGGCTAAACTCATACATTAGATACTTACAGAGCTTCCTAATCCGGGCAAACTGTAGATCAGTAATCTCTTCATAATTTTCACTTTTTGAGTGTAACCGTCCTAGCGCTTCATCGAAATTCTGGTACCTCAAATACTGATCATTTCCCTTTATGGAAAATCTATAAGACTGATAAGGGCGTTGACCAGGCTTTGGCCTGGCGATATGGATTCTTATTTCTTCCGAAATGGTAACATCGTTTAAAGGCAGTTCCCTTTCCTTTAGATACTGTAGAAATTTTTGATCGTGATTTTTGGAATTGTATTGATAATTCAAGGCAATCAACCTGATATCATAAAAAGCATGATAACTTTCGTTAGCCCATGCATATAAGTTTGTTCCTTTTTGTAGTTGGTTAAATGTTTCTGAATACCGGAACATCAACAGTAGTGCAAGCTTTCTTAACCTGTTGTATTGGCGTTCAGAGATCATTTTATAACCTCTTTCCTCCTGATCTTTTAGAAATTCTCTTTTACTTTTTGCCCAATGGCCAGTGCAGCTATCGGTACCCGTATCAACATCAAAATCAAAATAACCTTTTACCTTAGTGGCCACATCAACTTTTATAACATCGAAGTAACTAAAATGCTGAATTTTTCGCCCGTTTTTATCCGTTATGTTTTCTTCATAAAGGGCTTCAATTTTAAAATTCAACACATTTACCTTTCTTTGCCCGATCCGATATTTTGAAGGGCAGTAAAAATAATATCTTTCCATGATCAGCAGTTTGTTGATATTTAATTAAGCGGTGAAAAGTTAACAACGTCACCCCATGTTATTTTTTTATATCCCACGGGCATAATTAAATATAGTTCGTTATTTAATTGTATCAAATCTCCTACGCTCGCGGATCTATGCAAATGATTCTGACCGTAGTTATAAACTTCGCCCAATGTTTCACCAGGTATGGTGATAGGGGGTGAATACTTATCTTCATCGATACTGTAAGCAGTATCCAGTAAGATTAAAGGGTTGTAATTTTTGAGTAGTAGGAGCGTTGCCATTTGATATTATTGATTATCTAATGTAAGAGAATTTTTCTTTACATAACCATCATTCGTAAGCCTTCCGGTATATGTGTTATTTTCTGTTATTACGCTAAAATTAAGATCAAAAGGGTATGATTCCTCAATGGTGACCGGGGTAATGCCAATCTGTTTTAAAAAAACCTTTTCAATATTGGCCGGTACCTGATCCATTCTTTTCTGTGCTGCAGTACGCCTGCTGTTTATCACCTGTTCCATAATAAACACTTATTTTAAATTGATTAACCGCTCACACTCGAAATTATCAGAAAGAAAAACCACTTTCCAATTTTCAAAGGTTTCATTGTCCCGATTGGAAGCCACCGGTTCTATTAGCCTGGCTTCTCCTTCCGGCATTTCTTTGGTCAGCGGCTTTGCGTAAACCTCAACAATTTTGCCGGGTTCTAATTTGTTGATGATTGCATCTTTCATTTTCACCTCTTAAAAATAGTAAATACTGGTTCAAAATCCTTCCAGGCTTGGACGGTTAGGGGAAAAGAAATCTTCCGTTGTCTGATCAGTTTGGTAAACTTTTTGGACGACATAAAAAACGGCACTATCAATTGGGTAAGGAATATTTAAGTTCTCCGCATCCGCATGTTTATACATGTACCTAAGTTCCCTTAGACTTACTTCGATTTCAGAGTCGGAAAGGTTGACCTTTACAGTATCACCGGGCTTAATCGTTAACAAAACACCGTCACCTTTAACAACAGTGATCTTGTCATGATTTTTGAGACCTGTAACATCATATACTGTAATTTTCTTCCTTTCGCATGACGTAAGGGCTAAACTAATTAAGGTAATTAATAATATGTTTTTCATGGTAGTTTTTATTAAAATGTATTATTGTAAATTATCCCTTTATATCAAGGGCATCAGTTAAACTGGCTTTGATTTCTTCCCGTTCTTTATCCGCTCTTAGCAAAGCTTTTACTTTAATGATCAAGCTATTTAATTCGAACCGTTCGTTTTCAATGGCCTTGTTTAGTTTATTATTGTTAAGCTTCAATTTTTCCACTTCTTCCATTAAAGGAAAAAAGTTTTCAATAAGCCTTTCAATTGCTTTTTTTGATGTTTTTTCGTTAAAATGGCTTTTAATCCGGCCAACAATTTCTGCCGTTCTATCATCCATATCACGTAAATAAATTTGTCTATCTAACTTTTCCATAGGTAAATATGTTATTGATAAAAGGGGCAGGGCTTGCCGTACCCCCGTTTTAAACTATGCCTGTTCTTCCTCGTCTTTTTTCGGGTCGAAGATCTGCAGCGTATCGGCCACTACCCTAAAGCTTTTAACTTTTAGATTATCTTTTTCGTAGTTGTCAGCCTTTAATTTTCCCTGTACCAAAATGTTTAAACCTGGTTTTAACAGTTTACTTGCGATCCCGGCTAATCCTTCCCAGGCATCGACATTAAACCATGTAGTAATGGTTTTTTTCGTTTCATCCTTACCGTAAGTTTCGTTTACAGCAATTGAAAATTCTGCTAACTTTTTTCCGTTAACGTCTTTCATTTTTACTTCTTGGCCTACGTGACCGATAAGTGTTACTTGATTAAAATTTGCCATGTTTTTTAGATGTTTTTAAGTTTATAAATTGGTTGAGTTATTTACTATTTTGTGATTCTTATTATCTTTCGCTTGGTAATAAAATCACGTTATTTTCAATGTAGAATTTCGCACTGTCAAAAGGGAAATCACTATTTGCAATGTTTGTCGTGCTTAGAATGTTACCATTCCCATCATCAGCGGTTAAAATAAAAGATCCACTGTCCCGGGCGGTTCGTTCTAACCTCAAAACCAAAACTAATTCGTTGGGTAATTTTGATTGTACGGTTGCCAGTTCCAAAATGAGCCAATAAGCTTCCCATTGTCTGGCCATATCCCTAATAGCCTGTGTATAAGTTAGGTTTAATGAGTATTCGTTGCGGTAATGTCCATCTGTCCCGGTATACTCCCTCATAATAGTATTCAAATCATATTTAACCCGGTTATCTGGCCAAAAATCTTTAGTGCTCATGTTATAATTTGATTAATCCTACAATAGTTAAATTAAGATTAGGCATGTAACTTAGAACGGCCCAAAGTCCGGAAGGAACAACCAGGGTAGAGCCTTTTAATGTTTTAACTTCCCCACGCATGCAGGCAGCGTGTATAGGCTTTCTTTTTCCGATGGTAATTGGTTCTGTACTTCCGTAATCTGTTGGTTTGACAAAGCTGTTAAGGCTTGTAAAGAATGAACCTTTAACCTGGTTACGGTTCAGTGTTTGGTGTTTTGGATTTTTCATAATGCAACTTTTTAATGTTTTTTGTTCTTGTTTGTTGATATAAATATACGAATTTATATATTTATATAAATATATAATTATATAAATATTGTCATCTATTTGTCATTTAGAACATCTTGAAGCATTAGAAAATCAAACCGTAAACCGCTTTTTTTAATCCGGGCGCAGCCGGTAAGCCGTACCGAGCCAGGGGATATTAGGCTATATGTTTATATAATTATATATTTATAGTATATGCCTGGGAAATTAACCGCAAAACCTGCCATTCTTTCTGTTAGGCCACCCAGACCAAAGTAAGCCAGCCTGTCAAGGGAATGTGGAATAAATCGACTGCAGGGAAAAGGCTTAGAGCGTTTATGCCGCAAAAGCCCTTTACTGGCGCAGCGAACGCAGGTAACTTCGCTTAACAGAAATAGTGGTTCGTTTTTTTCAATAAAATAAAGAACTTAGGATCTCACACCCCGACCCCAGGGGATAATCATTTTGCAATCTAAAGAATGGTAGGGGAGATAATTTGTCTACAAAACCAAAGCCGGGCGACAGTGGATCTGCGCGGTTCCGCTTTTGGTAAGCATAATTTTGTAGACGAAATTTAAAATCGGTTGGGCTGCAGCAAGCCAGGCCACAGTTTTTTTGTAGACAAAAGCACTTTCAAAAAATCCACAGACTACCCCAACCTAAACCCGATAGCAACGGAAATACCATAGCAAAGGGATAAACCAAGGCAAAGGTATTGCAGAGAATAGCGGGGCGGTATGTTAATAGCTGCAGTCATTTGATTTCCAAAAATTAAAAAATCTCGTTCAGGTCAACCCCCTGAGATTTCAAGTATTTCAAGTACTTAACAAAGGCACTGTCATCTTCTTTTTTTTCAATATAAATGACAGAGGCAGATGTAATTTCGAGTATTTCAGCCATATCTTTTAAGCTTATCTCTAATTTCATTCTCTCTAATTTAAGTAACTTGCCAACGCTTTTTTTAATTGGATTCGGCATTATTTTAAAGTTGTAAAAATGGTTCTGGGTTTATTGAGCATCCAAACTTACGAATTTCAAAGTGCAAATGATTACCTGTGCTTTTGCCTGTTGAGCCTATAAAACCGATTATATCTCCTTTTTTTACTACGTCTCCGGCCTTAACGTAGATTTTACTTAAATGGCCGTACCGTGTTTCATATCCATATTTATGTTTAATGTTTATATAATTTCCATATCCAGTAACTCCCGACGAAGCAATGACCACCGTCCCCGATGCCGGGGCATGTATAGGCGTTGCAAGATTTGCCGAAATATCTATTCCCTCATGTTTTTTAAAAACCTTATCAATGGGATGATATCTAACCCCTGCCTGACTTGATATCCTTTTCATCTTTTTGGGATTAACAGGGTTCAAGCTTGGTACATATTGATATACAGCATCTTGTTTTTTTAGAATATCAATCACGCTTTTAATGTCGTTATAGCCTCTTGCTTTAGTTAAAAGCTGTTCCAGTAAAACTTTAATGTCGCCCTGTGCAAAAGCACAAAGCGAACACAAAAGCATACCAAAAACAAAAGCTCTTTTTATCATTTTCTTATTCAAACATGTTAAAGGCCAACCCAATTTTGAACATCCCCTTTAGCGCAAAATTTTGCGTTGAAGGCATTGCGTAGGCTAAATTTATCCTTAGTCTCTTCGTATCAAAATCTTTATGAAACCCTAAGCCAAAGGTTATATAAGAGGCTAAGCCTGCCTGTTTCGCCTGTGCGAAATAACCGCCACGGACAAAAAACTGATTATTAAAACCGGCCTCGATGCCGAAGCTTGAACCAAATTCCTTCAGCTCCCCGGCGAAACCATCAGGACTATCACCAAAAGAAGAAAATATCGCTGCAGGTACACTTTTTATCGGGTTTTCGCCTTTGGCTATATTTCCCTGGCTATCATATTCCGGTGCTGACGGAATAAGTGGTTTTGAAAATTCAAGGCCGGTCAAAAGATAGTTTTCTTCGCCAAATGCATATTTATATGAACCACCAAATTTCAGATTCATTGGCAGGTAGTTTTTTGTGCCACCCTCCATATAAGATATTTTACTACCTAAATTGGTTAATGCAAGGCCGTAACTAATTTTGTTGTCATTGTTAGGCACCTGACCAAATAGACCAACATCAACAGCCACAGCAAGCCCCGAATTGGTTTTTTCTGCCCCTACGTTCTGGCCTCCGGTTAAATTGGAAAGAATGCCTTTTGCAGTCATTCCCAAACCTATATTTTCATTGAATTTTTTAGAGTAGGTAAGGCCAAAGGCATATTCATTAGGAATTACGAAATTGGTTTCATTGGCCTGATCGTCATAAAATTTTACATCGCCCAGGCTGAAATACTGCAGGCTCAAACCAAGATATTGACCTTCATCAAGCCATTGGTAGCCCGTTAAGGTAAGCATCTTAATATTTTTATCTAAAGCGGTGGCAACTGGCGAATAACTAATGCCTATAGTGGTTAATTCTGTATAACGGTATTCGTCGGTAAAGCCGATTTTACCAGGATTTGTAAAAATACTGGCATCGTCTCCACCGGTGGCCACCCCTAAATTTCCCATACCCATACCCCTCACGTCAGTAGGGATATTCAAAAAATCTGCAGCAACCGGTACACTTCCTTTATAAGTGTAGGGCTGTACCTGGGCGGTCGCCAGGATGGGAGCGAAAAGGATCATTATAATTATATGGTGCAACTTCATATCAATTTTAATTTACGTTAACTTTTATTTCTGTTGGTCTCGAGTAATCGCCGTTATTGTCGATTACTTTAAGTTTTACGGTGTACGTGCCAGGAGTGGGAAATATGAAATTGATCTGTTTCGAGGTGGTTTCTATCACCTGTCCTTCAATTTCAAAAAAATAGCCTGCAACCGCTCCCCCAAAATTTTTATCCTGGTCGTAACTTTCGGTACCATCCAAAACATATTCTAAAGGGGCATTTATTGCCGTTTTACGGGCAGATACTACAGCAACCGGAATAAGATTGTCAAACACAAAAAGATTAAGGGTCGCTGTTTCTTTATTTTCAAACCTGTCTTGGATGGTAAAATCCACATTGACCAATCCTTTTGAAGTTGGGTTGACCGACAATAATACTTCCTGCAGATCCACCCGTAAAGAATTACCGTTTAATTCTGCACCATCGTACAACACTTTTGCCTCTCCTTTATTTACCTTATAGTTAAGTTTCCAAAGGTTCTTTTTTTCGTCGTTGATCTGTAATTTAAGATTATAGTAAAACGGGGTATTCACATAATACCGGATGCTGTCGGTAATAACCTGCTTATTTTCGCCGAACTGAACAAATGAGATTGTAGGCCGTATATCAATCTTTTGTATTTCATCCATCCGGTCGCTGCAGCTGGCCAATATGGCCACGCTGCAACATATTAATATTAGCTTCTTCATAGAATTAGTATTTTAAAAGTGAAATTTTGGTTATTCATCTGCACACGTACCAGGTAATAAGTAGAGGCAGACAAAAGGGCTAATTTTTTAAGCTCGATTTCATTTTGGCCAGGTTGTGCACCGTAAGTGGTCTGGCTTAACAACCTTCCGGAAACCGTATAAAACTCTACGATAACATCAGAAGACTTATTTTCCTTATTGAAAATACGAAGCTTTGCCTGTCCATTTCGGATAGGGTTAGGGTAGATTACGGTATTTGTATAGCCTTTATCCTGAATAACCGGGTCTGTTTCGTTTCCTGGTGGATTAATGATAATCGGGTCGGCATCAACAACAATATAACTACTGCGTTTAACAACCAAAGGGCAACCTGTTTGAGAATAAGCGTACATGGTAACCGTATAGCCGCCTGCTTTGTAATAGTAATGTACAGGGTCTTTGTCGGTAGATTTACCTCCGTCCCCAAACTCCCAGAGGTAACGGACTGCACCCACTGTAGAACTTGTAAATTTCACCAGACCACCCAATGGGATTTTAGTTGCATTGGCTACAAAATCACCAGTTGGGTTTAAAGAGGTTATTTTGACCTCTGTCTGCGTACTGGCACATGAAATAATACCTGCAGAATTTGCACTAACAAAAATGCTTTCGTTTTGAGTGATTTTATAGTCTAAGATGCGACCAGTATAGAAAGGGTTCAACTCCCCGGCTTTATACCAATTAAAGGTTAATGCTCCACCGCCTTTAATGTTTGAATTGGCCGTTAACCGGATAATATCATTATTACAACCCTCCATCACACCTGTTACAGTAACCACATCAGGAACGGCGGTAACAGTGATCGAGCGTTGTGCTGTACTTGTACAGCCATAGGCATTTTTAAACACATAAGTTATCACATGTGTACCAATGCCAGCAACGGCAGGATAAAACTTATTACTTTGCACACCTGTACCTGTGATTACCGTTCCGGCAGGTACGGTCGGAATAGCAAGTAAAACAGGATTTTCATTTTCACAAACCGTTAAATCCTGACCTGGTACGATATCGGTTACCGGTGTAACCTCGATTACAAAGGTTATTTTACTTTGACACCCGTTTGCGTTTATGTAAGTGTAAGTTATTGTGTGTTGCCCAACGCCGGCAACTAAAGGATTAAATTTATTTTCAGTAATGGCCGTCCCGGTGTATTTTCCTCCTTTTGGAAACTCACTGTTAAGAGTAACTATACCGCCATTAATGCAAGCCTGCATGTCCTCAATTTTGGTTAAGGCGGTTGGTTCGTTAACTGTAACTGTTATAGGAGCAGAAGTTTCCGAACAACCTGATTCATTTGTGATCGATACGGTAAATGTTCCGGTTTTGGTTACCGTGATCTGCTCGCTCTTTTCTCCGTTGCTCCATAAGAAGTATTTTCCCTCATTAGCTTTCAGTACAACCGAACCTCCTGCACAAAATTCTGTTACCCCAAGCGGCGTGATGGTTGGTTTTGGTTTATCCAAAACTTTGACCGGCACGTTTTCGCTAACACTTGTGCAACCTGCCTGGTTTGTGATGGTAACGGAGTAAGTACCTGTTTTGGTAACTGTGATCTGCTCGGTGATCTCTCCGGTACTCCACAAATACCCTTTTTGCCCTGGGTTTGCTTTAAGTATAATTGAATTTCCTTCACAAAAGGTTGTTACCCCCGAAGCGGTAATGATTGCTTTATCTCTCTTGTTTACGGTAATAGTAACCGGATCAGACACATTTTTACAGCCCAGGTCATTAATAGTTTCCACGGTAAAAGTTCCGGATTTAGTAACTTGGATGCTTTGAGTGGTGTAACCGGTACCTGGCCAGTAATAAGAAGCTGCAGGGGAAGCAGTCAATGTAATTATGTCATCTTCGCAAATAACTGCCGGTTTATCCAAACTGATCACCGGTTTAGGATTTGCAAGTACTGTAACCGGGATTACCTCGCTTGATCTGCTACAACCATTTACATTTGTTACCGTAATGAAATAACTGCCAGGTGTACTAACAATAAGGCTATTTGTTGTTTCTCCACTGCTCCATTTGTAGTTCTGTCCTGGAACAAGTGGTACAGAAAGCGTAACGCTTCCTCCTGCACAAAAGGTAGTTGCGCCGGATTTGGTCACGATAGGCAAAAGGTTTGGTTTAACTGTTACCGTCACTGGCTCACTTTCACGTTCGCAACCCTGATCATTAATAATATAACCGATTACAGTCTGCGAACTGTTTACAGTGATGCTTTTTGTTGTTTCTCCCGTACTCCATCGGTAGGCCGTTCCGGTTTCCTTTATGGTTAATTTAACGGTTTCCGGTTCACATAAATCTGTATTGCCTTCGATCTGTATTGTAGGTTTAGGGATCGGGTTAACCACTACCTTCATAATTGCAGAAATCCTTTCACAACCTGCAGTATTTCTAACTTTTACATAATACTCACCTGCATTAGTTACAACTATGCTGTTTCCCGTTTGGTTATTTGACCAGGTATAAACCTGGCCTGCAATATTCTGAACAGAAAGGGTAACGCTCTCACCTTCGCAAATTGTGGTATTTCCCGAAGCTACAATAACAGGTAGTGCGTTAGGTTTTACGGTTATCGTTACTGGCTCACTCTCACGTTCGCAACCCTGGGCGTTGATGATAAATGCTGTTACTGTTTGTGAGCTGTTGAGTGTAATGGATTTGGTGGTTTCCCCATTGCTCCAACGATAAGAAGCTCCGGTTTCTTTAATCGTTAGCGTTACGGTTTCCGGTTCGCACAGATCAGTATTACCGATTATCTGAATAGTAGGTTTTGGAATTGGGTATACCGTTACTGGAATAGGGTCGGCAATACTTACGCAGCCCAATGCGTTAGTTATAGAAACAAAGTAGTTGCCGCTGGTTGTAACGGTAATGCTGTTACCGGTTTCTCCATTTGACCAGGCATAATTATAGCCTGCGATTAAAGGGGCTGAAAGTGTAACGCTCTCGCCCTGGCAAAAGGTTGTTGCTCCGGAAGCAGTAATAACCTGCTTAGTATTTGGTTTTACAAAAATTTCTACCGGTTCGGATGCTCTTTCACAGCCCTGTGCGTTGGTAATGTAAACAGTATAGCTTCCTGCTGTACTTGTTGTAATTGATTTGGTAGTTTCGCCGTTGCTCCAACGGTAAGAAGTACCAACCTGGCTACAGGTCAGTGTAACATTGTCTCCTTGACAAATAGTAGTTGCTCCGGAAACTGCAATAACTGGCTTAGGGATCGGATTTACCTTTATGGAAATATCTGCGGAATTACTAACGCAACCGGAAGCGTTTGTAATCTCTACACTGTAAATCCCCGTAGATCCAATCGTGATGCTCCTGGTAGTTTCTCCATTTGACCACCTCCAACTTGCGCCCTGACTTGCTGTTAAAATAACAGATTCGCCTTCGCAAAATTCTGTTTTCCCAAAAATCGAAATACTTGCGATCTTATTATCTTTTACTGTAACCATAACCGGATCAGAAGCCCGTTCACAGCCTGCGTTATTGCTGGTATAGCCAATATAACTGCCTGCAGCAGATACAACAATTGATTTGGTTGTTTCGCCATTACTCCATCTGTAAGCAGCTGCAGTTTCATTTATAGTTAGGGTTAAGGAATTACCCTCACATAATTCTGTTGTGTTGCTTGCTGAAATCGTTGGTTTAGGTAAAGCATTCACAACAATGTTAACCGGATCGCTAACGGTTGAGCAGCCATTTGCATAGGATGCGTAAACAGTAAAATTACCTGTCGTTGAAAGTGTTGCTGTAGTGCCGGTCTGGCCATTCGACCATGTATAATTTGCGCCGGTTACAGGATTTGTAATGTAAGCGGTTGTTGTTTCTCCTTCACAAAATGGCGAAGGTTTGCTAAGTGAAATTAATGGTTTTGGCGTAGGCAAAACTGTGATAACTACAGGATCGGACGATAAGCTACAACCGTTTGCGTTGGTTATTGTAGCGATATAATTTCCGGGAGCTGTTACATTCCGCGATTTTCCGGTTACTCCATCAGACCAGGTATAGGTATCACCAGTTTCGTTGATGGTCAGTGTAACAGTACCGCCACTACAAAAACTTAGTGATCCGGAAGCGGTTACGGTTGGTTTGACAACCGGCAATACTGAAATAGCTACGGGATCGCTGATTTCTGAACAACCATTTTGATAAGTAGCACTAACAAAATAGTTCCCTGCACTAGAAACTACTATGTTGTTTCCTGTTTGTCCATTCGACCATGTGTAGGTAGCATTGCTAACAGGGTTATTCACGTTTAAAGTCGCTGAACTCCCATTGCAAAAAGTTGACTGGCCAGTAATTGCAATAGTTGGCTTAGGTTTTGGATTTACGGTAACAGTAACCGGATCAGATGATTGGCTACAGCCGTTGGCGTTAGTTATCGTAGCAATATAGGTACCGGATGATGTAACTGTCCTAGATTTACCGGTTACACCATCTGACCAGGTGTAATTATCGCCTACCTCGTTTATTGTAAGCACTACAGAACCGCCATCACAAAAAGTGAGTACGCCCGAAGCGCTTACAGTTGGTTTTACTATTGGTAAGACGTTAATAATTGTCGGTTGGCTGATTGCGCTGCAGCTATTTGCATAAGTAGCGTTTACAGTATAAATACCAGAAGTGGAAACCGTAATGCTTTGTCCTGCTTGACCATTTGACCAAAAATAAGTAGCGCCAGCTTCCGGATTGGTTACGGTCAACACCACCGAGCCGCCCTCGCAAAAAGTTTTTAATCCGGATGCCGCTACAAACGGAGCCGGCCGGTTTAAAACGACAACATTAATCGGGGGAGTTTCTACGCTACAGCCTGCAGCATTGGTTACCACACAAGTATAATTACCAGGTGTAGAAGCCACAAAACTTTGGGTAGTAGCTCCATTTGACCAAAGATAAGAAGCGCCATTTGAAGCGGTTAAAGTTACCTCGCTGCCGTTACATATTGTCGTGCTTCCATTAGCAGTAATAACCGGACTGAATTGTGCCTTATAATTAACATTAACGCTTGCAGAAGTAGCAGAACAGCCGTTTATATCTTTAGTAGTAACTGTATAGATTCCGGATTGAGTTACCTGGATTTCTTTACTTGTCTGACCGTTTGACCACAGATACGAAACGGCATCACTGGCCGTTAACGTAATAACCTCCCCGAAACAAGGGCTTAAATTACCATTTGGGGTAATTGTTGGTGTTATAGGTATATTAACAGTAACGGTTTTAATTTCTGATACGGTAGAACATCCATCTTTCGTAACCGTTACCCGGTAATCTCCTGCTTGTCCAACAGAAATACTTTGTGTAGTTTCACCTGTACTCCAAACATAGCTGTCCCCAGGCGATGAATTTAAGGTAACGGTTTCACCTGCACATAATGTAGTAGATCTATTGGCTGAAATTGTGGCCAATGGATTTGGTTTAACGATAACCGGTGTTACTGCAGAGGTAGCCTCGCAATCGCTTGGATTAATGACCTTAACCCAGTAATTGCCGGGTGTGGAAACAGAAATAGTCTGTGTAGTTTGGCCTGTATTCCACAAATAAGAATTTGCCTGCGATGCTGTTAAACTAACCGAAGTACCCTGACAAAGATTTGTAGAACCTGAGGGCGTAATCGTTGGAATAGGATTTGGCTTTACGGTTATGCTAACCCCCGTACTTACTGCCTGGCAGCCTCCCGGATTTGTTGCGGTAACCGTATATACCCCCGGCGTTGTTACAATTATGGTCTGCCCGGTCTGACCATTTGACCAGGTATAGTTAGTCGGAACACCTGTAGATTGGGCGGTAAGAGTAACAGATCCTCCATCGCAAAAATCGATATTTCCTGTTATTGCAATTGTTGGCCTAGGATTAGGCTTAACAGTAATTACGGTTTGACTGGTCGTAGTTTTACAGCCATTCGAGCCTGAAAGTACAGCGTTATAAGATCCTGCTTCACTTACAACCAAACTTTGTCCAGTTTCCCCGGTCAGTATTGTTCCGTTTTTGTACCAAAGGTAAGAGGCTGCGTTTTCAGCGGTAAGCACTGCACTACTTCCTTCACATATATCTGTTGTACCAGTTACGGTTATATCATCGCCAGGAGCCGGTTTAGTAGTAACAGCCAATGTTGGTGAAGTAGTAGAACATGCACCATTTGAAACCGTAACACTATAATTTCCTGCTGCAGTAACTAATATCTCCCTAGAGGTCTGTCCGCTGCTCCATAAATAAGAGTAGGTAATACCCGTTGGTGATACCGGAGCGGATAACTTTAATGTAGTTCCCTCACATATATCAGTTGCTCCATCGGGGGTAACAATGGCACTTGGCTTTTCAATAATATTAAAAGAAAAGTCTGCCGAGAATTGCCCATTTTGATAAGATTTTTTTGCTGTTAACGTGTGCGTTCCCAATGCAAGCGCCGCTGGGTCAATTTGATTGGCAATTAACCCATCGATGTAGAAAATAACCCCGGTAATTGTCGGTTTAAAATATGTTGCAATATTTATGGGAGCCTGTGTATTGCATATATTTTCTATATTTTCGGTATTTATAAACTCCGGAACCTCAACAGAAATATTAAATGTATTGTAATTATAGTTATCGTACATCACATGCGTACTACTGTTTGGCCGTCTTCCCGAATAAGAAACATACTGCCGAACAATAATAGAGCTGCCTTCCTGTGTATAAAGTGGTTCAAAAGGAAACACATTGCTATATGCATCCCCCAGGCTTGTAGTGTAATAGGCGTTCCTATCCCCTGTTCTTTGTCCACTACCCTGGTTTCTAATTCCCATTGCTGGAAAATTCGCAATCGGCCCACTTCCATTGGGCAAAGCATAAAAGGTCTTATTAGTAAACGTGGGAATATCATCACTGAAATAGATATCCGGATGTTCCAGGTGAAAATTACCATTTGGGGCAATATTAACCTGTGAATAAGATACTTGCGTAAGAAAGCCACACAAAATAAAGAGCAAAACGGTTGCTCTATGAGTAAGTTTAATGCTCATAACGATAATTACTATATTAATTTTTCCTTGTTAGGAAACCAGATGTATTAGAATACTTTTATTGATAGGTATATCTGCGAATTACTTCCTGGCCATTTGCCAATTTGTAGGATAGTACCATAGTCTTTGCATTTTCATTGAACTCTTTTACCATAAAAGTATCTTGCTTTCGGATTCCTTTTACAGAATATGCCGGAGCTTCATCCATTCCGGAAAATTTGATACTATCGGTATTTAATGCCTTAAAAGTATAATTGCCTTTTACTGTTCTTGCTGTACTTACACAAAGAGCAGTTCCATAGTCAAAGGAAATACTTATTGAATTTGATGTCGTAAATGTATCATCCGCAATACAGGCAGGGAACATTGCCGATGCCATTAGATTTTCTCCGGTGGTGGCATTTTCGATAACTACCAGAGAATAAGTCTTTCCGCTTATTTTGTCAAGGATCGCCTGTTTCCTGGCAGCTTCATTTTTTTGTTCCTCCCTTTCTTTTTCTACGTCTGTACCCGACTTTTTACAGGATGCGAAAAATAATCCGGTTAAGACTACTGCAAGGGCTGATTGTTTTAGTAATGTGTAGTTTTTCATAATAAATGATTTTAGATGTTTAATTTTTATTTAAGTATTATAAGATGAGTTTGAAGGTGAAACCTATTTCATACATTTTCTGGCCTAGATCTTTTTTTGCAAAAAATCCCTGCAGCCCATACAATTCGACTACCGTTCCGCTGTTCATGTAATATTCAATACTTCCACCGCCTTTACCACCATAATTGAACACGTTCTTATTTATTTCGGCTTTATCACTTATTTTTTGAGAAGCAATTGAACCGTATAATTTAACATTGATAAAAAAATTATCCCCTATTGGCAAGGGAGCATAAGAACCACCCAGGTCAATACCGAAGCTTTTATAATACGCCTGATAAGGTCTGCCCCAATCATAATTTAACCTTGCCCCTAATGCGAGGTTATCCATCGTATAATAATGGTACTCCATACCAGCGCCCAGACCTAAATCGGTTTTGAAGTAGGTTAAGCCAATTGTTTGTTGATCCTGCACTTTAGGCAGATTCAATTGGCTGAAAGCGTTTAAGCTTAATAGTGACAATGAAATTGTTATTATTCGTTTATACATAGGTAGTAAATTTTGTTTAACAAAAATATAAATATAGTTTTATATAATTATATATTTATATAAATATACTTTTCTTTTTCTGGTAGAATATCGAACCGTAGATGTTTTTTTAAACCGGGCGTAGCCGGTAAGCCATAAAGTGCCTGGTTAAATTTTTTCATCTGCTATAAATTTTCAGCCTTTAAAAGATCATTGGAACTAACTTCAACAAAGACACTCCTTTCTCCATTTTTTTCCCAAAGTTCAATGCTTAAGGTTTTGCTGTTAGTAAGGGTGAATTTGTCGAACACGTAGACAAAATTTACATACTTATCAGCAGGTGAAACACTTTTTTGTTCAGTGCCGAAACTAAACCTGGGCTGCATTTCAACTTCCTGTACGGTAGCCTTTTTTAAGCCTTTTTTATTCTTGACATTAAATTTTATAAAATCGATATCATAGGATAATGCGGACTGGTTAAAAACGCTAACCTGGAAAAACATTTTACCTTCATGTACATAGATGCCTTTAAGTACCAGTCCGACTTTATATTTTACCCGGCCTAAAATGGGAGATCTTGAGCCGGCATTTTGTATTGCCTTTTTACTAAAATCTTTAAAGTTGACCAGGCTATCACTCACCATAATTTCCTTATTCTCTTTCAATTCCTGCTTTATTGCTGTCTGCTTCGCTGTCAAAGGTGATTTGAAGAAAAAATTTAAGGTGTCGGGGTTTGGGCTATAATTTAAAAGGAAAGAATAGTATTGACCATTTTCCGTTAATATGGTAAGGTTCGTTTCCTTGAAACCCCTTGCTCCTTTAATTTTAACAATATTTGGTTTTTCGGTTGTTTTTAAACCTACTTCATCACTTCCCAAATCGTGAAATTCGACAGGAGCATCAAAGATTAAAAAGGTTGATTTGTTATCCGTGATCTTTAATTTCTTTTGGATCAGGTTATCCTGGCCAAAGCTGTTGTAAGCTAAGAGAAAGAATACTACAGTTATTAGGTACCTCATTTTAAAAACAATTTATAGTTTGATCCGATTAGTATTGATTGTGAACGGTTGCGCTTATTGCTGAAAATCTGTTTTACGCCCCTGGAAACTGTACCGACTACCGGCATGTTGTCAACCCTTGATGTAGCTTCATCACCCGCCTGTTCCCCTGCATCTTTAAGATCATTGCCAAAGTTTCCACCCTCAACGTTTAAACCTGCCCGGCCGTCTCTTTGATCATAGGCCAATAGGTTTACGTAAACGTTTCCACCATCCTTTTTAATTGAATTTACCTGTACAGTGATCCGGTTGTTTTCGAACCTAACCGAACCATAAACTAAGGTGTTTCGAGGCAAAAAGGTATCGTTCACTGTTGCATCCTGGGTAGTTCTCAATTTAATCGTTCCCCCATCAGTTACGCTTTGATCCCCATGTGTTACGGCCTGCAGTAAACTTGCTTTTGTCCCCTTTGTCTTGGTCTCCCCTTCCCCTCCGTCATTATCAAAAAATAAAACCTTTCCTTTTCTTGCCGGTTCCCCCTGATCCTCGGCTATCTCGGTTCTAGTGCTAGCGGTATAGGTAACCGGTGGCCTGTTGCTTACAACCGGTATTCCGGATTTAACCTGTGGCTTATTTTGCTGTAAAATCTGTTTCTGAACTCTGCGTACCTCGGCTGTATTTTCATCCTCATAATAAGAATTGCTTTTATTTCCTTTAACATGCGTTAAAGCCTCATTTAGCCGGGCTTCGTCTGCGCTTTGTGGTGTGGCCTGCTCTTGTGGTGGTGTCGATGGTGGCACAGAGCCACCGCCATAAGAGGGTACAGTGTAATTTCCCAAAGTATCATAATCGCCATTTACATTTTTAGCAGAGTTGGCAGCCATCATTTCTTTGTACGTGTATTTATCCTCTACTTTCGATGATACTTCCACTTTATCGCCTGTTTCATTTTCCTTTTTGCTTGAAGCTCTAAAAAACATATAGCCCACCAATAGAACAGCAAGCCCAATGCCCGAAAACAGGATTACTTTAGTTTTGTCCATTTCCATCACTTTCAGATTTTTCGTAAGATTGACTGTATTTTTTGAAATAATAACCCGATGTGGTCTCGGGAAACTGTGGTGTATATTCTATTATATCGCCTTCACATTTTAATTTAAACCGGGTAATCGGACGGTCGTTATCCTGAATGGTTAGTATTGCGCTAAAAACAACGTGATAAGGTTCTTCTGTACCGGATATACTTTCGATTTTTTCAAATACAGCGGTATAGATCACACCCCGGTTAAGTGCATCGGTATATCCTTTATTATCTTTATAGGTAGCAAATAAACGGCTACAGTCATCAGCATTTATCAGAAACATAGCTTTTGCCTGGTTCTCTTTAATGGTAAGTCTATCGAAACTATTTGCATAGTAAACTGCATTGGCACATTGATTTTGTATAAGGCTTTGGAACAGTTTTTCTTTTCTTACCAGGTCAGTTTTAAGGTAACCACCCGATCGGTCTACAACCTTAATTTTATCCATCCCTGCAATAACCAGGGAAAAAGAGAAGATCAGCACAGCCACCACGACAAATGCAGAAAACCCAATTATAAGTTTCAGTGCGACACTGCTTTTTTTCTTGGCAGCCGCCAGATCATCAAAATTTTTCAGAATTTTTTCTTTATCGTTACTCATTATATTAAAGCTGTAAGTTTTCCGGCTATGAATTTGAACAGGTAAAGTTTTGCTATAAATTGAACTACTAGGGTTACAAAGCTGTAAGGGTTATCAAAAAAGGTCAGAACCATAGCATCACCAAAAGCATTTGCGACCATAAAGGCCGGCAACATCATATAACAGCAAAACATATGTTTTACCCACGTATAGAAATGGGCTTGGGTTTTTTCATCCAATAGGCAGATTATGGCGATTGGTGCAGTGATCTCTAACATGAGCAGATAAACATACCGGCCAACCATCACTACACAATAGAGATATTTTACACACATAGCTGCTGCAGGTCTAAACCACATCGTCATGACGTAATCTGCAATCATACCAAAGCCGTCGGTTAAAAAACTAGGCCCTTCGGGCAATTCACTGGCCATTTGTTTGGCATCATCCACCAAAGTATCATACGCCCCTTTTGGCTCTTTACCAAAGACGGCAAACAGGTTACTTTCTGCGCTTCCCATTATCTTCTCCACAAAGCTAACTATGAAGGGTAACGCCAGTATTATTGCCAGATAATAACCATAAGTAGAGAGCATATCCATTATTGCCCTCATATCCGGTTTACCTGTTTCAGTCGAATAAGCTGCCTTGTAGGTACGTATTGAGCGACTTACGATTAAAAACACGCCTATGGCCATAGTTACACCTAATGTAGAGGATAATACGGCAGAGGTTTTTAAACTGCTATAAATACGCTCAGCCTCAGCAATTCCAAAATCTGATATTCCTGTCGGCATAACTTAGTTCTTTTTTAAACTTTTAATGGCTTCCAAAGAATTACTGGATGAACGAAATCCATATTTTAAATTCAATAGTTTACGCTGCATTCCATCGGTTTTAGTGTCAATTTCCATTAGAAAGCGTAAACGGTCTGCATCTGTAAGATTTAAGCCTTCGGTAAGTAGTTTCTGAACCATGTTTACATTTGCCTTATTATTAGCTATAGCTTGATCGACATTGCTGATCAGATTTTGTAATACCTGTGGATCTACATTCTTTCTTCGTCTTGCTTCTGAAATAATGTTTGCAGCAGTGCGTATTAAGTAAACCTGTTTTTCTGTTATCGCTTTTAAATTGACTGCCGCACTAATAGCATTGTTAACTTTACCCAACATATCAATGCTTTTTTGAAGCAAATCCCCATTTTTCTTTATTTCGGCTGTTGCCTTTCCGGCTTCTGCAAGTTGCTTGGCAAGTGTAGCTTTATTGGTTGCAGTTAACGCTTCAAGTTTGGGAGCTGACACAACGCTGCCCACACCTGGGATTTGTGCCATTGAGACCCCCTGCCCCATCAGGAACAAAAGGCTAAGAGTGATTAATTTTTTCATTTTTGTTTATCATTAGGTTGTTTATACTTATGGCCATGTTTTGCGTTTTTTCAAAATCATTATGTAGATATTGCCATTCCTCTCCATCTGTTTGAAAGGCGTAAAATTTGGGCCTTGAAAATTCCAGTCTCAACACTGTTGCGTACCGATCACCAAAACGTAAAAAGAGTTCGTTATAAGGATGTTTACCCGTATAATCTTCGCGAATAGACTTCATTAGGTTAATGTGGCTTTTGTTTTTCATGCTGAATGCCGTAATAACTTGATCGTAAACCGTTTCATTGGTAGGAAGTACATAAAGTAGCTGTGTGTTAGCTATAATGCCTTTTGTATATTCATTATCCGGTAATTGTGATGGTGATTGAATGATAGCCATGACCCCCCCGTTTTCCTTCCTCAATTTTTGGAAACAGAAAGCAACTGTTGAATGGATATCGTCACCATTAAAAATATCACGCATAGACTGCGTTTCGGCATACTCGTCAAAGATCAGAACCCCTCTTGTGCTTCTATCGGAAAGAATTTTGTTTTCGATGGTGTCAAACAAAATGCTCATTACAACGGATACCAGGAAAGGGTCTTTCTTGATTTTGGTTAACTCAAAAAGGATAAAATCTTTACTTCTTATTTTATCTTCATTTCCTTGATCTACTTTACATACATTCTCATACTGGCCACCTGGCATAAATTGACTGCAGACGTGTAAAAAACTCTTTTTATCAAAAAATTCGGGTAGTATTTCCTGTCTACTTAGAATTTCATCGGAATGATTTTTAATATATTCGTAAAAAGATGGGAAGCTATGGTTATCGGTTACGTGTGCATAGTAATCAGTAAGGATCTTGGTAATAGATACGATTTGGTTTGTATCGGCCTTGATCCTCCAAAACTTCAAGACAATTACTGTTAACGTATTAAATTTATCCGGGGTTAATTCTGACTTATCTTTTATAAAAAAGGGATTTACTCCTAAAGCAGTCTGTCCGTCATAATCGATATGCGCTGACAAATGGGGATAGAGTTTGCAGACCTGCTCAAAGCTCCTACCAAATTCGGCCACGATTACTTTATGCTTACTTTCGACCAGCTGAACAACAATACTCAATGTTGTTGCCGATTTACCGCCTCCGGTGGATGCAACAACCAGGCCGTTACGAGCCATGATCCTTTTTTTCTTAGCATCCCATATATCACGCCTTAATGGTATCTGATAAAGCCTGTCGTTAAATAATACGCCTTGCTCGTCATCTTTAAAAGTTGAGTAGTGAACAAAGAATGTTAAAGCAACGGCTAAATCTGTTATGATATAATAGCTGTTATTTAGTTTTCCTTCACGGCCAATAATAGAACCTACAAAAATATCACGTAAGCCCTCATAGGTAGGGATGTAATAGCGGACTTCTTTAAGTTTTAATGTTTCTTTTACCTTCGCTTCGGCATCCTGTAAATTTTTCTCTTCATCATCCCAAAGCATGATATTGAAATGCGCCCGGCACATAAAACCATCTTCATTCAATACCTCTTCCTGGAACTCGGCTAATCTTTTATAATCATGTTCGATACGGGGGGCGAAATTTCGGTGCTGACCAAAAAGCTTTACCCTTAATTCAAGCTCATTTTTTAAATGTGCGTTACCTTCAAAATAAATGATCTGATTGTATACGTGGTTGCAAAGAAGGTGTACACCTAAACCCTCCATGGGAGCCATCTGTAATGTTGCGTTGCTCATTGGCAAAGTGTTGTCAGGAGCAAAGACATTAACGCTATCAGGTAAATAGCTTTCATCTGAAATAGCAAAGAAACTCGCTTTTGCATGGCCAATTTCAAGGCGGTTGGAAAATCTTAAATCCCTTACCCCCTCGTCATCATAATTACCGTTAACAAATTTTCTGATATATGTTTTTAATTCATCATCGCTCATTTTTGTAAGTACGGTACTAAACATATTTTTCATGATAGTAACGGCCTGCTCTATCCCATCTAGGAAATCTGAAAGCCTTTCCCTATCCTTTTTAACCAATCTATCTGAAAATGCAAAAGGATTTTCATTATAGCTTTTTTCCAGGGTTGATAAACCCTTTAATGTGAACGCCAATACGGTAGTATGTTCAAGGTACTTCCGGCCGTGGAAATGTTCTCTTTCTGACTTGCTTATAAAACTTTCGTCTAAACTTGTCATGGCAGCCTGGTACTCCTTTTTTAAATATAGATCCTGTTTATGCACAAAACTACCATCCGGCATATATTTATAAGCCCTGTAAAATTGGCTATGCCTTTGAAGCAGGATTTCTTCATCAAAACTATAAGCCTCGGGGCTGCTCATAAAATAGGCAATGGTTAACGAACCATCCTTATTAATGACCATACCATCCAAAACAGCTAAGATCGAATAAGCCTCGGCACTTGTAAAATTCATATTATAGGTATTTAAATATATCCCGGTTTGAAATCGTGCTTTCCTGGTTCTTTTTGAAATCATATTTTTTAATTTTTGATTTCCTTGCCAGGTAAGCATAAATAACCGCACAGATTACGATAGAAAAAACAATTTTCATCAAAAAGCCACCTAAAGCGGCCAAGGTCATTACCTTGGTTAATCCCAGGAATGAAGCAAGTAAGAAAAGAACGAAAACGGCAATAATACCGCCCATTAGATAATAATATCTAACCTGCAGGCCACGGATTAGCAAAGGCGTTTCCAATCCCTTTCTTACTTTAAAACTGCTTCTCTTTTCCAATGTTAGATGGACAACTTTAAACCGCCCAACATTGTAAGTGCTCCGCTGATTATTGCAAGCCCCAATGCAACATAACCAATGGTGTACAGAACATTAATTAGCCCTTCTTTTCTTCTTCCTGATCCACTTGCATCATTGATAGCTGACCAATTATTGGCAATGCCGACTATTACGCCTAAGAGCATGATAAGACATACTAATGGCACTCCATAATTTTGTAGTAGGTTGTTGATTTCCTGTTTCATAGTGATTTGTTTTTGATAATTTTAAATTTGATATTACTTTATTTTATATAGATAACTTTAATTAATTAGATATATTCAAATATATAGAATGTTTTTGTAGATATCAGAATACTTTATGAAATAAATATATCTGATCGTATGTGAGCAAATGTGGACAATTTGCATCTTAGTATAAATACGTAAATAGACGTAATTATAGCTTAAACTCAATTTTTAAATAAAATACGTAGTACTACGTATAGGAATGTAGATGAAAAAGGGGGGATTTAGATCCTTGTATTGGTGATACAGTAAAAATATGTCTACATCAAAAAAAAAAGAGATCAGGAAACCTGGTCAAATAATTTTTTAAATTTATAACCCTGCCCTAAGATTCTGGGGAAGAAAGTTGTTTTATAAGCTTGGTTTTGTTTGTTACACCTACCTTATTGAACATATTTTGAACATGTTTCTCAACTGTTCTTTCTGAAATAAATAGTTCTGTTGCTACTCTTTTATATTCATAGCCATTAATGATCAACGTCAAAACTTCTACTTCTCTTTTACTGAGGTTATATTTTTGACAGTTGTATTCCAGGACAAGTTTCTCATTTGTGGCAGCCTCAGAATTATAGACTTTAATTCTATCCGATAATTCCGTAAGCATATCTAACTCTAATTTTGATTTTCGCACCAGTTGGCGCATAAAAATGAAATTCACAATAAGGAAACCGACATTGAAAACAGTAGTAATTATCCATTTTTCCATTCCTAACCAACCACCGAATATAGGCGTTACGCTAACAGGAAATACAGCAAGGAAAATCAAGGATCTTTCGTATGCCAATGACCGGTCGCGGTTAATTTTATATTCTTTGATTATGCTTCGTATGGCGGTTCCAAATAGGGTCAGCGCGTAAGCCGCCGGTATTAAGTAAACATATTTTCTGGTAAAAGAAATATCCCTGTTTATTGGGTATAAAACCCAATAGAAGAAAAGCAACGGAATTAAAACAAAGAGAAAACCAAATCTACCATGAAAACGGAGAGCGGGGATTTCCATGGTTTTATAAAAATAATAAGGACAGTAAGCTGCAAAAACATAACCAAAACCATAGCCAAGGAAATTCTGCATAACTTCTGGAATAAAACTGATCCTGTGATCAGGAAAAAAGCCTTCTGCTATGTTGTACAGTATGAGCAGAACTAGCAGAATAAGATGGTACAGTCTCGTCTTTTCATTCGGTCTGGAAAGGTACGTAGTCCATTGATTGAGGGATATTGCAATTTCAATAATTATTATGAATAAAATGATCAGGGGTAGATTGGTTCCTTCTAACATAATACTAATTTTCGCGTTTCATGCAATACACCGGAAAATCAAATTGCAAGGTTTTGAATATGTTGAAACCGTTTTTTTTATATAGGTCGACGTTTTTATCCAGGTAAGTTTCTAGGTAAATTGGCCTACCCATTTTCTCACTGTCATTGATCAGGTCTTTCAATAACTCAGAGCCTTTACCTTGCCCCTGGTTCCGAGGTTCAACACCGATAAAAAGAAGATAATAAAAATTTGTTCTCGGATGGGTTTTGCTAATAACCGCCTCCCTTGAAAATCCTTTCTTTACACTTTTAATGCCAAGTAAGAATAAAAGTTTAACATCCAGGAAAATGGTTTTAATGGTAGTTCTTTTTTGATCGGGGAAAGAAATAACAGCACAAGCCTTTTCATCATCAGATAATAAAATCCGGCCATATTTTAAATTCAGGGTAAAATAATAATCGAAAACCTTTTTAATTCTTTCAACCCTTTTGTGATCCTGAATGATTATGGAATTAAAGCTCTTATTCTGATCAAAAGCTTTTGTTAATATATTTACGACTATATTTCTATGGCCTTCTGTAGCAATTTTCATTTAATTATTTGTAGTTTATTCAGCAATACAACTACACCTTTTGGGCATCTGCATAATATGAGATATGAACGTTTTATTATGCCATTCCGTATAACGGGCTTATTTTTAGTAAAAAACATTTAACCGACGGGCGCAATTCGATGGTACAAACATAGGTTTTTAAAAGAAAACTAAGAAAATCTGGAGTATTTTAATATCATAAATTGCTTACATATTGTATTATTTCCCTGTAGTTCCTTTCTACGTCACTTTCACTTACCATTTTAACAATTGGTAAATCGTTGCTCTCGCTTGGATCGGGAACATAAAACTTAAATTTCTGGTGAAACTCTTTAAAATTAGAGTGAGAAACACTTCCTACAAACTCGCCAGCTACCAGATTGGTAAAAAATGAAGGGTCGTAGCGGTCTTTTTCCACTTTACTCAAAGAAACACTACCTGCTTCTGATCCCCTGGTTGTATCCGTTCTTCTAAACTCTTCCTTTTTGGAAAATAAAAGGCCGTAAGTTTTCAAAGCTTCTATATCTTTTGTCCTTCCCAGGAAAAGATTTGAAAAGTTACTAAGGATGGATGATCGGTCTAACTTTCCGTAACTCTTTTCGATTTTAGCACCGGATTGAGTAATGAAAACTATGCTGCATAAATATTCCCTTAAAACGGAGGGCATTTTTTCAAAATCCCTGATTTTAAAAGTTGTTGCTTCATCCAAAAAGTAAAAAAAGGGGACTTTATTGGCAAAAGTAAAAGCCCTTGAACTTACACTTACCAATAAACTCATTATGGGACTGATCAAACTTTCAATCTGATAAGAGTTCGCAACACTGATCATTTTTGGGTTGGCCGGATCAATTAGGTTGAAATCAAAATCATCACCGGATAATACATACATGATATTTTTGTTAAAGGCAATAGTGCTTATATAACCGGTCAACGAAAACATTATAGATGCCTGCGTTTTTTCTGATCCCTCTGAACTTAAAAAACCACTTGCAAGGGTTCTACTTTCCGGGCTTTC
>Ga0308165_1000629_pt1 | contig 59896 bp, 50 predicted proteins | sample PhyWR2_FD_201032 | JGI IMG/M metagenome (GOLD analysis project Ga0308165, IMG submission 201032) | Phyllosphere microbial communities from UC Gill Tract Community Farm, Albany, California, United States - DLSLW.R2 | ecosystem: Host-associated > Plants > Phyllosphere > Unclassified | place: USA... | reverse complement strand
TGAGTAAAGAATGGCCGCTATGGGAAGTTTTCATCCGCAGTCAGCACGGCCTGGCGCACAAGCACGTCGGCAGCCTGCATGCGCCTGACGCCGAGATGGCGATCAACAATGCGCGCGACGTCTACACGCGCCGCAACGAAGGCGTCGGCATCTGGGTGGTGCGCGCCGCCGATATCGTTTCCAGCAGTCCGGGCGACAAGGTCGCGCTGTTCGAGCCGGCCAACAACAAGGTATATCGCCACCCGACCTTCTTCCCGATGCCGGAAGAAGTGAAGAACCTTTAACCTCGCGCTCAGGAAACCGGCATGTCAGATAAAGCAACTTATGTACGCCGCCTCGGCGACAACGCGCTGATCCTCAGCCAGCGCCTGTCCGAGTGGTGCGGCAAGGGCCCTGCCCTGGAAGAGGATATGGCCTTGACCAACGTCGCCCTGGACCTGATCGGCCAGGCGCGGATGTGGCTGTCGTACGCCGGCGAACTCGAAGGCGCCGGCCGCAGCGAAGACCAGTTGGCCTTCCTCCGTGACGCGCACCAGTTCAGCAACGTACTGCTGGTCGAACAACCCAACGGCAACTACGCCGACACGCTGGTGCGCCAGTTCTTCTTCGACGCGGCGCATTACTTCCTGCTGGAAGCGCTGACGACCTCGACCGATCCGCGCATCGCCGAGATCGCGCAAAAGTCGATCAAGGAAGTGACCTATCACGTGCGCCGCAGCGGCGACCTGATCGTGCGCCTCGGCGACGGCACCGAACTGAGCCATCGCATGGTGCAGCAGGCGGTCGATTACCTGTGGCCGTACACTGGCGAACTGTTCAGCAGCGACGCCGCCGACCTGGCCGTGCAGCAGGAAGGCATTGCGCCTGCGACCGAGTCGATCCGCGCAAAATGGCTGCAACACGTGCAGGAAATCCTGGCCGAAGCCACCCTGCAGACGCCGCCGGCCGACGCCTGGATGCAAAGCGGCGGCAAGCAAGGCAAGCACACCGAACACCTCGGCTACCTGCTGGCGGAAATGCAGTACCTGCAACGCGCCTATCCCGGAGCGAGCTGGTGATCGCGAGCGCTTCCAGCCTGTCGACCGAGCAACTCCAGGAACAGATCTGGAGCTGGCTGCAACTGGTCCCCGATCCTGAAATCCCGGTGATTTCAGTGGTGGACCTGGGCATCGTGCGCGACGTGCAAGTCAGCGCCAGCACAAGCACCGGCCCAGATGACGAGCAGGAAGTGCAATGCACTATCGTGATCACGCCGACCTATTCCGGCTGCCCGGCCATGCAGGTGATTTCGCAAGAAATTGTCGCAGTGCTGGCGCAGCACGGCGTGGCCGGCGTCGACATCCAGACCCGGCTGTCGCCGGCCTGGAGCACCGACTGGATGAGCGAGCACGGCAAGAGCCGGCTCAAGGGCTACGGCATCGCACCGCCGGCGCAACAGGTGATCGACATCAGCGGCATCAGCCGCAAGCGCTTGCAAGCGCCCAAGGTGGCCTGCCCGCATTGCGGCTCGATGCACACCGTCGTGGTCAGCCAGTTCGGTTCAACCTCCTGCAAATCCCTGTATCAGTGCAAGGATTGCCTCGAGCCGTTCGACTATTTCAAAGCCCATTGAGCCGTTGCGATCTCAACAGGCGTCCCAAGCACATCAGGCAGACACCCATCATGAGCAAATTCTATCCCCTGACCGTCGGCAACGTGAAGAACGAAACCCGCGACACCATCGTCGTGTCGTTCGACGTGCCGGCTGAACTCAAAGAGACCTTCCAGTACCAGCAGGGCCAGCACCTGACGCTGCGCTCCGAGATCAACGGCGAAGACCTGCGCCGCTCCTACTCGATCTGCTCGGCGGTGCAGGACGACCAGTTGCGCGTGGCGATCAAGCGCACCCAAGGCGGCGTCTTTTCGACCTGGGCCAACGACACGCTCAAGCCGGGCCAGAGCCTGCAGGTAATGCCGCCGATGGGCCACTTCAACCTGCCGCTGGACGCCGCCAACCGGAAACACTACCTGGCCTTCGCCGCCGGCAGCGGCATCACGCCGATGCTGTCGATCATCAAGACCACGCTGCTGGCCGAACCGGGCAGCCGCTTCACACTGGTCTACGGCAACCGCGCGTCGTCGTCGGTGATCTTCAAGGAAGAGCTGACCGACCTGAAGGACATCTACCTCGAACGCCTCAACGTGGTCTACGTCATGAGCCGCGAACAGCAGGACGTGGAATTGTTCAACGGCCGCATCACGCGCGAGAAGTGCGACCAGTTCTTCAAGTCCTGGATCGACCTCGACGACATCGACGCCGCCTTCATCTGCGGTCCGGAAGAGATGCTCAACGCCGTCAGCGCATCGCTTCAAGCCAACGGCCTGGACAAGTCCGCCATCAAGGTCGAACTGTTCGCCGCCAGCATCCCCAAGCACAAGGCCGTGGCGGCGCGTCCGGTGGTCGGCAAGCAGGAATGCGAAGTCACTGTGATCGTCGACGGCTACCACACCGTCTTCACGATGGAGAAGGAAAAGGAATCTCTGCTCGACGCCGGCCTCAAGAACGGCATCGACATGCGCTATTCGTGCAAGGGCGGCGTCTGCGCCACCTGCCGCTGCAAGATTGTCGAGGGCAAGGTCGACATGGACGCCAACTACTGCCTGGAAGACTATGAAATCGCGCGCGGCTTCGTGCTGAGCTGCCAGAGCTTCCCGGTCACCGACAAGCTGTTGATCGACTTCGATCAAGACAATTGATCAGATCCCAAGTCGACCACTACACGATCATTCAGGAGACTACATGTCGACCACCTTCTTTGAACGCCACCGCGCCACGCTGGATAAAGCGGTACAAGCCATCGGCGAACGCGGCTACTGGAGCCCGTACAGCGAAAGCCCGAGCCCGCGCGTCTATGGCGAAACCGCTGCCGACGACGGCAAGGCCGCTTACGATGCGCGCCTGAACCGCCCGTTCGAGATCGACCAAGCCGGTACCACAGGCCGCACCGGCAATGAAGTCTCACCTTACGGCCCGGCGCTCGGCATCACTTACCCTAAGGCCGACATCGACCAGCTGCTACAAGGCGTGGCCGCCGCCGGCGTGGCCTGGCGCAAGGCCGGGCCGGAAGTCTGGGCCGGCGTCGCGCTGGAAATCGTCGCCCGCCTGAACGCCCACAGCTTTGAAATCGCCCACGCCGTCATGCACACCACCGGCCAGGCCTACATGATGTCGTTCCAGGCCGGCGGCCCGCATGCGCAAGACCGCGCCGTCGAAGCAATCGCCTACGCCTGGCAGGAAACCAGCCGTATCCCGGCCAAGGCGCATTGGGAAAAGCCGCAAGGCAAACACGATCCGCTGAAAATGCAGAAGAGCTTCCGCATCGTGCCGCGCGGCATCGGCCTGGTGATCGGCTGCTGCACCTTCCCGACCTGGAACAGTTATCCCGGCATGTTCGCCGACCTGGCGACCGGCAATACCGTGATCGTCAAGCCGCATCCGGGCGCGATCCTGCCGCTGGCGATCACGGTCGAGATCGCCCGTGCGGTCATCGCCGAAGCCGGCTTCAATCCCGACGTCGTCACGCTGGTCGCGCATGAGGCCGGCGACAAGGTCGCCACCGAGCTGGCGCTGCGCCCCGAGATCAAGCTGATCGACTTCACCGGCAGTTCCGCCAACGGCAACTGGCTGGAACGCAATGCGGTGCAGGCGCAAGTCTTCACCGAAAAGTCCGGCGTCAACCAGATCCTGATCGACTCGACCGCCGACTTCAAGGGCATGGCGCGCAATATCGCTTTCTCGCTGGTGCTGTATTCAGGCCAGATGTGCACCACGCCGCAGAACATCTATATCCCGAAGGACGGCATCGCCACCGCCGATGGCCACGAGAGCTTCGACGCCGTGGTGGCTGCCATCGGCGAGGCCATCAACAAGCTGACCGGCGATCCGGTCAAGGCGGTGGAACTGCTGGGCGCGATCCAGAATACCGCCGTGCTCGACCGTATCGAGGCGGCGCGCAAGGTCGGCGAGGTGGTGCTCGACAGCACGTCGCTGCAGCATCCGCAATTCCCGGAGGCGCGCATCCGTACGCCGCTGCTGGTGAAGGCCGCCGGCGGCAAGGCCGTGACGGAAGAATTCTTTGGTCCGATCTCGTTCGCCATCGCCACCGACAGCACCGCCGACAGCATCAGGCTGGCCGAGAAGACCGTGCGCGAACATGGCGCGCTGACGCTGTCGGCCTACACCACCGATGCCGCCGTCAAGGAAGCACTGGGCGACGCCGCCGCCGAAGCCGGCGTGGCGCTGTCGCTGAACCTGACCGGCGGCGTGTTCGTCAATCAGTCGGCGGCCTTCAGCGACTTCCATGGCACCGGCGCCAATCCGGCCGCCAACGCTGCGCTGGCCGATACGGCCTTTGTCGCCGGCCGCTTCCGCGTGGTGCAGACCCGCGAACCTGTCTAACCAGTTAGGAATCCACCATGCAATACGAATCCATCCTGTTTGAAAACACCGACGGCGTCGCCGTCATCACGCTGAACCGGCCCGACAAGCTCAACAGCTTCACGGTCGCCATGCATCTGGAAGTACGCGATGCGCTCGAGAAGATCAAGGCCGACGCCAGCGTGCGCGTCTTGCTGCTGACCGGGGCGGGCCGCGGCTTCTGCGCCGGGCAAGACTTGTCCGACCGCGCGGTGAAGCCGGGCGACGGCGCCGTCGATCTGGGCGAATCGGTGGAGAAATACTACGGCCCGCTGGTGCAGACATTGCGTGCCCTGCCCTTCCCGGTGATCTGCGCGGTCAACGGCGTGGCGGCAGGCGCCGGCGCGAATATTCCGCTGGCGTGCGACATCGTGCTGGCGGCGCGTTCGGCCAGTTTCGTTGAAGTGTTCTGCAAGCTGGGCTTGCTGCCGGACACCGGCGGCACCTATTTCCTGCCGCGCCTGGTCGGCACCGCGCGTGCGATGGGCCTGGCGATGCTGGGCAACAAGCTGAGCGCGGAACAAGCCGAGCAATGGGGCCTGATCTGGAAATGCATCGACGACGACAAATTGCAAAGCGAAGCACGCGCCATGGCGCAGCATTTCGCGACCGCGCCGACCAAGGGCCTGGCGCACACCAAGGCGGCGATCTACCAGAGCCCGGCCAATACGCTGACCGAACAGCTGGCGCTGGAACGCGACAGCATGCGCGCACTCGGCTACAGCCGCGACTACAAGGAAGGCGTGACTGCCTTCCTTGAAAAGCGCGCGCCGCTGTTCACCGGAGAATGAGCATGGCCGGCAGTAATTACCCCAACGCATTGGCTCCTTCCCGTACTGTTGCCGTCATCGGCAGCGGCGCCATGGGCGCCGGCATCGCGCAGGTGGCGGCGGCGGCCGGCTACAGCGTGCAGCTGTTCGACGCGCGCGCCGAAGCGGTGGCGAAAGCCATCGCCGACATCGGCGGCATGTTCGACAAGCTGGCCGGCAAGGGCCGCATGACGGCTGACGAAGCGCGCGCCGCCACGGCACGCCTGCGTCAGGCGGCGGCCTTGTCTGAACTGGCCGAAGCCGGCCTGGTGGTCGAAGCCATCGTCGAAAACCTCGACGTCAAACGCAAGCTGTTCGCCGACCTGGAAGCCGTGGTCGCGGACGACTGCATCTTCGCCAGCAACACCTCGTCGATTTCCATCACCAGCATCGGCGCCGCGCTGCGTTTGCCGCAACGACTGGTGGGCATGCATTTCTTCAACCCGGTACCGTTGATGGCGCTGGTCGAAATCATCAGCGGCCTGGCCAGCGATGCGGCAGTGGCCGAGTGCGTGTACGACACCGCGCTGGCGTGGGGCAAGAATCCGGTGCACACCAAATCGACGCCGGGCTTCATCGTCAATCGCGTGGCGCGTCCCTACTACGCCGAGGCGCTGCGCATCCTCAACGAACAGGCGGCCGAGCCGGCCACCATCGACGCCATCCTGCGTGAAGCCGGCGGCTTCCGCATGGGGCCGTTCGAGCTGATGGACCTGATCGGTCACGACGTCAATTTTGCGGTGACGCAGTCGGTGTTCAACGCCTACTTCACCGATCCGCGTTTCACGCCGTCGCTGATCCAGCAGGAACTGGTCAATGCCGGTTTCCTCGGACGCAAGAGCGGGCGCGGCTTCTATCGCTATGGTGCGGATGCCGTGGCACCGGCGCCGGCTACGGAAGCTGCGATTGAGCGTACTCCGCAAGCGGTGCAGTTGTCCGGCACCGGACCGCTGGCGGAAGCCTTGGCTGCTCGCCTGAGCAATGTGAGCGTCGAGCGCAGCAGCACACCCGGCGCCGACAATCTGGTGCTCCAGTGCGGCAGCGCCCGCGCCTATCTGACCGACGGCCGCAGCGCCACCCAGCGCGCCGCCGACAACCGTCATGCCGATACCGTGCTGATCGACCTCGCCTTCGACTACAGCAAGGCCACGCGCGTGGCCGTGACGCGCGCCGATCAGTGCAGCGATGCCGCCTATTCCTCCATTGTTGCGTTGCTGCAGGCGGCCGGCTTTGCCGTTTCGCGCCTGGACGACGTACCCGGCATGGCGGTCATGCGCACCGTGGCGATGCTTGCCAATGAAGCCGCCGACACCGTCAACCAGGGCGTCTGCAGCGCCGCCGACGCCGACATGGCGATGCAGAAAGGCGTCAACTATCCGCGCGGTCCGCTGGCCTGGGCCGACGCCATCGGACTCGACACCGTGGCCGAGGTGCTGTCGCACCTGGCTGCCGCCTATGGTGAAGACCGCTATCGCGTGTCGCCGCTGATCATGAGAAAAACCGCAAGCAAAGGACAGTTCCATGCCTGAAGCAATCATCAATGCCCCTGTTGCACTAAGTTCCGAAGAAGCACAGGCCCAGGCCGAAGCCACCGCCAAGTCCATGTATGCGCGCGACAACGCCACGCAGGCGCTCGGCATGAAAATCCATGAAGTGCGTCCCGGCTATGCGCGTCTGTCGATGCTGGTGCGTTCGGACATGCTCAACGGCCACGCGTCCTGCCACGGCGGTTTCATCTTTGCGCTGGCCGACAGCGCGTTCGCGTTCTCATGCAACAGCCGCAACCAGGCCACGGTCGCTTCCGGCTGCAGCATCGAGTACCTCGCGCCCGGCGCGGTCAACGACGTGCTGACGGCGGAAGCGGTCGAGCAATCGCTGGCGGGCCGCACCGGCGTCTACGACATTACGGTCACCAACCAGGACGGCAAGCGCATTGCGCTGTTCCGTGGCAAGTCCTATCGCATCAAGGGTGAGGTCATCGCCGGACTGGATGCTACGGCGCTGGCGAAAGCCACGGCCTGACGTACCGGGCCACATAAAACCAGAATCAGAATTCAGACACAATAGAGCAGCCCTCACGGAGACCACCATGCCACAACGCACCCCACAACCAGGTGACCTGGAAGCCATCGAAACCGCCAGCAAGGATGAATTGCAGGCCTTGCAATTGCAGCGCATGAAGTGGTCGCTCAAGCACGCCTACGACAACGTGCCGCATTACCGCGCCTCGTTCGACGCCGCCGGCGTGCATCCGGACGACCTGAAGACGCTGGCCGACCTGGCGAAATTCCCGTTCACGGGCAAGAAGGACCTGCGCGACAACTACCCGTTCAACATGTTCGCGGTGCCGCGCGAACAGGTCGTGCGCATTCACGCCTCCAGCGGCACCACCGGCAAGCCGACCGTGGTCGGCTACACCCAGAACGACATCGACACCTGGGCCACCGTGGTGGCGCGTTCGATCCGCGCAGCGGGCGGCCGCAAGGGCGACATCGTACAGATTTCCTACGGCTACGGCCTGTTCACCGGCGGCTTGGGCGCGCACTACGGCGCCGAGAAGCTGGGCTGCACGGTGATCCCGATGTCCGGCGGCCAGACTGAAAAACAAGTCCAGCTGATCCAGGACTTCAAGCCGAGCATCATCATGGTGACGCCGTCGTACATGCTCAACATCATTGAAGAATTCCAGCGCCAGGGACTGGACGCGGTCGACAGCTCGCTCAAGGTCGGCATCTTCGGCGCCGAACCATGGACCGACGCCATGCGTGCCGAGATCCAGGCGCGCGCGGGCATCGACGCGGTCGACATCTACGGCCTGTCCGAAGTCATGGGGCCCGGCGTGGCCAGCGAGTGCATCGAAAGCAAGGATGGCCCGGTGATCTGGGAAGATCATTTCTATCCCGAAATCATCAATCCGGAAACCGGCGAAGTGCTGCCGGACGGCGCCGACGGCGAGCTGGTGTTCACCTCGCTGAGCAAGGAAGCGTTGCCGATCATCCGCTATCGCACCCGCGACCTGACCCGCCTGCTGCCGGCCACCTCGCGCTCGATGCGCCGCATCGGCAAGATCACCGGCCGTTCCGACGATATGCTGATCATCCGCGGCGTGAACGTGTTCCCGACCCAGATCGAAGAACTGATTCTGAAGATGCCGAAGCTGGCGCCGCAGTATCAACTGGTGGTCGGCCGCAACGGCCACCTGGACACGCTGGGCGTGACGGTCGAACTGCGCCCCGAAGTCGCGCTGTCGGCAAGCGACGTCGATGCGCTGGCCTGCGAACTGCAGCACCACATCAAGACTTACGTGGGCGTGACCACGGCGGTGCAGGTGGTCGCCAGCGGCAAGATCGAACGCTCCGCCGTGGGCAAGGCCAAGCGTGTGGTCGACCAGCGTCCGAAGGTGGTGCACGAGGCGCCGGCCGGCGCCATCTGAACCACTTCATATTCACCGCAACTCATTGAGCCATCCGGCAACAGACAAGGAACACCATGGAAGCTTTTATCTGCGACGCCATCCGCACCCCTTTCGGCCGCTTCGGCGGCGCCCTGTCCGGCGTGCGCGCCGATGACCTGGCCGCGCTGCCGATCCGCGCACTGATCGAACGCAATCCCGGCGTCGATTGGAGCAAGGTCGACGACATCATCTACGGCTGCGCCAACCAGGCCGGCGAAGACAACCGCAACGTCGCGCGCATGGCAGGCCTGCTGGCAGGCCTGCCTGTGGAAGTCCCGGGCACCACGCTGAACCGCCTGTGCGGCTCGAGCATGGATGCGGTCGGCACCGCAGCCCGGGCCATCAAGGCCGGCGAATGCGACCTGGTGATCGCCGGCGGCGTGGAAAGCATGACGCGCGCGCCGTTCGTGATGGCCAAGGCAGAGTCGGCCTTCTCGCGTTCGGCAAAGATCGAAGACACCACCATCGGCTGGCGTTTCGTCAATCCGCTCATGAAAGCCAAGTACGGCATCGACTCCATGCCGGAGACCGCCGAGAACGTCGCCGCCGAATTCGGCGTCAACCGCGCCGACCAGGATGCGTTCGCGGTGCGCAGCCAACAACGCTGGGCCGCCGCCAATGCAGCCGGTTTCTTCGCCGGCGAAATCGTGCCGGTCACGATCCCGCAGAAGAAAGGTGATCCCAAGGTCGTTACGCAAGACGAGGCGCCGCGTCCCGACACCACCGTCGAGGTGCTTGGCCGTCTCAAGGGCGTGGTCCATCCCGACGGCACGGTCACCGCCGGCAACGCGTCGGGCGTCAACGACGGCGCTTGCGCCGTGCTGCTGGCCTCGGCCGCCGCCGTCGACCGCTACCAGTTGAAACCGCGCGCCAAGGTGCTGGGCATGGCGACGGCCGGCCTGGCGCCGCGCATCATGGGCTTCGGCCCGTCGCCGGCCGCGCGCAAGGTATTGGCGCAGACCGGCCTGACGCTGACGCAGATGGACGTGATCGAACTCAACGAAGCCTTCGCCGCGCAAGGCCTGGCGGTGACGCGCGACCTCGGCCTGGCCGACGATGCCGCCCACGTCAACCCGAACGGCGGCGCCATCGCCATCGGTCACCCGCTGGGCGCATCCGGTGCACGCCTGATCACCACCGCGATCAACCAGCTGGAACGCACCGGCGGCCGCTACGCGCTGTGCACCATGTGCATCGGCGTCGGCCAGGGCATCGCCGTGATCATCGAACGCGTCTGAACGGCGGCCATTTCATGAGCGACCAACCCGTCACCACCGCCGTCACCTCGAACCAGGACATCCTGATTGAACGCAGCAGCGCACACGTACTGCTGATTACACTTAACCGCCCGGACGTGCGCAATGCGCTGCGCAACAACAGCCTGCGCGAGGTCGCCGCCGAACTGGCGCAAGCGGAAGCCGACGACAGCATCCGCGTGGTAGTCGTCACGGGCGGCGCGAAGGTATTTGCCGCCGGCGCCGACATCAACGAAATGGCGCAGACCGACGCCATCGGCGCCCTGCTCGACGTGCGTCCGCAGTATTGGAAAGCCATCGCCGGTTTCAGCAAGCCGCTGCTGGCTGCGGTCAACGGTTATGCCTTGGGCGCGGGCTGTGAAATGCTGATGCATGCCGACATCGCCATCGCCGGCCGCAGCGCCAGGATCGGCCAGCCGGAAATCAACCTCGGCACCATTCCCGGCGCCGGCGGCACGCAGCGCCTGATCCGCACCGTGGGCAAGCCACTGGCGATGAAGATGGTATTGAGCGGCGAGTTCCTGTCGGCGGAGGATGCTTTGTCGGCCGGCTTGATTGCCGAAGTCGTCGACGACGAGCAAACGTTGGAACGTACGCTGGCGCTGGCCGAGACCATCGCCGCCAAGTCGCCGCTGGCGTTGCGCCTGGCCAAGGAAGCCATGCTCAAGTCGTTTGAGTTGGGCCTGGAAGCGGGATTGAACCTGGAGCGCAAATCGTTTTCCCTGCTGGCCGCCAGCGAAGATCGGCGTGAAGGTATTGCCGCCTTCAAGGAAAAGCGCACAGCCCAGTTTGTCGGCCGCTGAGATCAGCGACCGCACCGCACCGCACCGCACCGCACCGCACAGCACCGTACAGCACCGTACAGCACAGCGCGGGCATGCTGCCGCGCCCTCATGAAAAAAGCCGTCGTGCAGTTCGTGCAGACGGCTTTTTCGCGGAGTGCCGAGGTTGTTCAGCGCGTCACATTCGCGCCTTCGGCTTTTCCGATCTTCAGGTCCTGCTTCTTGCCGGCGGACTGCGGCGTAAACTCGCAGCGTGCCTCCGCCGTATCGAAGACGATGCCCTTGGCGTCCTTCGGGCGTGGCGGCAATTGATATTGCACCGCGCATTGCGCGTTCGCGGCTTCGCCCCAACGCACCAGCAACTGTCCTTGATCTTCGTTCGAAGCGCGTACGAACACGCGCCCGCCCTGGCCGGCCAGTCCGACCGAATTGCCTTGCGCGTCCAGCACTTCCGCGCCGAACGGCACCGGATCGCCATTCGGCAATGTCACCTGGAACAGGATGGAGCGACCGCTCACGGTCGGGTATTTCAACATCACTACCGCACCGGCGCGCGGCGCAACGCGTTGGCTGGTCAGCGCCAACTCGACGTCGGTCGAGGTGCCCTTGGGATCGATGGCGATTTCGTTGAGGCGATAGGGCGTCATGTAAGGCACGACGGCATAGCCGCGGCCGTCGACCCGCACCCCGGCGGTATTGACCGAAGCGCCTTCCGCATCGCGCGCTTCGACGATGCCGATGGTTTCGCCCACCGATTGCGCCAGGGTGATGCCGCCCGGATGAGCCACGATGGCGCCTGACGCCTGCGCCGACATTTGTGTCGAACCGCCGCTGTTGTAGCCGTAGCTGCCGCCGACGTTGGCGTACGCAGCCCGGTACTGACCATTGACGGAAGCGTTCGACGAGCCTGGGTTCCTGCTTGCCGTCACGCCGTAACTGAAGGCGTTGTCTTCCCCCAGTACGCCATTAAGGGTGGACTGCAGGCTGTTGCCGCCGGCACTGTCCTTGGAGACGCTGGTGCTCAGGGTGGGCGATTGCACCTCGCGTCCGAGCGGCATGGTGGCGCTGGCGAAATATTGCGTGCTGGCGCTGCCGGACGCCAGGTCCTTCTGACGCTGCATGTAGACACTGTACGAAATCATGTTCCAGCTGTTGCTGTAGCCGGCCTGGTACTGCAAGGTGGATCCCCCACGGTTCCAGTAGTTTTGCATGGAGCTGCTGAGATAGAAGGAGCCGTTCTTTTCGCCAAGGCTCTGGTTCACCAGTAGTTGCAGCTGGCTGCGCTGGCGGTCGATCCGGCTACCGGGGAATCCTTTTGCGGTCAGGTCTTTTGCCTGCAGCAGGTCTTGCAGGCGCAGGAAGCCGCTGCTGGAGTAACGATATGCGGCGAGCGACAAGTTAGTGCCGGTGTCTTTCAGCAACTTGCTGTAGTCGGCGCGGTAACTTTGACCGGTGCGCGTGTCCTGGTCGGAGACCTTGGCATGAGACTGCGTCATGCTGGTCGAGAACGCGCCGATATCGGTATTGACGGCGGCGCCGCCGACCGCCGACAGATAATCGTTCGCTACCTGGGCGCCGCCGAACAATGTCAGGCTATTCGTCATGCCGCGCTCGTAGGTGGCCTGGACAAAATTGACCTGCGGCAATCCAACGCTGCGTGTGCGACCGGCGGTGACACTGTAGCGGCCCACGCCCGGGCGCAGCAATTGCGCCACCGAGGCATACGGCACGGTGAAACTGCTGCGACTGCCGTCGGCTTCCGTGACCACGACCGACAGGTCGCCGCCGTAACCGGTGGCGTACAAATCGCTGATTTCGAACCGGCCCGGCGAGACCGTGGTTTCGTAGATGATGTTGCCGCCCTGCGACACTGTCACCTTGGCGTTGGTTTTGGCGATGCCGCGCACTACCGGCGCATAACCGCTGAGGGAGTCAGGCAACATGCGATCGTCCGAAGCAAGCCGGACGCCGCGGAACGAGAAACTGTCGAAAAAATTACCTGGCGTGAATGTGTCGCCGATGGTCAGCTGGCTCTTCAGATCGACGAGGTCGCGTTGCAGATAAGTCGCCGTATTCTGAAAGCGCGTCTCGCCGCCGCTTTGTTTTGTCACCGCCGAAAAATTGCGCAGGCGCCAGTCGCCCAGATTGATGCCGCCGTTAAGGCCCAGGTAGTAGGACGAATTGGATTGCGCTCCCGGCGTGCTGGTGCGATAGGCATTGAAGTTGTAGCCGAGGATTGCGGCATTGACGCCGCGGTCCCACAGTTCGGGATTGACCCAGCCGCGCGCCTGCCTGCGCAGCGCAATCTGCGGGATGCTGACATTCAGGCGCAACTCGGCATTGTCGTAGGACACGGTTGCGGCAGGAATGAGTTGCTCAAGATTGAGGCAGCTGTCGGGAGTAGCCTGATTGATGATCCCGATCGTCTCGGGCGACAGTTTTTCAAAGTCGACGCCCGCCATGTCGAGGAAAGCGCGGTCGGCGCAGAAAGTCACGTTGAGCGGATCTCCGCTGATACTGCGAAAAACCACATCCGAACGCCCTTGCCATGCGTCATTCACGTAGACGTCGGCGCGATACGTTCCCGCCTGGACCGGGTTGCCGTTTTTGAAACGCGACAGGTCCACCGCCGTGCCGTCCTTGCGCTGCAGGAAGGTATCGTTGAATTGCGCCTGGGCCAACACGGTCGGTTTTTTCGCTGCATGCACGGCGCAATAAGGCAAAGCTGCAAACATGAAAAGGATCATGCTGCAAAGCGGCTTGCGTTTGAAGGTCGGTCGAATGGGTTTCATGGTTTTTGTTCGCCTTCTCGCGAAGGCATGCTGCGTTTCACTAACGGTGGAAAGCTCCTGGACAAAGAGCGCTGGTCGCCGAAGCGATCATTTCGATAGAACACCTTCGCCGGCGACGCTGCCGCCGAAATCATTGAGGAAAGTAAATTTCACTTTCTGCCCTGCGGCAGGCATGCTCTTGAGATCCTTGAGCGGGAGACTCAGGACGCTACCGGGCGCCACCATGCCGCCTTCATCGTTGACGATATCGGCTTTGCCTTCGACTGCGGCTGCCAGGCCGACCCTGGAGAAACTGAAGTAGTACGGTGTTGGATTTCTGACCTCGATTGCATAGCCTGTGCCGTCGCGCACCACGGCCCATGCAAACTGCGCCGGCCCCTTGTAATAGGCATCCTGGCTGTCGATTGCCTTGGGACGATAGAACACCTTGATGCGGGTGCGAAAAGCCATTTGCATGAAATTGGCGTTGTCTTCTTCCAGATCGACCGGGCGCGGCGGTACTTCAAGCAGGTTCAGGTAGAACAATGTTTCCTTGTCCTGCGCCATCGGTTCGCGCGTATGGATCATGCGCAGCGTCTGGCCTTTGCCGGCTTCGATGCGGAACAACGGCGGCGTCAGGATGAAAGGAACCTTGGCTTCGTCCGGTTTGGCGTTGAGATCGCCGGCGTCCATCCAGATCTGGACCAGGCCCGGCGATTGCCCTTCGTTGCTGAGACGCACGGAGACTTCTTTTTCGTTCGATGGAAAAATCACGCGTGTGCCATGAATGATGACGCTGGCCCAGCTGGAGGCGGTGCTGGCAGCCAGGAGCAAGGCCACGGCTGTTTTTTTTATGATTCGTTTCATACATATCCCTTTTTGTTACAGTTGACGGATCCGGGTGAACGACGCTGGCGACGGACAACCGGATCCGGACTCAAGCAGAGATGGCGCTGGTAAAAGCCGGCACGAACCGGCTCTCCATGCACCGGCCGGCTTATTGGTAGTCGATGGTGTATGCCACGTTGGTGACGACCGTACCGGCACCTACCGTGGTGGCCGTAGACACGTACTTGGTGCCGTACACGAGGTCAGCGGCGCCCGAAACGATGGGTACAGACGCTGTATTTTGCGCACCTGCGGCTGCGCCGACGGCGATATCCACGCCCTGTGGGGTGGTCAGACCGACCTCAAGGTTAGTTGCCGTGCCGGAATTGATCAGGCGACGGGTCGTAGAATTGACTGTCGCACCGTTTTCAAAGAAGGCGCGTGCAGCGGTGAGAGCTGCAGGGCATGCAGTCAGCGAGATCTTGATCGAACTATTGGAAGCGCCAACGGTGGAACCCACCGCGGTGAAATTGCTGGCAGCGACTCTCGGCAGGGCGACCGTAAGGTTTGGGGTGCCGCCGTTGATGGTGCAAGTCTGGGCAATGACGCTGCCGTTGAACGTGATGGTGCCGTCAGCCGCCTGGGAAGCGATTGGCGCTGCTGCTGCGATAGCCAGCAAAGAAGACAAAACGATTTTTTTCATGGTGATGCTCCAATAAGAGATAAAGTTAAAAGGCTTTCGCAAAATCAAGCGGCGCCTGAACTTGCAAAGCCTCGTTGCGTATTCGCCGATGCCGCCGGAACGGAACTGCAATACACAGCATGACGATGCGTTGAATGTGTGTTTTTGCTGCCGTCACATTCATCACAGGACGCATCATAGGGACTTCCAAATATTAAAAATATAAGAAAAGTCTCAAAGCACTTTTGTATGAAAATTGCCGCAAGACAGGATGAGAAAGCTTCTCAATCCTGCGACTGACGCGCTTCCCGGCGAGACCGACATCATCGGCAAAATTTGCCGCTGCTCGCGCGTCGGCGGCTGTCGTCGTCGATCCCGCGGCGCGCAGGCGCACGAGTTCCGCCCCATGCAGACGACGGAAGGCGCAGGAGAAAAAGTGGAGAAGAAAAAAAAGAACGCCCTATGCGGCGCTCTGTCAGGAGATGATTTTTTATTGTTGGAGGATGCCGGGCAACGCCCAGCTGTGTTGCATGCCCGTGAAAAAAGAAAGGAATGGTTCCTCTCTTTATCCACCGATAAAAATCAGATGGATCAGATCATGCCCGTTGCATAAGCGTACTTGATCAGATCTGCGTCGGTGGACAGTCCCAGCTTGCGCATGGCATTGTTCTTGTGCGTGCTGACCGTGCTCGGCGTGCGCGACAGGCGGTCGCAGATATCCCCCAGCGAGCAGCCTCCCACGAACAGTCGGACCACTTCCAGTTCGCTCATGGTGAGTTCCTTGTTCTGCGCGAATGCATCGCCTTGCGCCCAGCTCATTTCGAGCTCGCCGCGCAACGACACCGGAAAATACACCTGCTTGGCCGACTGCGTGGCGAGACAGGCATTGACCAGCTCGTCGGCTTTTTCCTTCTTGCTGATGACCGAGAAAACACCCATGCGATACAAACGCTTGACCACGGCGCTATTGCTCATGGCGGTGTAGACGATCAGCTTGGTGGAAGGAAATTCGGCGCGGATGCGCTTGATCAGCACGAAGCCGTCGGCCTCGTCCTTCTCGTCGGTCGGCATGGCGAAGTCGGTAATGACCACCTCGCACGGCGTGCGCTGCAGGGACTCCAGCAGTTCGTCGCCGGTGTGCGCCATCAACACGATGCGGAACTCAGGCAGGCGCCCCAGTTCATGCTTGAGTGCATTGAGCACCACCGGATGATCGTCCGCAATCGCGATTTGCAGGACCTTATTCAAAATTAAACTCATACATTCTCCTATCATTAATTTGCACGCTTAGCGGCTTCAACCATACGCACTTCGTGCATGTGCGATATGCCCCTCAAAAAATATATGCTCTGGAGTGGCTGCCGTCTTGCTTGGTTCCCTGCCGTTTTTCGCCAATCTGCGCAAAGCGGTTTTCCTCCTATGAGGCGCGCCGAAAAATATTTTTTTGCGTTTTTTTCAAATTGCGAAAAAGCAACAGCAAACAAAATTATCGCGACATATAATCTAGAAAAAATTCAATTAAATATAAGCAAAACCCTCTCAGACTCTCGAAAAAATTCGATATTGCATCGAATTGCATAGCCCATTTAAGCAGCCTATTTTTCGAGGAGTATCTTTCCCATGTCTACTACCATCCGCTTCCAGCGACTTGCCGTCTTCGGCCTCATCAGCACGTGCTCTTCCTTGGCGTTCGCCGTTGGAGGAACCATACGCTTTTCCGGCGCGGTCGTCGAACCGGCGTGCACGGTGCAAAACCAGTCGATTGACATGAAAACGCTGATGGCATCGCGCAGCGGCGGCAAAATTCCGTTAAACGTATATTGCAACGCCAGCCAGTCCGTGCAGATTTCGATGCAGGATATGGGCGCGGCGACGGGCCGCAAGACCTTCGACGGCGGTGTTGCCGGCGCAGAAGTTGCCATCAGTCATGGTGCGGCGCCGATTGGTCCGGGCGATACGATCAACTACAGCTTCAAGGGAAAGCAGGAAGTGACGGTCCCGCTGACGGCAACGCTGCGCAAGACGGCCAATGTCGACACGACGCACATGCGCAGCAGCGTGCTGGTTTCTTTCGACTACCGCTAGGTAAACGCAAAACGGACGGCAACGCCTGCCGGCGTTGCGCGTCCGTTCAATGATGTGCGCGACTGCGCACCGCCTCACCAATAATCTTCAGTAATGAATTGCCCGCCGCCGGCGCGACGGCATGGTCCGAGCCCGCGCTCGCGCAGGATTTCGCGGACTTCGGTGATCATGTCGGGGTTGCCGCAGACCATCAGGCGTGATGCATCGGCGTTGATTGCTAGCCCGGCTTTACGCTCTAGGCTGCCATCGCGCAACGCGCTCGTAATGCGTCCCTGCAGGCGATCGGGATGTGCGGCGCTGCCGTCGCGTGTGGTCATGGGAATCCACTGCAAGCGGCCCGGCAGATTCTGGGCGGCCGCCTGTTCGCGCAAGGCTTCAAATTTTTCCCGGTAGGTCAGTTCTTCTTCATGACGCACGCAATGCACCAGCACCAGGTTGCGGAATTGCTGCCACACGTCGCGCTGCTGCAGGATGGAGACATACGGTCCCAGGCCGGTGCCGGTCGCCAGCATCCAGAAGTCTTCCCCGCCACCGAAACGGTCCGGCGTCATGAAGCCGTAGCTGAGTTTTTCCACCCATACCGGATCGCCCGGTTTCAAGGCGTTGAGTGCGGTGGTGAACAGACCGTCGGGGACCACGATGGCGTAATACTCCAATTCGTTTTCCGTCTCGGCCGAGGTGATGGAATAGGCGCGCCAGACCATTTCGCCATTGACCTGCAAACCCAGCCGGGCAAACTGGCCGGGGATAAAACGATATTCAGCGGGTCGCGTGGTCCGGAAGGTCAGCAGTTTGTCGGTCCAGCGATGCATGGAAACCAAGGTTTCCTGCGTGGCTTTTTCGGTTACCGGGATTTGCGCGTTCACGTCCTTGCTCCTTGTCTGCATGATTTACGTCCTGAACGGCCATTGCCGTCCAAGAAAACTCTCAAAAATTCCCCCTGCGGGGCTTGCGTCGTCAGATCCGCGGCTTTGCCGGATACAATGGCGGCTGGTGGTCGCGCAGGCTGTTCACACGTCCATCCGGGCCAATAGCCATGCGCGTTGCAGGGGAACTAATCCCGTCCGGCAAGGCCACAACCAACATCCTAACCGCACTTCAGCCTGAACGCCTCGGCAAGTGCCTGATTACAAAAACCAAAGAACTAACGAACACTCGATGAAATGGACTTGCCGACTAGCGATTGCCCTCCTGTCCTGCGCCGCCGGCACGGCGCATGCCGCCTACAAGGTTGAGATCAACGCTCCCGATCCGCTCAAGAAAATCCTCAAGGAACATCTGGACCTGGTGCGCTATCAGGACCGCGCAGACCTCAGCGAAGAACAGCTGCAGTTCATGCTCGACACCGTCAGCGACCAGGTGGTGCAGCTTGCCTCGACCGAAGGCTATTTTTCGCCGAAGACCGACGTCCGTCTGGACGAGAACGGCAATCAGGAAAAAGTGGTGCAGCTGCATGTCGATGCCGGTCCACAGACAAAGATCAATTCGGCTGATGTCGATGTCTCCGGCGCCGTCGTGGAACAAGACCCAGCACGCGTAAGCGATATCCGAAAAACCTGGGCGTTGCCGGTCGGCGCGCCGTTCCGCCAGGAAGACTGGGACAATGCGAAGAACCAGGGACTGGAAAAGCTGCAGCAGCACAAATACGCCGCCGCCCGCATCGCCCGGTCGCAGGCCAGTATCGATCCGGACGACCAGCAGGCCGACTTGTCCGTGCAGTACGACAGCGGCCCGCGCTTCACGCTGGGCCCGCTGCAGATCACCGGTGCCAAGCGCTATCCCGAAAGCATCATCCGCAACGTCAACCCGCTCAACGTCGGTGAAGAGTACGACGTCAACCGCCTGTTGTCGCTGCAACGCCAGATCCAGAACACGCCTTACTTCAGCAATGCCATCGTGGGCATCGACAACGATCCGGAAAACGCCGACATGGCTCCCGTGAAAGTGCAGGTCACCGAATTCGCGACGCAGCGCATCCGCACCGGCGTCGGTTACGCCACCGATACCGGCGCCCAGGTCGAAGGCCGCTATTCGCACTACAACGTGTTCAACAAGGCGTATGTCTTCGACAGCCAGCTGCGGCTCGAGCAGAAGCGCCAGTACGGCCTGCTCAACCTGGCCATGCCGCCCGACAGCAAGGCCTTCGTCAACAGCGTCAACGCTTCGATGGAGCGCACCCGCCTGGAGGGCGTCGACCTGCGCAGCCTGCGCACCGGCATCAAGCGCGCACGCACCGGCGAGTTCTACGACACCGCCTATACGCTGACCTATTACCGCGACCAGTTGCAGCAAGAGAATGGCGCCACCCTGCCGGCCGACACCGTCGTCACGCAAGGCACGCATCAGGCGCTGGTGCCGGGCTTCTCGTGGGCGCGCCGCAACGTCGACGATCCCATTTTCCCGCGCAAGGGCAACCTGCTGACGCTGGAAACCGGCTTCGCCGTCAAGGGCGTGGTGACCGACCAGACCTTCGGCCGCCTGTACGGACGTTTCAAGCAATACCTGCCGGTGGCCAAGCACGACCTGATCATCCTGCGCACCGAGCTGGGCGGCGTGTTCACCAAAGGCTCCGCGTCTGAAGTGCCGGCGTCGCTGCTGTTTCGTGCGGGCGGCAACGATTCGGTGCGCGGCTACAGTTATCAAAGCATCGGCAACGAAGTCAACGGCACCGTCTATCCCACCAAATACCTGGTGACCGGCAGCGCCGAATACCAGCGCTGGTTCACCGAAAAATGGGGCGCGGCGGTGTTCTATGATGTCGGCGCCGCCGCCGACAACTGGAACAACAAGACTTTCTATAATGGCGTCGGCGCCGGTGCGCGCTGGCGCAGCCCGGTCGGCTCGCTCAACCTCGATCTCGCGTACGGCGTGCAGAAGAAGCAGATCCGTCCGCATATTTCACTGGGCATCGCCTTCTGAGCCATGTTCCTGAACACCCATCACTTTGACCCGACGCACGCATGACCGCACCAACCACCGATTATCCTGAAACCCCGCAAGCGCCCCCGCCCAAGCGCGGACGCGCCGGCCGCCGGGTGCGTTACACGTTGCTCGCTGTCGCCGCCGTGTTGCTGGCGCTGGCGGCGACACTGGCGTGGGTGATCGGCACCGACAGCGGCGCGCGCAACGCCTGGAGCTTCGCAGTCTGGGGCATGCGAGGAAAATTGTCCGGCGAGCACGCAGGCGGCAGCCTGGCGGACGGCGTGCACCTGCGCAAGCTGCACTATCGCGACGCCGCGATGCAACTCGACATCGATCGCATCGACGCCGCCTGGAGTCTGTCGTTGAGGCAGCGCCGCCTGACGCTCAGCTACCTCCACGTCGGCACGGTCGACATCAACAAGCAACCGTCGCCGCCCACGCCGACCGTCATGCCGTCGTCGCTCAGCTTGCCCTTGCCGCTGGCGCTCAACCTGAACGATGTCTCGCTGCAAAAGCTGATCCTGCAGCAAGGCACTTCCGTCACCGAACTGAGCGGCCTGCAACTGCATGGCGCCTCCGACGGCGTCCAGCACACACTGGTGCTGGACAAGCTGACCACCGCCTTCGGCCAGGCCACCGCGCTGCTGCACCTGAACGGCAAGCAGCCGTTTGCGCTCAACGGCGGCATCGAACTGGCGGGCCTGTATCAACAGGAAAAGATCGCGGAAAAATTCCAGCTGGCGGCGCAATTGTCCGGCTCGCTGCAGGAGCTCGGCATCGCCCTGACCGCCACCGGCGACAAACTCAACGGCAACGCCGACATCGTCGCCACGCCGTTCGCCACGGTGCCGCTCAAACGCGCCAGGGTCGACGTGCAGCACGTCAATCCGCAAGCCTTCAGCAGCGGCGCGCCGAAAGCCGATCTGCAACTGCGCGCCGATCTGGCGCCGGTGGCTGGCGCGACGGCAGAGAATTTGCGCGTCGCCGGTCCGGTCGAGATTATCAACGCCATCCCCGGCAGCCTCGACCGGCAACGCCTGCCGCTGAGCTCGGTCAAGGCCAGGGTCGATCTCGGCGTCGACAGCCAGCAACTCAGTGACTTGCGCATTGCGCTCCTCAAGAATGCGACGCTGACCGGCAAGGGCGAATTCCATCCGGCCGACAAGGCAGGCCGCTTCGACTTCAAGGTCGACGAACTGGACTTGCAGGCGATCCACAACGAACTCAAGCCAACCCGCCTGGCCGGACCGCTCAACATTGTCCTCAAGCCGGGCGGCCAGGATATTGCACTCAAGCTGCAGGATGCGCAGTACACCATCCAGGCCGACGCCGCCCTCACGCCCGAACAGGTCACGCTGAAACAAGTGCTGCTGACGGCGCAGAAGGCGCGACTGGAACTGGCCGGCACGTTGGGCACGGTTGGTGCGATGGATTACGCCTTCAAGGGCAAGCTGGCCAACTTCGATCCATCATTGTGGGTGAAGACCGGCAAGGCGCCGGCCGATGCCAAAGCCGGGACTGCGGCGCATGCGATCAGCGCGCGCGTCAACATGGATTTCGACACCAGCGGCTCACTCTCGCCGGAACTGCAGGCCAAGCTCAACTTCATCATCCACGACAGCAGCTATGATCAGTTGCCCATGAGCGGCAGCGGCAAACTGCAACTGGCCGGCAAGCGCCTGCTGCCGAGCAGCCTGGAGCTGCAGGCGGCAGGCAACCAGCTGCAACTCAAGGGTGCGTTCGGCGCGCCGTCCGACAAGCTCGACATCCACCTCGATGCGCCGCAACTGGCGCGGCTGGGCTTCGGCATTGCCGGCCTGCTCAAGCTGGACGGCCAACTGACCGGCAGCATGCAACGCCCCAACCTGCGTGCCACCTACAGCGGCCGGCAACTGGCCTTCGGCCCGCACCGCCTGGATCGCTTCGATGGCCAGGCCGACCTGCAGACCGATCTCAATGCGAGTGCGGCATCCGCCAACAACAAGCTGCAACTGAGCATCGACGGCGACGGTTACAACGGCCCCGACGCCGCGCTGAAACAATTGAAACTGAACTTGTCCGGCACCTATGGCGACCACCGGCTGGCCTTGCAGGCCGACGGTCGTGTGCGCAACCAGACGCTGTCGCTGCAACTTGACGCCCATGGCAAGGTCACCCAGGACAAGAACGGCTACGGCTGGAGCGGCCTCGTCGACAAACTCGACAACCGTGGCCTGCCGCGCATCGCACTGGCCTCGCCGCTCAGCCTCACGCTAGCCGCCGATACGCTGGTCGCGGGCGCCACCCGGCTCAATGTCGACCGCATGGCGATCGACCTGCGCAGCCTGAGCTACCAGCAAGGCCGCATTCGTTCCGAAGGCAGCGCCAAGGCGCTTGACGTCGGCCGCATTCTGGAACTGGTGCAAGAGATGACTGGCGCGTCTGGCGCTGCACCGCCGGCAAAGACCGACCTGGTGCTTGACGCCGATTGGAATTTCTCGCTGGCCGAAACCGCTTCGGGCTTCTTCCAGGTGCTGCGCAAGAGCGGCGACGTCTCGGTCAACACCGGCGCTTCGCAAGTCGCGCTGGGCCTGTCGGCGCTGCAACTACGCGTCGACCTCGCCGGTCAGGAAGCGAAGTTCAACAGCCAAGTGACAGCAGCGCGCATCGGTACTATCGAAGCCCAGGGCCAGGCCGGTCTGCTGCGCCAGGATGGCGTGCTGACGCTGCAGCCGGATTCGCGGCTGACCGCGCACGCGCGCCTGAACGTGCCCGAGGTCAAGACCATCGGCGCCTTGCTCGGTCCGCAATACAGCCTCGACGGCAAGCTGGCGATGGACTTCAATGCCGCCGGCACGCTGGCCAAGCCGCGCCTGTCCGGCGCCATCAACGGTGATGGTCTGGCGGTGACGCTGTTCGACCAGGGCATCCAGCTCAAGGACGGCACCGTGCGCATCGCCATGGACGACAACGTGATCGACCTGCGCCAGATCGAATTCCACGGCGGCGAAGGCACGTTGCGCGCCACCGGCAAGGTCAAGCTGGGTGACGCCGATCCCGACTTCAACGCCGCCATCGTGGCCGACCGCCTGCAGCTGTTCGCCAGCCCCGACCGCCAGCTGATGCTGTCGGGCCATGCCAAACTGGCCAACGTCAACGAGCAGTTGCGCATCGACGGCAAGTTCGTGGTCGACAAGGCCCTGTTCGACCTGCCCAAGAGCAGCGCGCCCAAGCTCGGCGACGATGTCGTGATCGTGCGCAAGGACAAGGACGGCAAGACCCGCGCCAAGGCCGGCGCAGCGGCGACCTCGAAGGAAAAGCTCACGGCCGCGACCGAAAAACCGGCCGGACGTTTTGCGCCGGTGATGAACATCGTGGTCGACCTCGGCAACAGCTTCCGCTTCAACGGCAGCGGCGCCGACCTCAAGCTGCGCGGCGAAATGAATGTGCGCAGCGAACCGCTGCTGCCGCTGCGCGCCACCGGCACCGTGCGCGTCAGCGAAGGCACCTACGAAGCCTTCGGCACCAAGCTCAACATCGAACGCGGCATCATCAACTTCCAGGGACCGATCAGCAATCCGAACCTGAACATCCTCGCCATGCGCCGCAACCAGGACGTCGAAGCCGGCGTCGAAGTCACCGGCAACGCCAACCAGCCGCGCGTGCGCCTGGTGTCGGAACCGAACGTGCCCGATGACGAAAAACTCTCATGGATGATGTTCGGCCACGGCAGCGACAGCTCCGGCCTCGGCCAGCGCAGCGCCAGCAGCCAGGCGCTGGCCTTCGTCGGCAACTACGGCGGCAAGAAGATCGCCAAGGACATCGGCCTCGACCAGTTCTCGATCGGCGCCAGCGAATCGGGCCTGTCCGACGAGCAGGTGGTCAATCTCGGCAAATCGATTTCCGAAAAACTGTCGCTGGGCTACGAACAAAGCCTCACCGGCGCGGCCAGCATCGCCAAGGCCACCTGGCAACTGTCGCGGCGCTGGTCGCTGGTGGCGCGCACCGGCACCATCAACGGCCTCAATGTGCTGTACAACCTGCGCTTCGACTGAGCGCCCAGGACATGAAAAAAGGGCAATGTGGAATTCCACATTGCCCTTTTTTCCATCCGATTTTTATAGCCAACCAACCTTGCGCAAGCGGTAGTACAGCCAGCTGCACGAGCCGCCGATGGCGATCAGCACGGTCGGATAGCCCCAATGCCATTCGAGCTCCGGCATGTATTTGAAGTTCATGCCGTACAGGCTGAACATCATGGTCGGGATCGCCAGGATGCCGCCCCAGCCGGCCAGGCGCTTGACCACTTCGTTCTGGCGGATGGTCACCTGGGCGAGCTCGATCTGCATCGCCGCCGCCACCATTTCGCGCAGACGATCGCCGGTCTCGATAAGGCGAACCACGTGGTCGTAGATGTCGCGGAAATAAACCTTGCCATCCTTGGTGATGATGTTTTCGTGGAAGCGCAGCAGTTGGGTGCAGACGTCCAGCAACGGCACCGCCGCCGAACGGATCTTGATCAGCTGGCGCTTGAGCTGGTAGAGGTCCTGCAAGTGAGCCTGCTCGGACACGCGATCGAACAGCTCCGCTTCATACTTGTCGAAGCGTTCTTCCAGGTCATCCATGATGGGACCGTAATTGTCCACCACGAAGTCCATGATCGAGTACAGCACGTAGCTGGGACCCCGCACCAGGCGCTCGGGCAACATCTCGCAATGCTCGCGCACCTTGGTATAGCTCTTGGAAGAACCATGCCGCACCGACACCACGAAGCGCGCGCCGACGAAGATGTGGGTCTCGCCGAACTGCACCACCGCGTCGACCACTTGTGCGGTCTGCAGCACCACGAACAGGGTGTCGCCGTACTCCTCGATCTTGGGCCGCTGGTGGGCGGCGTAGGCGTCTTCCACGGCCAGCTCGTGGAGGTTGAATTCTTCCTTGATCTGGCGCATCAGCTCGACGCTCGGTTCCAGCAGGCCGACCCAGACGAAGGTGTTCTCCTCCAGCAGCACGTCGCTGATTTCCTCGATCGTGATGTCGCGCAGCTTCTTGCCGTTCTTGTAGGCCGTGCAATTGACGACCATGTTTGCATTGTCCATGTTTGCGCCTGCTCTCCAGTTTGTCCGTCAGACCGTCGTCCGCACGATCCTGCGTTTGATCACCTGCGCCAGCACCACGCCGGCCAGCGTGATGCCGCCGCCGATGGCGTGGTACGAATGCAGCGCCTCGTCCAGCACCACCATGGCGATTATGACGGTAAAGATGGGCGACAAGTTCATGAACATGATGGAGTGCGTCGCGCCCAGATGGGCGACGCCGTTCATCCACAGGATTTGCGAGATGATCGAGGCAGCGATGCCGGCATACAGCAACAGCGGCAGGTTGGCCGAGGTCACCGGTGAATACGGCGCTGCCAGGCACAGCGGCAGCAGCAGGATCACCGCCACCCAGATCTGCAGGTACAGCAAATGCCATGTGGCGATCGGCAGCGCCCAGCGCTTGAGCAGCACGCTATAGAAGGCATAGGCGACGGTCGCCACCAGCATCAGCAGGTCGCCGAACACCACGCCGTTGGTGAACAGCTCCGCCGGATGGCCTTTGCCGATCAGGATCGTCAGGCCGAACAGCGACAGCATGCCGCCAAACAAAGTGCCCCAGGTGGGCGGCTCGCGCAGCAGGATGCTGCTCAGCAACAAGGTCAGCAGCGGCATCAGCGAGGCGATCATCCCCATGCTGGTGGCCGAGGACGTGGCCGCCGCAAAATACGCCAGGCTCTGGAACAGCACCATGCCGAACAACGCCAGCGCCACGATCTTCCACAGATGGGGACGAATCTGATGACGCTGCCGCCAGACCCCGCGCAGGCAAAAAGGCGTCAGCAGCAAGCCGGCCATCAGCCAGCGATAGAACGACATCGCCGCCGGTTCGATCACGCCCGCCGCCATCTTGCTGACGATGGTGTTGCCGGACCAGATCAGGATCGCGCTGATCGGAAAAACGCTGTATTTGAGCTGCATGTGGGCCATGGCGCCGTCGTCGTGGAATGGTTATGTGGTGCCGGCCTTGGCCTGATTGCGGCCGGCCAGCTCGGCGCCGGCCTCGGGCGGCAGGCGCATCAGCAGCGGGATCGAGAACGAGGCGGCTACCGCCACCGTCAGGAAGGCCGGCCAGAAATCCTGGCTGACCAGGGTGGCGTGGCCTTGCAACTGGTTGGACATCTGCAAGGCGAAACCGCCCAGCACCACGCCCATGCCGACCGACAATTGTTGCGCTACGCTGGCGATGCTGGTGGCCTGGCTCAGGCGCTGGTTGTCGACGTCGGCGTAGGAAATCGCATTGAGGCTGGTGAATTGCAACGAGCGGAAACAGCCGCCGATCAGCAACACGATCAGCATCACCGCATAAGGCGTGGCCGGTGTGAAGAAGCCGATCGCCGCCAGCGACATGACGCCGCAGGCGCCGTTGACGATCATCACCCGGCGGAAGCCATAGCGCTTCAGGAACCTGGCGGCGATGGTCTTCATGAACATCGCGCCGGCCGCCGAGGCGCAAGTCAGCAGGCCGGAATGGAAGGCGCTGAAACCGAAGCCCAGCTGCAGCATCAGCGGCAGCAGGAAGGGAATCGCGCCGATGCCGAGGCGGAACAGCGAGCCGCCGCCGACGCCGGCCTGCAGGGTTTCGATCTTGAGCAGCTTGAGGTCGATCAGCGGATGCGCGGTGCGGCGCGCGTGCCACACGTACGCGGCCAGCGACAGGCTGCCGAGCACCACGCAGGCCAGCGAAATATCGCCCGACACCAGGTGCCGCCCGGCGGTCGCCAACCCCATCATCAGCAGCGAACAGCCCAGCGCCGACAGCATGAAGCCGACCCAGTCCAGCGGCGCGACCTGTTCCGCCCTGGCGTTGGCGATGAAGCGCGTCGCCAGGTACAGGCCGAGGATGCTGATCGGGATATTGATGAAGAAGATCCAGCGCCAGTGGAAATACGTCGTGATGAAGCCGCCCAGCGGCGGCCCCAGCACCGGTCCGAACATGGCGGGAATGGTCAGGTAGCTGAGCGCCTTGACCAGGTTGGCCTTGTCGACGCTGCGCAGGATCACCAGCCGCCCGACCGGCACCATCATGGCGCCGCCGATGCCCTGGAAGAAACGCGCCGCAACGAATTCCGGCAGGCTTTGCGAAACGCCGCACAGGATCGACCCCAGCATGAACACGCAGATCGCCGAACGGAAAATCGTCAGTGCGCCGAAGCGGTCGGCCATCCACCCGCTGATCGGAATGAACACGGCCAGGCTGACCAGGTAGGACGTCAGCGCCAGCTTGAGCGAGATCGGATCGACCGCCATGTCGATCGCCAGCACCGGCAGCGAGGTCGAAATCACGGTAGAGTCCATTTGTTCCATGAACAGGGCGCAAGCGACGATCAGGGGGATGGTGAATGTGCGCTGTAAAGCCATGGGATGGGAATGGGTTGAGTCGGGGGGTGTCTGGAGCGCTTCAGACCCACGCGCAGCGGGTCCGTTGCAGCACGGAAATAGGCCCCAGTATACCGTTTAAGCTATGATGCTGCCGGGCGCTTCCGGCCGATGTCCGGCGGTTCGCCTGCCCTCGTTTTCTTCTTTCCCGAATCACGTACGACTCGACTATACGCACGACTATGCCTCTCCCCTGCTTCGCCCTGCTCGACGACAGTTACCGCCACGGTGAAGCCGATGCACGCGCGCACGAACCGCGTTCGCGCCTGTACACCGGCTATCGCGCGACGCTGCGCTGCGACGCTGCGGACGGCATGGCGGCCATGCTCGCCGACATGCAGGCGGCGCAAGAAAAGGGGCTGCATGCCGTGGCGCTGTTCAGCTACGAACTGGGCGGCGGCCTGCACGGCATTGAAGCGCATGCCGACCGGCCCGGTCCGCTGGCAGAGATCCTGCTGTTCACAGACTGTCGCCGCCTCAGCGCCGCGCAGACCGATGCATGGCTGCAGCAACAGCAAGATGCGATGCCGACCGCAGCCGGCGTCGCCGACGTCCGCGCCAGCGTCGACGAGGGGCGTTTCAGCGCCGACATCGCGCGCATCCGCGACTACATCGCAGCCGGCGATACCTATCAGGTCAACTACACCTACCGCCTGCAGTTCGACGCCTGGGGCGAACCGATCAGTCTCTACAACAAGCTGCGCGCGCGCCAGCCGGTGCCGTACGGCGCATTGATCCGCCTGCCGGATGAGCGCTGGGTACTGTCGTTCTCACCGGAATTGTTCGTCCGCCACACGCAGGGGACACTGCTGGCACAGCCGATGAAAGGCACCGCGCCGGCGCATGACGACGCTGCGGAAAACAGTCGTCGCGCCGATCAATTGGCGAACGACGAAAAGAACCGCGCCGAGAACCTGATGATCGTCGACCTGCTGCGCAACGACCTCGGCCGTGTCGCCGTCGCCGGCTCGGTGCAGGTGCCGCAGCTGTTTGCGGTGGGCCGCTTCGGCCAGGTACTGCAGATGACCTCGACCGTCACGGCGCAACTGCGCGACGACGTGCAACTCGCCGATGTCGTCGCCGCGCTCTACCCCTGCGGTTCGATCACCGGCGCCCCCAAACGCCGCACCATGCAGATCATCCGCGAACTCGAGTCGACACCGCGCGGCCTGTACACCGGCGCAATCGGCTGGGTCGACGCCGCACCGCCGGAACGGACGGTGGGCGACTTCTGCCTGTCGGTGCCGATCCGCACGCTGGTGTTGCAGGCGCCCCAACATGGCGTACGGCACGGTGAAATGGGCGTGGGGGCCGGCATCGTGTACGACAGCAAGGCCGCAGATGAATTTGCGGAATGCCGCCTGAAGTCGGCGTTCCTGACCGGATTGGATAGCAGCTTCAGCCTGTTTGAAACCATCCATGCCGATCACGAAAACGGTTGCCGCCACCTGGACCTGCATTTGCAGCGACTACAAGGCTCTGCGGCATATTTCAATTTCGCATTCGATGACATCGCCGTCCGCAACGCCTTGGCCGACGCCTGCGCGCAACTGCCTCCCGTAACCCCGCAGCGCCTGCGGCTGGACCTGTTCCGCGACGGCGCGGTCCGCTTGCAGCAAGGCGTTTTGCCGGCTTTGGGCGCGACGGTGAAGGTGTTCATCTCGCCGACGCCGAGCCGCAGCGACGACCTGTTCCTGCGCCACAAGACTTCTGTGCGCACCGTCTACGACGATGCCTGGAAGGATGCCGAACGGCGCGGCGGTTTCGACACGCTGTTCTTCAACGAACGCGACGCGCTGACCGAGGGCGGGCGCAGCAATGTTTTCGTGCAACTGGATGGTCGCTGGTACACGCCGCCGCTGGCGGCCGGCGCGCTGCCGGGCGTGATGCGCTCGGTGCTGCTCGCCGATCCGGCATGGAGGGCGACGGAGCGCAGCATCACGCGTGAGGAATTGCGCCGCGCCGATGCCGTGATGATCTGCAATGCCTTGCGCGGCGCGGTGCGTGCAGACGTCGTCTGGGAGATCGGCGCATAAAAAAAGCGCAGCATCAAGGCTGCGCTTTTCTGCCGATCCGGCAAACCTATTCAAACTTTACTTCTTCTTGCTACTCTCCGACTGACTTGCCAGCGCGCCCAGGTCCGCGATGTTCTGCTCGCTCCAGCCGCCGCCGAGCGCCTTGGTCAGCAACACGCTGGCGGCCATGCGCCGGTACAAAATATCCAGCGCGGTGCGTTCGCTGCCCAGTGCCGTGGCTTGCGCCGTGATCACGCTGGTGTAATTGACGGTGCCGGCCTTGTACTGGTTGGTGACCAGCGTCACAGCCTGGCGCGCCGATTGCAGCGCTTCGTTTTGCACTGCGGCTTCCTGTTCGAGGATGCGCAGTGCGGCGAGGTTGTCTTCCACTTCCTGGAATGCGGTCAACACGGTCTGCTTGTACGCCGCCGCCACGCCGTCATAGGTGGCGATGGCCTGGTCGGTGACCGAACGCCGCGCGCCGCCGTCGAAAATCAGCTGGCTCAGCTGCGGCCCGAGCGACCACACCCGGCTCGGCATGGTGAACCAATTGGCCAAACCGTTGGACGTCTGGAATCCGCCCGAGGCCGACAGCGACAGGCTCGGGTAATACGCCGCCTGCGCCACGCCGATCTGGGCGTTGGCGGCGGCGACGCGACGTTCGGCGCCGGCGATGTCGGGACGACGCTCCAGCAGCATCGAGGGCAACGCCACCGGAATCGGCGGCGCCGCAGCAGTCAGCGGCGACGGCGTGATCGAGAAGGTCGAGGCCGGTTGGCCGACCAGCAAAGCGATCGCATGCTCCAGCTGCGCGCGTTGCACGCCGTTGTCGAGCGCCTGCGCCTGCGCCGACTTCAGTTGCGTCTGCGCCAGGATGACGTCGGACTTGGCCGCCACGCCGGCGTTGTATTGATTCAGCGTCAGCTGATACGAGCGCTGGTAAGCGGCGACAGTGTCATCCAGCAACTGCTGTTGCGCATCGAGCACGCGCAGCTGCAGATAGTTCTGCGCCAGTTGCGCCTGCGCGCTCAGGCGGGTTGCTGCAAGGTCGGCGGCGCTGGCCTGGGCGCTGGCTTCGTTCGACTCGACATTGCGGCGCACGCGGCCCCACACATCAATCTCCCAGTCGGCGTTGAGCGAGAAGGAATAGTTGTCGCGCACCGATGAGCTGGAGCTGCTGCCACTGCTGCTGCTGGTCCCCGAGCGCGAACGCGTGCGCGAGGCATCCACCGACAGCGTCGGCGAATAGTCGGCTCGGGCGCCCTGCACCAGCGCCATGGCCTTGCGGAAATTGGCTTCCGACTGCGCCAGGTTCTGGTTGGAGATATCGATCTGCTCCACCAACGCATTGAGCTGGGGGTCGCCGAACATTTCCCACCATTTGCCGTTCATGGCCAGCTCATTCGGCTGGGCCGGCTTCCAGTCCTTCATTTCCTTGAAGGCCGTCGGCACCGCCGCGGTCTGCGGACGGACATAGTCGGGGCCGACCGAGCAGGCCGCCAGGGCCAGCACCAGCGGCGTCAGAATCAAAGCGCGTTTGCGCAGTACGGATGTCATTGTCATTTCTCCTTGGGCGCGATGTTTCATGCAGCGCCCGTATTCTCTTGTTGCGCTATTTTTGGTCCAGTCTTGCGCTCGAACAAACCCTTGCTCCACAAACGGAACCGCTCCATGTAGAGATAGACCACCGGCGTGGTGTACAGCGTCAGCATCTGACTCACGATCAGGCCGCCGACAATCGAAATGCCGAGCGGCTGGCGCAGTTCGGCGCCATCGCCGGTGCCCAGCGCCAACGGCACCGCGCCGAGCAGCGCCGCCATGGTGGTCATCATGATCGGCCGGAAGCGCAGGCTGCACGCCTCGAAGATCGCGTCGCGCGGCGACAGGCCGCGTGCGCGCTCGGCCTGCAGGGCGAAGTCGATCATCATGATGGCGTTCTTCTTGACGATGCCGATCAGCAGGATCACGCCGATCAGCGCGATCAGGCTGAAGTCCGTGCCTGTCGCCAGCAACGCCAGCAGTGCGCCGACGCCGGCCGACGGCAGCGTCGAGATGATGGTGATCGGGTGCACCAGGCTTTCATACAGGATGCCGAGCACGATATACACCGCCAGCAAGGCCGTCAGGATCAGCACCGGCTGGCTGTCCAGCGACGACTGGAACGCATTGGCGGTGCCGGCAAAAGCGCCGTGCACCGCCGTCGGCACGCCCAGGCGCGCCAACGTGTCGTTGATCACTTGGGTCGCCTGCGACAGCGAGACGCCTTCGGCCAGGTTGAAGGAAATCGTCGAGGCGATGAACTGCCCTTCGTGGCTCACGCTCAGAGAGGTGGTGGTCGGTGCGAAGCTGGAAAACGAGGTCAGCGGCACCTGCGTCGACGCCGCCGTCGACAGCGTCAGCGCCAGCGAGGAATTGGCGTTGAGCTTGCCGCCTGCCGTCAGCGCCGGCGGCGTGCCCAGCGCCGAGGTTGTCGGCGACAGGTTGGCCGTACTATTGGCCAGGCTGACGTAGGTGCTGTTGAGGATTTCCGGGCTTTGCCAGTATTGCGGCGCGGCTTCCATCACCACGTGGTACTGGTTCATGCCGCTGTAGATCGTCGAAATCTGGCGCTGGCCGAACAGGTCGCTCAGGCTGCTGTCGATCAGCTGCGGCGTGACGCCGCTGCGGATCGCGGTCTCGCGGTCGATCGTCAGCGTGGTCTGCAACCCCTTGTCCTGCTGGTCGGTGCTGACGTCTTCCAGTTGCGGCAGGTTGGAGAACGCCACGCGAATCTTGGGCTCCCAGGTGCGCAACAGTTCAAGGTCGTCGGATTGCAGTGTGTACTCATATTGCGAATCGCTCTGGCGCGCACCGACGCGGATGTCCTGCACCGCCTGCAGGAACAGGCTGGCGCCGGCCACGTGACCGAGCTTGACGCGCAGCCGCGCGATCACCTTGTCGGCGGAAATCTTGCGTTCCGACAGCGGCTTGAGCGCAATGTACATGCTGCCGCCGTTGCGCCGGCCGCCGCCGGTGAAGGCGGTAACGTTGGCCACCGCCGGATCCTGCCGCACGATCTCGATGAATTCGTTGAGCTTGGTGCGCATGGCCTGGAACGAGATCGACTGGTCGCCGCGGATGCCGCCGACCAGCCGCCCGGTATCCTGCTGCGGGAAGAATCCCTTGGGCACGATCACGTACAGATAGACATTCAGTGCGATGGTGGCGAGCAGGATCACGATCATCAGCGGCGAGAATCGCAGGGCCCATGCCAGCGAACGCTCATAGCCGCGCAGCATGCTGTCGAACAGGCGCTCGACCGCGGCGAAGAAACGACCCGGCTTGCGCTCTTCCTCGTTCTGCTGCCTGAGCAGCTTGGCGCACATCATCGGCGTGGTGGTCAGGGACACGACCAGCGACACCAGGATCGCCACCGACAGCGTTACCGCGAATTCCCGGAACAACCGGCCGACGATGCCGCCCATCATCAGGATGGGGATGAACACCGCGATCAGCGAAATGCTCATCGACAGCACCGTGAAGCCGACTTCACGCGCGCCGATCAGCGCCGCCTTGACCGGCTTCATGCCCTGCTCGATGTGACGCGAAATGTTTTCCAGCACCACGATGGCGTCATCCACCACAAAGCCGGTGGCAATCGTCAGCGCCATCAGCGACAGGTTGTCGAGGGTATAGCCGAGCAGGTACATGACGCCGAAGGTGCCGATCAGCGAAACCGGCACCGCCACGCTCGGGATCAGTGTGGCGCGGCCGTTGCGCAGGAACAGGAACACCACCATGATCACCAGCCCGATCGACATCAGCAGGGTCTTCTCGGTGTCCTTGAGCGAGGCGCGGATGGTCGGCGTGCGGTCCATCATCACTTCCAGGTTGATGGCATGCGGAATCGAGGCCTTCAGGTTGGGCAGCAAGGCATTCACGGCGTCGACAGTCTCGATGATGTTGGCGCCGGGCTGGCGGTTCAGGATCACCAGCACCGACGGCCTGCCGTTGGCGGAACCGGCATTGCGCAGGTCGGCCACCGAATCCTTGACCTCGGCGATATCGCGTACGCGCACCGGCGCGCCGTTGCGATAGGACACGATCAGCGGCGCATACTCGGCCGCGGTCTTGACCTGGTCGTTGGCGTAGATCTGCCAGTTGCGGTCGCCGTCTTCGACGATGCCCTTGGGACGGTTGGCGTTGGTGGCGGCCACCGCCGTACGCACGTCAGCCGTACCGATACCGTACTTGTTGAGTGCGGTCGGATTGAGCTCGATCCGCACCGCCGGCTGCGAACTGCCGCCCACGCTGACCTGGCCGATGCCGCGCACCTGCGACAGCTTTTGCGCCAGGATGCTGTCGGCGGCGTCGTACATCTGGCCTTGCGTCATGGTGTCCGAGGTCAGCGCCAGGATCATGATCGGCGCATCGGCCGGATTTACCTTGCGGTACGTCGGACTGCTCGGCATGCCCGACGGCAGCAAGCTGCGCGCAGCATTCAACGCCGCCTGCACGTCGCGCGCGGCGCCGTCGATGTCGCGGTTGAGATCGAACTGCAAAGTGATGCGGGTCGAATTGAGCGAGCTTGACGAGGTCATCTCGGTGACGCCCGCGATGGCGCCGAGCGCGCGTTCGAGCGGCGTGGCGATGGTCGCCGCCATGGTTTCCGGGCTGGCGCCGGGCATCGAAGCCGACACCGAAATGGTCGGGTAGTCGACCTGCGGCAGCGGCGACACCGGCAACAGCTTGAACGCCAGCATGCCCGCCAGCGCGATGCCGATGGTCAGCAGCGTGGTGGCGATGGGTCGTTCAATGAAGGGACGCGAGATGTTCATGCTGTCCCTGCGTCAGGCTTGCGGCTGTGCCGGCGGCGTCGGCGGAACCAGCGGCGTGTTGGCCGAAGGCGCATCGTCATCATCCGGATGCTTTTCCTTGCCGAAGCGCTTGCGCATGCGTTTGGCCAGGCTGTCAAAACCGAGGTAAATCACCGGCGTCGTGAACAGCGTCAGCACCTGCGACACCAGCAGGCCGCCGACCATGGTGATGCCGAGCGGCTGGCGCAGTTCGGAGCCGACACCCGTGCCCAGCATCAGCGGCAAGGCGCCCAGCAAGGCCGCCATGGTGGTCATCAGGATCGGGCGGAAGCGCAACAGGCAAGCCTGGTAGATCGCGTCGCGCGGCGACTTGCCTTCGTGGCGTTCGGCCTCGAGCGCGAAGTCGATCATCATGATGGCGTTCTTCTTGACGATGCCGATCAGCAGGATGATGCCGATGATGCCGATGATGCCGAGGTCGTTGCGTGAAATCATCAGCGACAGCAAGGCGCCGACGCCGGCCGAGGGCAAGGTCGACAGGATGGTGATCGGATGGATATAGCTTTCGTACAACACGCCGAGCACGATGTACATCGTCACAATGGCGGCCAGGATGAGCCACAGCGTATTCGACAACGAGGCCTGGAATGCCAGCGCGGCGCCCTGGAAGTTGGTCGAGATGCTGGCCGGCATGGCGATCTCTTTTTCGGCCGCCATGATGGCCTTGACCGCTTCACCCAGCGAGGCGCCCTGCGCCAGGTTGAACGACACGGTGGCCGCCGGGAACTGGCCGAGATGGTTGACCACCAGCGGCGCGGTGCGCTCGGTCACCTTGGCGATGCTCGACAGCGGGATCTGGTTGCCGTTGGAGGCCACCAGGAAAATGCTGTTGAGCGCGTCCGGCCCCTTCTGGAATTCCGGCTTGACCTCCATCACCACGCGGTACTGGTTGGATTGCGTGTAGATGGTCGAGATCAGGCGCTGGCCGAAGGCGTTGTACAGCGCATTGTCGATGGCGGCGGTGGTGATGCCCATGCGCGATGCGGCGTCGCGGTCGATCTCGACGTAGGCCTGCAAACCCTGGTCCTGCACGTTGCTGGCGACGTCCGCCAGCTCCGGCAATTGGCGCAGGCGGTCGACAATCTTCGGCACCCAGGTGCTGAGTTCGGCGGCGTCGGCGTCTTCCAGCGTGAACTGGTATTGCGTGCGGCTGACGCTGTCTTCGATGGTCAGGTCCTGCACCGGCTGCATGTAGAGCGTGATGCCGGGGACCTTTTCGTTGAGCTTGGGTTGCAGGCGACGGATGATGTCGCTGGCGCTGATATCCCTCTCTTCGTGCGGCTTGAGGTTGATCAGCATGCGGCCGCTGTTCAGGGTGGCGTTGATGCCATCGACGCCGATGAAGGACGACAGGCTTTCCACCGCCGGGTCTTCCAGCACCACCTTGGCCAGCGCTTGCTGGCGCTCGGCCATGGCGCCGAAGGAGACTGATTGCGTAGCTTCCGAAATACCCTGGATCACACCGGTGTCCTGCACCGGGAAGAAGCCCTTGGGAATGAAGATGTACAGCACCACGGTCAGCGCCAGGGTGCCGAGCGCCACCACCAGCGTGGCGCGCTGGCGATCGAGCACCCAGGTCAGCGCGACGCCGTAGCGCGCGACGACGTTGTCGAAGAATGCGCCGCTCTTGTGATAGAACCAGCCCTGCTTCTCTTCCGGCACGTGATGCAGCAGGCGCGCGCACATCATCGGCGTGAGCGTCAGCGACACCACTGCCGAGATCAGGATGGCCACCGCCAGCGTGACGGCGAACTCATGGAACAAGCGCCCCACCACGTCGCCCATGAACAGCAGCGGAATCAGCACCGCAATCAGCGAAAACGTCAGCGAGATGATGGTGAAGCCGATCTGCTGCGCGCCCTTGAGTGCGGCTTGCAACGGCGCCATGCCCTCTTCGATGTAGCGCGAAATGTTTTCGATCATGACGATGGCATCGTCGACCACGAAACCGGTGGCAATCGTCAGCGCCATCAGCGTCAGGTTGTTGATCGAGAAGCCGGCCAGGTACATGACGCCAAAGGTGCCGACCAGCGACAGCGGCACCGCCACGCTCGGGATGATGGTCGCGGGAATATTGCGCAGGAAGACGAAGATCACCATCACCACCAGTACGATCGACAACAGCAGTTCGAACTTGACGTCGTCCACCGAGGCGCGGATGGTGGTGGTGCGGTCGGTCAGGATATGCACATCGATGGCGCCCGGCAGGCTGGCCTGCAAGGTCGGCAGGATCTTCTTGATGCTGTCGACCACGGCGATCACGTTGGCGCCCGGCTGGCGCTGGATGTTGACGATCACCGCGGCGGAGTCGTTGGCCCAGGCGCCGAGGCGCACGTTCTCGGCGGCATCGACCACGTCGGCCACATCCGACACGCGGATCGGCGCGCCGTTCTTGTAACCGATGATGAGGTTGCGGTATTCGTCGGCCGACTTCAGCTGGTCGTTGGCGTCGATGGTCGAGGCGCGCGCGGGGCCGTCGAAACTGCCCTTGGCCTGGTTGACGTTGGCGTTGCCGATGGCGGTGCGGATGTCGTCCAGGTTCATGCCCAAGGAGGCGATGGCGCGCGGATTCAGCTGCATGCGTACGGCAGGACGCTGGCCGCCGGACAGGCTGACCAGCCCGACGCCGGAGAGCTGCGAAATTTTTTGCGCCAGGCGCGTGTCGATCAGGTCCTGCACCTTCGGCAACGGCAGCGTCTTGGAGGTCACCGCCAGCGTCAGGATCGGCGTATCGGCCGGGTTGACCTTGCTGTAGATCGGCGGCGCCGGCAAGTCGGACGGCAACAGGTTGCCGCCGGCGTTGATGGCGGCCTGCACTTCCTGCTCGGCGATGTCGAGGCTGAGATCGAGATTGAATTGCAGCGTGATCACCGAGGCGCCGCCCGAACTGGTCGACGACATCTGGTTGAGGCCGGGCATCTGGCCGAACTGGCGTTCCAGCGGCGCGGTGACCGACGAGGTCATGACGTCCGGGCTGGCGCCGGGATAGAGCGTGACGACCTGGATGGTCGGATAGTCGACTTCAGGCAACGCCGAGAGCGGCAGCTGTTTGTACGCGACGATGCCGACCAGCAGGATCGCCAGCATCAGCAGCGACGTCGCCACCGGCCGCAGGATGAACAGGCGTGATGGATTCATGCTGCCGCCTTATTTCGGTGCATTGGCGGATGGAACAGCAGCGGGGGCAGGCGCGGGGGCAGGTGCGGGTGCGGCTGCCGGTGCAGCTGGCGTACCTTCCGTGCTGCTGCGTTGCTGGCGGCGCATTTCCATCATGCGCTGGCGACGCTGGTCTTCCGGCAGCTTCTTGATTTCTTCGCCAAATTCTCCGGCGTCAATGCGTTTGTTGAGTTCGGCCCAGCGCTTCTGGCGCTCTTCGGGCGTCATGTCCTGGCCGCCTTGACCGCCACCCGCTGCAGCGCCTGGAGTACCAGCAGCCCCACCGGCCGCGCCGTCGCGTTTATGGCGACGCGGACCGGCTTTTTCGGTCAGCTTGTTGGCCGGATCGTCGGCGCCGCCGCGCACCACCGGCTCGACCTTGGCGCCTTCGCGCAGGCGATCGATGCCGTCGACAACCACGGTCTCTCCGCTGGCGACGCCGTCTTCAATCGCGGTGATGTCGCCTTGCGCCGGACCGGTCTTGACGTTGCGCACGGTGACGGTGTTGTCGGACTTGACCACATACACAAACAAGCCCTTGGAGCCGCGTTGCAGCGCTGCCGTCGGAATCGTGATGGCATCCTTGCGGGTGTCGAGCAGCATGCGGATGTTGACGAACTGGTTCGGGAACAGCGCATAGTCGGTGTTGGGGAATTGCGCCTTGAGCTTGATCGTCCCGGTGGTGGCGTCAACCTGGTTATCGATGGTCAGCAGCACGCCGCTGGCGAGCTTGTTCTTTTGGTCGCGGTCCCAGGCGTCGGTGGCGAGTTTCTTGCCGGCCTGCAGTTGTTTCATGACGGCTGGAATATTGTCTTCCGGGATGCTGAATACCGCCGTGATCGGCTGTACCTGGGTGATGATGACGATGCCGTTGGTGTCGCTGGAGTGGACGATGTTGCCGATGTCGACCTGGCGCAGGCCGAGACGGCCGCTGACCGGCGCGGTCACGCGCGAATAGGTCAGTTGCAGGCGCGCGCTGGCGAGGTTGCCCTGGTCGGACTTGACCGTGCCTTCCAGTTGCTTGACCAACGCCGCTTGCGTATCGACCTGCTGGCTGGCGATGGAATCCTGCGACAACAGTGTGCGGTAGCGCTGGAGATCGAGCTGGGCTGCGTTCAGTTGCGCCTGGTCGCGCGCCAGCTGGCCTTCCGCCTGGGTCACGGCGACCTGATAGGGACGTGCATCGAGCTCCGCCAGCAAATCGCCTTCCTTGACCAGTTGGCCTTCCTTGAAATGCAGCTTCATGAGCTGGCCGTCGACGCGGCTGCGCACCGTCGCGGTGGCGGTCGGCGTGACGCCGCCGAGGCCGGTCAGGTAGATGTTGACGTCGGCGACCTTGGCCACCGCCACGCCCACCGGCGACAAGCCCATGCCGCCGAAGCCGCCGCCGGCGCCCGGAGGACCGCCGCGCTTGCCCTTGCCGCCGCCCCCTTGCCACTGGCCGCCGCCCTGGGCCTGCTCGGCCGCTGCCGCGCGCTTGTGGTGCCAGTAGTAATAACCGCCGCCGATCAAGACGATCAGCAAGGCCCAGAACCACCAGCGCTTGAGCAAGCCCGGCGATTTCCCGGAAGAGGAAGATGGCGATGGATTGTTTTCTGGAGTTGGTGTTGTAGTCATCTTGGCGGCAGGAAAATCGATCGATTCAATATGGATCAAGGCATTTCATGAAGATCAGCACAGCCTCGACAGCACTGTCCAGCGCGGTCGGCGGGATGGTCTTCAGGAAATGCGCTCGCAGGCGCATGGCAGCGCGCCAACTCGTTATTATGGTGCAGAAGCATGACGGAACGATGATCGATACCGTATATCTTCATGCCAAATAGGCAAAAAAGATGAGAGAAAGACAAAAAACCTTGCGCAAAGTTGCGCAAGGTTTCGAATTGCCGATATCACTTTTTAGCGCTTACCTGGCTGGAGCAGGCGCAGTTGCAGGAGCGCCCGGCTTGCCGTGATCGCGACCGTGGTCATCGCCATGGCCACCAAAGCGACCGTGTTTGAAGCGATGCTCTTCCATCTTGCGGAATTCCTGGTCGAACACCTTTTGCTGCTCAGGCGACAGGACGGCGTAGAACTCCTTGGTGGCGGCAATATGGTCCATCATGCGGGCTTCCATCTTCTTCATCCGGTCCAGATGACGGTCCAGGCGTTCCGGCGTGGTCAGCTTGTTCCATTCATCCTTGCTCGGACGGGCCGGCGGCGTGGCCGGACGTTGCGGCGTGGTCTTGTCGGTGAAGGTCTTCCAGGCGCCTTCCTGGGCTGCGGTGATCTTCAGTTTGTCATGCAAGGCTGCCTGGCGTTTGGCGCGGTGCTGCTCGAATTTGGCGATCTGCTCGGGAGTCGGCATATGGCGGCCGCCCGGGCCACCTTCGCCGCCCTGACCTGCCGGCGGCATCTGGGCGAACGAGGACATGGCGGCCAGGCCGATACCTGCGGCGGCGACGCCGATCATCAGGTGTTTTTTCAGATTCAACATGGTGATTCCTTTCGTGTTGGGTGCGTTATCTGCACAGTTCACATTTAACTCTCCAGGTGTAACCGCGGTTTTTCCCTTGCCACACGATTTGTATCTCTCTGTATATGCCGGCGGCTGCTTTGTTTCGCTGTATGTCTGGGGAGCCGCCTGTTATCCCAATATACAATTCAGCGTCACCGCATTTTTTGGAGTAGTCATAATGGCTGCCATGGATACAAATTCTCACATTCTGGTGGTCGACGACGACCGCGAAATCCGCACCCTGCTGGCGGAATACCTCGACGCCAACGGTTTCCGCACGCTGACGGCGACCAATGGCGCCGACATGCGCAAGGTGCTCGACGAATCGCGCGTGGACCTGATCGTGCTGGACCTGACTCTACCCGGCGAAGACGGCCTGACCCTGTGCCGCAACCTGCGCGCGCAATCGAACGTGCCGGTGATCATGCTGACCGCGCGCGGCGAACCGCTGGACCGCATTCTCGGCCTGGAAATGGGCGCCGACGATTACCTGGCCAAGCCGTTCGAGCCGCGTGAACTGTTCGCGCGCATACGCAGCGTGTTGCGCCGAACCCAGGCGCTGCCGCCGAGCATGATGCGGCCCGAAGCCAAGACCATGCATTTCTCCGGCTGGACACTGGACCTGACAGCGCGCCATCTGCTCAATCCCGAGGGGGTGGTGGTGGCCTTGTCGGGTGCGGAGTTCCGCATGCTCAAGGTATTCCTCGACCATCCCAACCGCATCCTTAACCGCGACCAGTTGCTGGAACTGACCCAGGGACGCGAAGCCGACCCCTTCGATCGCTCGGTCGACATCCAGATCAGCCGCCTGCGCCAGAAGCTGGGCGACGACGCCCGTACCCCGACCATCATCAAGACCATCCGCAATGAGGGATATGTGCTGGCCACCACCGTGACATTGGAAGACGTCGGATGAATCATCTCTTTGCTCCGCTGCGCGAGTTCGTCGGCTCGATCGGCAACCGCGTCTTCCTGATCCTGCTGGCAGGCATCCTGGTGGCGACCGTCACGACCACCTGGCTGGCCTCCAACGAGCGGCGCAACACCATGCGCGAATTGCGCTACCAGCATGTCGCCGAGCGCGTCGAGCAGGTGGTGCAGGCGCTTGATCCGCTCACCCCGCAGGCGCGCGACGTGGTCTTGCACGCGGCCGACAATTTCGGCTTCGAAGCGGGCTTCGTCAATGAGGTCGGCGACACGCTGAGCCCGAGCACCAGTCCAATGGCGGACATGCTGAAATCACGGCTGGGCGAAGACCGCCAGATCGTGGTCCAGCGCGAGACCGACTGCGCTCCGCGCCGACCGCGCAATGCACCGCCGGATGGCCCCGCCCGCGTCGAACGCCCGCGCATGGAAACCTGCCGCGTCATCTACGTGGCCCTGCGCGACAAGGCGCTGCTGCGCCTGCGCCTGCACATGCCGGGCGATCCGCCTTCGCTGCGCGGCCGCGGCGGCATGGGGCCTCCCGGCGGTCCGTACATCCTGCTGTTCCTGGTGTTGATCGCGATGCTGGCGTATGTGGTGGCGCGCATGGCGGCGCGTCCGATCAAGCATCTGGCGAGCGCGGCGACCGAACTTGGACGCGACATCGATCACCCGCCCCTGGCCGAAAAAGGGCCGACCGAAATTCGCCAGGCGGCCAAGGCCTTCAATGCCATGCAGACGCGCATCCGGCGCCAGATCCAGCACCGCACGCACATGCTGGCGGCGATCACGCATGACCTGCAGACGCCGCTGACGCGCCTGCGCCTGCGGCTGGAAAAAGTGGAAGATAATGAATTGCGGCAAAAGCTGGTGGATGACCTTGCCGTGATGCAAGGCATGGTGCGCGAAGGGCTGGACCTGGCGCGCAGCATGGATTCATCGGAAGCGATGCAGCGCCTGGACATCGACTCTCTGCTCGACAGCGTGTGCGCCGACGCATCGGATGCCGGCCAGCAGGTCGAGCTGCAAGGCCGCACGCGCGCCTTCGTGGTGGCTCAGCCCAACGCACTGCGCCGCTGCCTGACCAATTTACTCGACAACGCCTTCAAATACGGCCAGCACGCCGAGGTGTCGATTGCACTCGACGACCTGCTGCCCAATCGGGTGCTGATCCGCATCCGCGACCACGGCCCCGGCATTCCCGAGAGCCAGCTGGAAACGGTGTTCGAACCTTTTTACCGGCTTGAAACCTCGCGCTCGCGCGACACCGGCGGTACCGGCCTGGGGCTGACGATTGCGCGCAATATCGCGGAGAATCACGGCGCTTTGCTGGATCTTCGCAATCACCCCAAGGGCGGCCTGGAAGTCTTGCTGTCGCTGCCGCTGAAGCAATCCAAACGGACGCGTTGAGCGCCCGCTTTGACCGTCCCAAACCCGCTTAGAAGTAGTTCAGGCCGAGCGCGCCGCGCACTTCCGACATGGTCTGCGCGGCTGCTGCGCGGGCACGTTCGGTGCCGCGACGCAAGATCGCCAGCACTTCGCCGCGCTCCTGCCGCCATTGCTCGCGGCGGGTGCGGATCGGTTCCAGCAATTCCTGCAGATGGCCTTCCAGACGACGCTTGAGCACGCTGTCGCCGAGACCGCCGCGGCGGTAGTGCTGCTTGAGCTCTTCCAGCGCCACCCGGTCCGGCTCGAACGCATCGAGGAAGGCGAACACCACGTTGCCCTCGACCTGCCCAGGGTCATCGACGCGCAAATGATTGGGGTCGGTATACATGCGCTGCACCGCCTGCTTGATCTCGGCCGGCGAGGCGCCGAGTGCAATTGCGTTGCCCAGCGACTTGCTCATCTTGGCTTTGCCGTCGATGCCGGGCAGGCGTCCGGTTTCGGACAGTACTTCCTTGCACTCCACCAGCACGTCCTTGCCGACGACATTGTTGAAACGGCGCACCAGTTCGTTGGTCTGCTCGATCATCGGCAACTGGTCGTTGCCGACCGGCACCAGCGTGGCCTTGAAGGCGCTGATGTCGGCAGCCTGGCTGACCGGATAGGTCAGGAAGCCGGCCGGGATGTCGCGCTCGAAACCGCGCAGGCGGATCTCTTCCTTGATGGTCGGATTGCGTTCCAGCCGCGACACGCTGACCAGATTGAGCAAGTGCATCGACAGTTCGTAAAGCTCGGTGACTTGCGACTGGATGAAGATGGTGGATTTTTCCGGATCGATGCCGACGGCCAGATAGTCGAGCGCCACTTCCAACACGTTCTCGGTGACTTTCTGATGGCGGCCGACGTTGTCGGTCATGGCCTGGGTGTCGGCCAGCAGCAGGAACTGGCTGGCTTCGTCCTGCAACTGTACGCGCGACACCAGCGAACCGATGTAGTGGCCAAGATGCAAAGGACCGGTCGGACGGTCGCCGGTCAGGACGATGGGACGCGCGGCCGACGGCTTGTCGGAAACGATGGAAGTTGCAGATGGCGCAGACGCTGGCGAAACATTCAAGGACATGGTCACTCCGGTAATTTCGGAACGCTGCCAGTCTCGCCGCACAAAACAATGCCGCCTGGACCGGCGGCATCACATTGACAAAAGCTGTACTACAAAGCTGTGCAAAAGCGGGCCACCCGAATCAGGTGCGCCACCAATGCCGGAGTTGTAGTGAAGGATGAATTCTGGATTGCATCGGCGGAGTATAGCATCAAGCCTTGCCCATGATGCAGCGCAAAAGCCCTGCCCGGCCGACTTTCCAAGAAAAAACCGCCTCGTTTGCAGGAGGCGGTTTTGGGGAGATCAGGCTATCAATACGCTCCCGGTGGCGGACCATAATATCCCGGCGGCGGGCCGTAGTAACCCGGAGGCGGAGGCGGCGGCGCGTAATAGTAGCGACGCGGATGATAGCTGTAGACCGTGGTGGCCTGCTGCTGCGTCTGGATCTGGTTGCCCTTGCTGTACATGCATTGGCTGTAGGTCATGTCGTAGCGTTGCTGCATCGAATAGTTGCCGCCCGCCGATGCATTGCTGCCGGCCGCGCCGCCAACCAGCAGACCGCCGCCGGCACCGATGGCAGCCCCTGCCCCGGCATTACCCGACGCCGCGCCGATCAGCGCGCCGGCGACAGCACCGATCGCGGTGCCCGCAACAGCACTGTTGGTGGCATTGTTTTGCGTCGACTGCGCCTGCCCGCCGATGAAATCCTGTGCATATTGCTGACACTGCATCTGTTCGCTGCGGAATTGCTCGTACGACTTGCCGTTGCCCGGCATGGCCATCACGGAGGGGCCGGTGGGCACGCTGACGCAGCCGCCCAGCACCAGCAGGGCCGTCAAAGCGCCGAGGGTACCGGCTGTTTTATGGATTGATTTCACGATGTGATCCTTGAAAAGGCTATCTGGAACTGGTCTGAAGTTTGTCGGCGACCGCGGGTTATTGCGGCGGCGGTTGTCCGCCGTTCGGACCGTTCGGCACGACTTTCATCCAGTTGCTCGGGCAACTCTGGACATAGGGGTAATAGCCTTTGGATTCCTGGCAGTAGTACCAGTAGTTGCTTTGCGCCGGGCTCTGCTCGATATAGACCGGCGGCGCGGCGCGCTCGACATAGACTGGCGGCGGATAATAGACCGGGGCCGGATAGTACGCTGGCGGAGGTATCCACAGTGGACCGCCGATGTACACGCCAAAACGGGTGTGCGCGGAAGTTGCCCCGCTTGCCGCCATGCAACCCAGCGCAAGCAATCCCAATAAAGCTGCTTTTCTCATGTTCGCCTCGCGTATTTCGTGGGAACGGCACACGCCATCCCGCTTCTTTAAATATACGCAAAACGGCAAGATTTCAACGGCTTTGTTTCAATTCGTAACCCTATTTAAGAAACCTGTACATGGTGCTACAAAGCCGGATACATGCGGGTTTCCGGGATTCGGAAACGAACACGCCGCTGTTGGGAAGCGGCGTGTAGGCAAAGCGGAAATCCTGCTGAAAAATCGACCGTCAACGTCGCCGGAAATTACTTCGGCCCGGTCATTTCCTCCGGCTTGATCCACAGCGCGAACTGCTCTTCGGTAACGTATCCGAGCGCCAGCGCAGCCTGTTTCAAGGTCGTGCCGTCGTGATGCGCCTGCTTGGCGATCTTGGCGGCCTTGTCGTAGCCGATATGCGGCGCCAGCGCGGTCACCAGCATCAGCGAACGCTCCATCAGGTCGGCAATGCGATCGCGGTTGGCTTCGATGCCCTGCGCACAATGATCGTCGAAACTATCCATACCGTCGGCCAGCAGACGCACGCTTTGCAAGAAGTTGTGGACGATCACCGGCTTGAACACGTTCAGTTCGAAATTGCCGGAAGCGCCGCCGATGTTGATCGCGACGTCATTGCCGAACACTTGCGCGCATAGCATGGTCAGGGCTTCGCATTGGGTCGGGTTGACCTTGCCCGGCATGATCGAGCTGCCCGGTTCGTTTTCCGGGATGGTGATCTCGCCCAGGCCGGAACGCGGCCCGGAAGCCAGCCAGCGGACGTCGTTGGCGATCTTCATGAGCGCCGCCGCCAATGTCTTCAAGGCGCCGTGCGCCGACACCAGGGCGTCATGGCTGGCCAGTGCGGCGAACTTGTTGGGTGCGGTCCTGAACGGGAAGCCGTAGTGCTTCTCCAGCTCGGCGGCGACGCGCGCGCCGAATTCAGGATGCGCATTGAGTCCGGTGCCGACTGCGGTGCCGCCCGCCGCCAGTTCGCTGACGGCGTTGAGCGTGGAAATGATCGCCATTTCGGCATGCGTGAGTTGCGCGATATAACCCGAGAATTCCTGGCCCAGCGTCAGCGGCGTGGCGTCCTGCAAATGGGTGCGGCCGATCTTGACGATATCCTTGAACTCTTCCGACTTGCGCTCCAGCGTCGCGCGCAGCTTGTGCAGCTTGGGCACCAGGTGAGTGGCGACCGCCAAGGCGGCGGCCACATGCATGGCCGTGGGAAAAATGTCGTTGGACGACTGGCTATGGTTGACGTCGTCGTTGGGATGGATCTTGCGCTCTTCGCCGCGCACGCCGCCGAGCAGTTCCGAAGCGCGATTGGCCAGCACTTCGTTCATGTTCATGTTGCTTTGCGTGCCGGAGCCGGTCTGCCAGACCGACAGCGGGAATTCCAGCGGGTGCTTGCCGGCAATCACCTCGTCGGCGGCGGCAATGATGCCTTCCGCCTTCTTCGCGTCGAGCTTGCCGAGGTCGCGGTTGACCGTGGCGCAGGCGCGCTTGACTGCCGCCAGCGCAACGATCAGTTCGGCCGGCATGCGTTCGGTGGAAATATGGAAATGGTGCAGCGAGCGTTGCGTTTGCGCGCCCCACAGACGATCGTCGGGCACTTCGATAGGGCCAAAGGTGTCGCGTTCAATTCGATGTTTCATGATGTTTCTTCTCCGCAGGAAATATGGTTCCGGGGAACCGCTACATCTCGTACGGCTCTGGCGCACGCTGCAGGCTTGAGCGATAGGAGACAACTGGAACTCATGGCATCAGTATCCGCGAATTGCTGGCAGACGCTGATGCAATGCGTCCTCGGGTTCTATGGTTTGCGGGAGGCCGGGTCCGGCAGCAGACAGGCGTCGATCACCTGCAGATTGTTGTCCTTGGCGAAATTCAGGACGAAATGATAAGCCAGCGGCTCAAGCGCGCGCAGCGCTTCGTTGACGACGACCGAACGGACGCCGTTGATCATGGTCGGTAACACGTAGGGGGAATATTGCAGGTGAGCATTGCGGCCGCCCGAACCTTCGGGGCGGAAACAGGACATGACGCCGCACAGACGTTCGGCCCAGTCGCTGGGCCGGAACTGCTTCCCATCCTGGGTCAACCCCATGATGATGAATTCTTGTTCCGGCTCGTTGGTGGTATTGATGGGATCTGCCATGCGTGCAATTCGTTCTCTGGCGTTTGCCACATAAATGGCCTCCTTCCTGTTGGGATGGAAGCCGACGAAACCCAAGTATTATATCTTATAGAAGACTTGAGATACACCACTATCTGGACAACCAGCGCCGCTCGCAAAACCTTGCCTTGCCGGCAACCCTTGCTTGCATTTAACCCAGCCAGACGGCGACCGACAACAGCAGCAACAGGAACATCCACAACAACATGGCGCGCCAGACCAGGCCGACCGTGCTTTGCAGCGTGCGCGGCGAAGGCTGGTCGCCGGGGAAGCCGTCGGTTGCTTCCAACGTCGAATCGACGGTCGCAGCATCGATCGGCAGCACGCCCGAAGCGGATTCCGCCGGCGTACCGAAACGCACGCCCATGGCGCCGCCGCCGGCGGACAGGATGATGCCGACGGCTTCGTCCTTCCAACGGTCGGCGAAATTGCGCCAGGCGTAAATTGCGTCTTCAAAATTGCCGACCACCGCAAACGCCGCCGCCGTGAAGCGCGCCGGAATCCAGTCAATCCAGTAGAACGCACGCTCGGCGAAACGGCCGAAGACTTCCTGCTTCATGTGATCCGGCTCGTTCCAGGCGCGCGCCAGGTATTCCGATACGCGATACATCACTGCCAATGCGGGACCGACAGGCATCAGGAACCAGAAAAACACGCCGAACACGTGGCGATGCGTGGTGACCAGCGCTTTTTCGGCGGCGATGCGGGAAATCTCGCTGACGTCGAGATCCGACGTGTCTTCCTTGGTCCACTCGGCCAGCAAGGCGCGCGCGGCGACATCATCGCCGGTGTTCAGCGCCAGCTGGATCGAAGTGAAATAGTGGCTGTAGTGGCGGAAACCCAGGGTCATGTAGACGATCAGCACATTCCAGGCCAGCGCCGCCAGCGGGCTGATGCGCAGGCATATCCAGTAAATCAGGCCGGCCGGCACTGTCAATGCGCCAACCATGACAAACCATCCCAGGCGTCCATGATGCGCGTGACCGGCGTTGAACCAGTTTTCGATCCGGGCCGCGAAGGATTTGATCGACGCATAAATCGGATTGTCCGCCCGCAGCGGCTTCAGTTGTTCGATCAGGAGCGCAAAGAGTATGGAAAGAAATGTCATCAAGCCGCCTTTTGGTGAGTCTTATTTGTGTGCTTATTTGTGTGCTTACTGGTGTACTGATTGCCAAGCGAATATGAGTTCGCACAGAGCGCACGACCTTCGCGGAAACAGGTAAATGATACAACGGCAGCAAGTATTCCTGATGCTTTATGTTGTCCGCGGGAGATATTTTCCCTATGGGCGGAGCCCTTCAGGCCCCCGCCACGCTCTCAGCTGCGCAGGAAATGGAACAGGTTGCGCAGCATGCCGGCGGTCGCGCCCCAGATGAAGAAGCGCTCGTAGGGCATGGTGTAGAAGGTACGGCGGCCGAGGTCGTTGGGCAATTCGATGGTGCGGCGCTGATGGTTCATGCCGTCCATCAGGAACGCCAAAGGCACTTCGAAGATCTCGGCTACTTCGCGCGGATCGGGCACCACGTCGAACGGTGGCCGGATCAGGCCGGCCACGGGCGTGACGCGATAGCCGGTGCCGGTGAAATACTCGGGCAGCGAGCCAATCACCTCGACATGGCGTCGCGCCAAGCCGATTTCCTCCTCCGTTTCGCGCAGGGCGGTGTCGACCGGCGACACATCGCTCAGCTCGGTGCGGCCGCCGGGAAAACTGATCTGTCCGGCATGGTCCTTGAGATCGGCGGTGCGCTGGGTAAACAGCAGCGTCGGCCCCTGCGCGCGCAGCACGATGGGCATCAGCACGGCTGCCGGGCGGGGGGTGCCGGCAACCTGGCGTATTTGCTGCTCGACGTTGATCTCGGGCGTCCAGGGACGCTCTTCGGTAAAGCGGCGGCGCAGCCACTCCTCCTGCATGCGTTCGGCATCCAGCCTCGCCTCGCCGGCGACGGACTCTATCGGAAGATCGAGAGGATCGAAAATTGCCAAGGCTGCACCTTCAGGATTGAATACAAGAATACAAAAAGGGCGTCCGAAGACGCCCTTTTTTCAAGCAGATATCAACGACTTTGCGAAGATTACGCTTCAGCCTTGGCAGTGCCACGGCGGTTAGGCAGCTTCTCTTTGATACGTGCCGACTTGCCGGAACGCTCACGCAGATAGTACAGCTTGGCGCGACGGACATCGCCGCGGCGCTTGACTTCGATCGACGCGATCAGTGGCGAGTACAACTGGAATGTACGCTCAACGCCTTCGCCCGACGAAATCTTGCGGACGATGAAGTTGGAGTTCAGACCACGGTTGCGACGCGAGATCACCACGCCTTCGTAAGCCTGGGCGCGCTTGCGCGTACCTTCGACCACGTTGACGCTGACGATGACTGTATCGCCTGGAGCGAACTCAGGGATATTCTTTGCGAGACGCGCGATCTCTTCTTGCTCTAATTGCTGGATCAGATCCATTTTAATACTCCGAATGCCATCTTGCCGGCGCTCACTTCGTCGACTGAGTCGACCTGCCCGGTAGAGGATGGGGTTGATCAACGGACGCCGCCTTCGGTTGTCTTCCGGCCTTGCCCGCACTTTTGCTGCTTTACTACCAACTACAAACTGCTTAAAAACTTTTCATCGGCCTTGCTCAGCAAACCGTCCTGGCGCGCCCTAGCGATCAGGTCGGGACGCTTCTTCGCGGTCGCTTCCAGCGCCCGCTCGCGTCGCCACTTCACAATCTCTGCATGGTGGCCGCCCATCAATACCGGCGGCACCGCCACGCCTTCGTATTCTTCAGGCCGCGTGTAATGCGGACAATCCAGCAGGCCGTTGACGAAACTGTCTTCGACCGCCGAGCTGCCGTCGTTGAGTACGCCCGGCAATTGCCGGATCACGGCATCCATCAGCGCCATCGCCGGCAATTCACCACCCGACAGCACGAAATCGCCAAGGCTGATTTCTTCGTCGACATGGCTGTCCAGCAGACGCTGGTCGATCGCCTCGTAGCGACCGCACAGCAACACCACGCCGGAATCTTCAGCGAACTGCATGACGCGCTGATGCGTCAGCGGCTTGCCTTGCGGGGACAGATACACCACGCGCGGCGCCGCCAGATTCAGATCAAGTTGCCGCTGCTTCGCCGCCTGCAGCGTCTGCTGCAACGGCTTGGCCAGCATCACCATGCCCGGTCCGCCGCCGTAAGGCCGGTCGTCCACGGTACGGTGATTGTCGGTAGTGAAATCCCTCGGATTCCACAGCGACAAGCCCCATTTCTTTTGCTCGAACGCACGGCGGGTGACACCGGACTGCGTCAACGCTGCAAACATTTCGGGAAAAAGCGTGACGACGTCAAATTGCATCCGGCACCCTTTTCAATACTACGGGATCAATAATCCAGTCCCCAGTCGACCACGATTTTCTTGTCCGCCAGACTGACGGTCTTGACGAACTGATCGACGTACGGAATCAGGATTTCTGCAGCAGCCTTGCTGTCGGCAGCCTCGGCTTGGATCGTGGGAACCGCGACGCGGAGGATCGGGTGAGCCCCGTTGTCCATCAGATCGCCGACCACGCCCAGGGACTCGCCCTGCAGGTTTTCAACTGCCAGGCCGATCAGATCGACCCAGTAAAATTCTCCGTCGGATAAAGCAGGAAAGTGGCTGCGCGCGATCTGCACCACGGCACCCTTGAGCGCTTCGGCGGCATCACGACCAGCCACTCCCATTAACCTCGCCACCACATCACCGCTGTGGGACTTGGCTTGCATCATCTCGACATCGCGCAACACCGGCTTGTCCAGCCACCAGGTTTTTGCGCCCAGCAGAGCATCTGCATCCGCTGAATAAGGCTTGACCCGCACCCATCCCTGAATACCATAAGCACCTGAGATGTAACCTACCGTCAACAGATCCGGAGGAACTGCAACGCCTGATTGTGATGTGCGCGACAAACCTGCCTTACCAATACGCTTGCGAAATCAGAAACGAACGCAACTGCAATTAAGCAGCGGCCTTCTTGCCTGCTTCGCTGACCAGACGGGCAACGGTTGGGGACAGCTGTGCGCCGACGCCTTCCCAGTGAGCCAGACGATCCTGAGCGATACGGAAGGATTCTTCCTTACCGGATGCAACCGGGTTGTAGAAACCCAGACGCTCGATGAAGCGTCCGTCGCGGCGATTGCGCGAATCAGTTGCAACGATGTTGAAGAATGGGCGCTTCTTGGCGCCTCCACGAGCTAAACGAATAACGACCATAATGGTTCCAAAAAGTGTTCGAACACGGAAAAGCTGGTGATTATAGCCGAAATACCGGCCACGCAGCAAGATGAATACGGGAAAGCAGCCCAAGCCGGGCGCGGAACCGATCCGGCCCCATCCGACCTTCCCGCCTGATTTCGCCCTTTTCAGGGCAATGCGCCCCGAAACGGTCTTCGGGACGCCCTCTCCTGCGGCTATACTAGACGCAGTTTTTTTACAACACTGAACGCGCTCCGGCGCGCAGTCCGGCCGATCCAGGGCCTTCTTTTGCCATCGAGAAATTAGCTTCATGACAATTCAGCACAAGAACAAGACCTTCACGACTTTCCTGGCGGCCGTTTTCGGCGGCATCGGTATCCACCGTTTTTATATGGTCGGCCGCAAAGACCTGATCGGCTGGCTGCATCTGGCCACCCTCCCGGTGTCGGCGCTGCTGATCTGGACGTTCAGCAACTCGCAGCCACTGTTCATGGGCATGCTGTTTGCGCTGTCGATATTGTGCGGCTTCCTCGAAGCCTTGGTCATCGGCCTGACGCCGGATGAAAAGTGGGACGCAGCCCGTAACCAGGGATCCGGCAAGAAATCGGAATCGCATTGGATCCTGGCGCTGATCCTGGTATTGACGCTGGGCGTCGGCGCCATGTCGGTGATCGCCTTGATGGCGCGCAGTTTCGACCTGCTCTTCACCGGCGGCGCTTACGGCTGACGCTGAGCCGCTCGCCGGTCGATCCGGCGAGCGGCCCGCATCAGAACTGGTCTTCGGTCAACGCCAGCACGCCGGCGCTGCCTTCCACCACCGCTGCACGCAGCGACGACGCCTGCGTCAGCACGTGGTCCGCATAGAAACGCGCAGTCGCGATCTTGGCTTTGTAGAACTGCGCATCGCCGTCGCCGGCTTTCAGCTTGTCGACAGCCACCAGGGCGGCACGTGCCATTTGCCAGCCGCCCAGAACGACGCCGGCCAGCTTCAGGTACGGCACGCTGCCTGAAAACACGCCCTTGATATCCGTCTTGATGTTGGCGACCACGTAGTTGACCACGTCGTCCAGCGCGCGCGTACCGTCCACCAAACGCTTGCGGATTGCCTGCAGGTCGTCGCCGTATTCTCCCGCGCCGGCGGCTGCGAGCGCCGTTTCGGTCTTGTGGATCTGGCCGATGATGCCTTTGGCGACTGCGCCGCCGTCACGCGAGGTCTTGCGGCCGACCAGGTCGTTGGCCTGGATCGCGGTGGTGCCTTCATAAATCGCCAGGATGCGGGCGTCGCGGTAATACTGCGCGGCGCCGGTTTCTTCAATGAAGCCCATGCCGCCATGCACCTGCACGCCGGTCGACGTAACGTCGATGGACAACTCGGTCGACCAGCCCTTGACGATGGGCACCAGGTATTCGTAGACCGCCTGATTGGTCTTACGCGTCGCTTCGTCAGGATGATGATGACCGGCGTCCGACGCTGCAGCGGCGACATAGGCCAATGCACGTGCCGCCTCCACCTGAGAACGCATCAACATCAGCATGCGACGTACGTCCGGCTGATGGATGATGGTGACGGCGCCGGCGGAACCTTCCAGGTCGCGCGACTGCACGCGGTCCTTGGCATAGGCCACCGCTTTTTGGTAAGCGCGCTCGGCGACGCTGATACCCTGGACGCCGACCGCGAAACGCGCGGCGTTCATCATGATGAACATGTATTCGAGGCCGCGGTTTTCTTCGCCGACCAGCATGCCGACGGCGCCGCCGTGGTCGCCGAATTGCAGCACTGCAGTCGGGCTGGCCTTGATGCCCAGCTTGTGTTCGATCGACACGCAATGCACGTCGTTGCGTTCGCCCAGCGAACCGTCCGGCTTGACCAAGAACTTCGGCACGATGAACAGCGAAATGCCTTTCACGCCTTCCGGTGCATTCGGCGTGCGCGCCAACACCAGATGGACGATGTTCTCGGCCATGTCATGGTCGCCGTACGTGATGAAAATCTTGGTGCCCGACAATTTGAACGTACCGTCGCCCTGCGGCACCGCACGTGTGCGCACCAGCGCCAGGTCGGAGCCGGCTTGCGGCTCGGTCAGGTTCATCGTGCCGGTCCACTTGCCGGAGATGAAATTGGTCAGGTAGGTATTCTTTTGCTCTTCGGTGCCGGCCGTCATCAATGCTTCGATGGTGCCATCGGTGAGCAGTGGGCACAGCGCGAATGAGAGATTCGCGGAGTTGAGCATTTCGATACAAGGCGTCGCCACCAGTTTCGGCAGACCCTGGCCGCCGAATTCCACCGGATGCTGCACGCCCTGCCAGCCGGCTTCGCCGAACTGCTTGAAGGCTTCCTTGAAGCCTTTGCTGGTCGTGACCTTGCCGTCGCTCCAGGAGCTCGGTTCCTTGTCGGCGGAATGATTGAGCGGCGCCACCACTTCGCCGCAGAACCTGGCGTTTTCTTCCAGGATGGCTTCCACGGTTTCCGGCGTCGCGTCTTCGCAATTCGGCAATGCGTTGACTTCCGACAATCCTGCCAGTTCGTTCATGACGAACAGCATATCCTTCAATGGTGCGACGTAGCTCATCTCCGACTCCTGATCCTGTTTACGCAATCTGTTGTTGCGCTGCTTCCGCATTCGTTTTTACTGTTTGCTTACTGCTTACCGCATTGCCACTGCTGCTAAAAAATCGGCCCTGTCATGCGAGAGGGCCGATTTGATGTTGCTGCTTATCCCAGTTGCTTGACCAATTCAGGCACGACCTCGAACAAGTCGCCGACGATGCCGTAGTCCGCCACCGAGAAGATCGGCGCTTCTTCATCCTTGTTGATCGCCACGATCACCTTGGAATCCTTCATGCCCGCCAGATGCTGGATCGCGCCGGAAATACCGACGGCGATATACAGCTGCGGCGCCACGATCTTGCCGGTCTGGCCGACTTGCCAGTCGTTCGGCACGTAACCCGCATCGACGGCGGCGCGCGAGGCGCCCATGGCGGCGTTGAGCTTGTCGGCCAGTGGTTCGAGGATCTTGAAGCTTTCGGACGAGCCCATGCCGCGGCCGCCGGAGACGATGATCTTGGCGGCGGTCAGTTCAGGACGATCCGACTTCGCCACTTCGCGCGAGACGAAGCTGGACTTGCCGGAGTCGGCAACTGCCGTCAGCGATTCGACTGCGGCGCTGCCACCTGTTGCTGCGGCATCGAAACCGGTGGTGCGCACGGTGATGACCTTGATGGCGTCGGTCGATTGCACGGTGGCGATGGCGTTACCGGCGTAGATCGGACGCTCGAACGTATCGGCGCTGTCGACCTTGGTGATTTCCGAAATCTGCGCCACGTCCAGCTTGGCGGCGACGCGCGGCAGGATGTTCTTGCCGTAGGCGGTGGCCGGGGCGAGGATGTGGGTGTAGTCCTTGGCGATGGCCAGCGCTTGTTCGGCGACATTCTCTGCGAGGCCGTCGGCGAATTGCGGTGCATCAGCCAGCAAGACCTTCGATACGCCGGCGATTTGCGCAGCGGCATCAGCGGCAACCTTGGCATTATGGCCTGCCACGAGGACGTGGACGTCGCCGCCGGCTTGCGCTGCGGCGGTGATGGTGTTCAGTGTGCTGCCTTTCAGGCTGGCATTGTCGTGTTCTGCAATGACGAGTGCGGTCATGTTGTCTCTTCCTTAAATGACTTTGGCTTCGTTTCTGAGCTTCGCAACCAGGGTCGCGACGTCAGGCACCTTCACGCCTGCGGTGCGCTTGGCCGGCTCGGCGACCTTGAGTGTCTTGACGCGTGGGGCGACGTCGACACCGAGGTCATCCGGTTTGACGATGTCCAGGGTCTTCTTCTTGGCCTTCATGATGTTGGGCAGCGTGACATAGCGCGGTTCGTTCAGGCGCAGGTCGGTGGTCACGATGGCCGGCAGCGTCAACGACAGGGTTTCAAGCCCGCCATCGACTTCGCGGGTGACCGAGACCTTGCCGTCTTCCACCACCACCTTCGAAGCAAAGGTCGCTTGCGGCCAGCCCAGCAGCGCCGCCAGCATCTGGCCGGTCTGATTGCTGTCGTCGTCGATGGCTTGCTTGCCGAGGATGATCAGTTGCGGTTGTTCTTTGTCTGCCAGCGCCTTCAGCAGCTTGGCCACGGCCAGCGGTTGCAGGTCCAGGTCTGCCGGTGTTTCCACCAGGATGCCGCGGTCGGCGCCGATGGCCATGGCGGTGCGCAGGGTTTCCTGGCATTGCGTCACGCCGCAGGACACTGCGATGACTTCGGTGACTTTGCCGGACTCCTTCAGACGCGTGGCTTCTTCCACTGCGATCTCGTCGAAGGGGTTCATCGACATCTTGACGTTGGCGATATCCACACCGCTGCCGTCGGATTTGACGCGTACTTTGACGTTGTAATCTACTACCCGCTTGACGGGGACTAATACTTTCATCGCCTGGTCCTTGGAAAAATCGAATTGACGTAAACGTTAACTGAACGGTGATTATAAAAGCAAAAGCGCGGCAAAAGCCGGACATCGTTTAAATTTAGCACGATCGTTCTTTTTAATGTGTGAAGCATACACACTAAATCGCCGCAGCGAAAGTCCCCGAACCGGCTTTTTGGAAAGGATTTAAGGCAGAGTTTCCGGACGTCACCACGTCCGGATTCTGCAGAGAAAATTACACCGCCAGATGAGCCGGTCGGGCACCGCGCAAACCGGCGATCAGATTGTCGACCGCGAGTTCCGCCATGGCGCGCCGCGTTTCATGCGTGGCCGAACCGATATGCGGCAAGGCCACGACATTCGACAATTGCAGCAACGGAGAATCGACCGGCAAGGGCTCCTGCTCGAAGACGTCGAGTCCGGCGCCGTAAATGGTCTTGCGTTGCAGCGCCTCGATCAGCGCCGCCTCGTCGACGATGCGTCCGCGCGACGCATTGATGAAAATGGCGCTTGGCTTCATCAGCCCGAATTCGCGTGCACCGATCGTGCGCTCGGTTTGCGCCGTCAGCGGCAGCATCGGGCAAACGAAGTCCGCCTGCCGGAACAGCTCGTCGCGCGTCACATAAGTCGCCGCCAGCGAAGCTTCCGCCTCAGGATTGGGCCGCGTATTGTGGTACACGATCTTCATGCCGAAACCGTGATGCGCCCGTCGCGCCACCGCACTACCGATCCGTCCCATGCCGAGCATCCCGAGCGTCTTGCCGTGCACGTTGACGCCAAACAGCGACTCGCCGATGCTGCCCTTCCATTTTCCGGCCTTGACGAATTCCGCCAACTCCACCACGCGACGCGCGCTGGCAAGGATCAGCGAAAAGATCGCATCCGCCGTCGCCTCGTTCAGCACGCCCGGCGTATGCGCCAGCATCAGGCCGCGCTTGCGGAAATAGTCGAGGTCGAAATTATCGACGCCGACCGACACCGTCGAGGCAATCTTCAGCAAAGGTGCCGCTTCCAGCATGTCATTGCCGATCGGCAAACTGGCGCCGATCATGCCCTGCGCGGTCGCCAGCGCCGTCAGGAACTGTGCGCGATTGCCGGCGTTGATCGTTTCAAAATAGGTGACTTCGAATTCATTGCGCAGACGCTGCAGCAAATCGTCCGGCAACTTCTTGTACACGACTACATGTTGTTTCATAAGATGTTCCCGGATCGCGTCAGGCGGAGGCAGCGTCGAGTTGCGCACGGGTCGGCAGGCCTTCCATGTCGCCCACCACCTGGATGGCGAATGCGCCGATGCGGTTACCGCGCATGACGGCCTCCGTCATGGGCAAACCTTCCAGCAGACCGCTGATTACGCCGACCGCGAAACCATCGCCGGCGCCGACCGTATCGACCACTTCCCTGACCGCGACGCCGGCCACGATGCCTTCATCGTCGGCGTTGCGGAAGTAGGCGCCGTCCGCGCCCAGCTTGATGATCACCTGCTTGACACCGCGCTCCAGATAGAACGCGGCGATGTCGCGCGGCTCGCTGTGGCCGGTCAATATCTTGCCTTCGCTGAGGCCCGGCAATACCCAGTCGGCCTTGAATGCCAGCTCATTGAGTTTTTGCGCCATCACTTCCTGCGACGGCCACAGCATCGGCCGCAAATTCGGATCGAAGGAAATCGTCTTGCCGCGCGCACGCATGAAATCCAGCGCGTGATGCGCAAAGGCCATCGTACTCGGCGACAGGGCGGCGGCGATGCCGGTTGCGTGCAAATGACGCGCGCCGCCGAAATAAGCCTCGTCGAAATCGATCTGAGACAGATGGCTCGCGGCGGAACCCTTGCGGTAATACTCGATGGCAGGATCTGCCCCATCCACGGCCTTGGCCTTGAGCTGGATCGCCGTGCGAAATTCCTTGTCGGTCGCGACATGGCTGACGTCGACGCCTTCCTGGGCGACGCGCTTGCAGATGAAGCGGCCGAAGGAATCATTGCCGACGCGGCTGACCCAGCCGACCTTCAGGCCCAGGCGCGCCAGACCGATGGCGACGTTGGTTTCGGCGCCGGCGAGGCGGCGCGTGTATTTTTCAACATCCGCAAAATCGCCGACCTCGTCCGCGACAAACAACGCCAGTGCTTCGCCGTACGTGACGACGTCCAGTTGTGTTTGCATTACTCGTTCTCTCTGATGGTGTACGGCGGAGGATGCGCCTAGGCCGACGCCAGCATCGCCACGTAATCGCGGGTCGCCGCTTCCAGGTCCTTGCCGATGATCGGGAATTCGATTGCGCGCTGCACGCCGCGCGGAAAATGTGTAAACAGCCGGCGCCAGACGGCGTCGTCTTCGTCGAGCGGGATCGCCTTGAGTTTGCCCTTGTCGTTCCACACGCCCTTGCAGTGCACGTATTGCACGTGCGCCGCCAGCGTGCGGGCCGCCACTTCGGCGTCGACGCCGCTCCAGCGCCAGTTGCCCATGTCGAAGGTCATGCCGACCGGGACGCCGGTGCCGGAACACACCGCCAAGAAGTTGGCAATCGATTCCAGTTTGCCGCCATGTTCGGTCTGGTCGTTTTCCAGCAGTAGCGGCACCGGCGCCTGCGCGACAAAACGCGACCAGTCCAGCATGTTGCTGGCCGGAGAAAAATGGCCCAGCGACACCTTCAGGAAACGCGATTGCAACTGCTGCGCCTCGTCCATCACCTGGTCGAGTTCATCCCGCGCCAACGAACCGTCCTTGCGGAACAATTCGATCGGCGCCGAATAGACCGAAAACAACTTGTGCTTCACCAGCAGCCCGTGCAGCTCATCGAAATCAGGCAACTCGACAAACAATTCCCTGCGAATTTCCAGGCCCGCCGCACCGGCCGCGGCCACGATAGGAATCAGGTGCGCGTGCCCGACCTGGCGCACGAAATCTGCGCCGTAGGCAGAGGCCGCAACCAGTACCGGGGTTTTCATTTGATGTTGCCGGCGCCGACGAACTGGCGCGCTTCCGGCGTTTGCGGATCGGAGAAGAATTCCTTCGACGGACGCGCTTCCCATACCTTGCCCTGATGCATGAACACGGTGAGATCGGCGACGCGCCGGGCGAATTCCATTTCGTGCGTGACGAGCAACATAGTCATCCCTCCCCTTGCGAGTTCTTCCATGACTTTCAGCACTTCCTGCGTCAGCTCCGGGTCCAGCGCCGAAGTCACTTCGTCGAACAGCATGACCTGCGGTTCCATCGCCAGCGAGCGGGCAATCGCCACGCGCTGTTGCTGGCCGCCCGACAATTGTTCCGGATAGGCGTCGCGCTTGTGATCGAGGCCGACTTGCTTGAGGACCTTGATCGCGGTTTCGCGTGCTTTTTCGGTCGCCACTTTCTTGACGATGCGCGGCGACAGCATGACGTTCTCTTCCACGGTCAGATGCGGGAACAGGTTGTAGTGCTGGAACACCATCCCGACGTCCTTGCGCAGTTCGATCAGGTGCTCATGCTTGGCGGTGAGCTTGTGACCGGCGACATTGATGCTACCACCATCAATCGTCTCCAGGCCGTTGATGCAACGCAGCATGGTGCTTTTACCCGAACCGCTGCGGCCGATGACCGCAATTACCTGCCCGCGCTCGACGGACAACGATATCCCATTCAAGACCTGGTTGCTGCCAAAGCTCTTGGTGATGTTCTCGATCTCAACGATGGGCATGGAATTTCCTTTCTAGGGCAAAACTGAAACGCGACAGCGGATAGCAGAAGATGAAATAGATCGCGGCGACAATCGGGAATACGAGGAAGGGCTGGAACGTCGCATTGCTGACGAGCTTGCCCGCCTGCGTCAACTCGACCAGGCCGATGATGGAAGCAATCGAGGTGTTCTTGACGATCTGCACCAGGAAGCCGACCGTCGGCGGCAGCGAAATGCGCACCGCCTGCGGCAGGATCACGTAGCGCAGCTGCTGCCAGCGTGTCATCGCCAACGCGGTCGATGCTTCCCACTGCGGCACCGGCACGGCTTCGATACAGCCGCGCCAGATTTCACCGAGGTAGGCGCTGGTGTAGATCGTCATGGCGATCGTCGCGGCCACCATCGGCGGCAGCTTGAAGCCGTAGATCGCCAGTCCGTAGAACGACAGGAACAGGATGATCAGCACCGGCGTGCCCTGGATGATCTGGATATACACCGCCGACAAGGTGCGCAGGATTTGCAGATGCGAAGTACGCATCAGCGCCACCACGAAACCGGCAGCGCCGCCGGCGACGAACGCCAGCACCGACAACAACACGGTCCAGCGCGCAGCTTCCCACAGGAAGATGAACTGGTCCCAGGAAAATTCGGCAATCATCGGTTCCCCCTTGGCCGCGCTACGCCAAGACGGCGGCGGCGTTTGAACACAACCAGACCGATGAGCCAGAAACTGAGGCGGAACAGCAGCGCCAGCAGAATATAGAG
>Ga0308165_1000628_pt1 | contig 59902 bp, 52 predicted proteins | sample PhyWR2_FD_201032 | JGI IMG/M metagenome (GOLD analysis project Ga0308165, IMG submission 201032) | Phyllosphere microbial communities from UC Gill Tract Community Farm, Albany, California, United States - DLSLW.R2 | ecosystem: Host-associated > Plants > Phyllosphere > Unclassified | place: USA... | reverse complement strand
AATCCCCCCAATCAAATACAATTAAGGAATCACCCATGAGCAAAGTATTAGTTCTCAAATCCAGTATTCTGGCAGGGTACTCTCAGTCTGGTCAGCTGTCTGATTATTTCGTTGAGCAGTGGCGTCAGCAGCACAGCGCTGACGAAATCACCGTCCGCGATCTGGCTGCTCAGCCAATTCCTGTTCTGGATGGCGAACTGGTGGGTGCGCTGCGTCCAAGCGATGCACCGTTGACGCCTCGTCAGCAGGACGCGCTGACGCTCTCTGACGAACTGATCGCTGAGCTGCAGGCTCACGACGTTATCGTGATCAACGCCCCGATGTACAACTTCAACATCCCAACGCAGCTGAAAAACTACTTCGACCTGGTGGCGCGTGCTGGCGTGACTTTCCGCTACACCGAGAACGGTCCGGAAGGCCTGGTGAAAGGTAAGCGCGCTATCGTGCTGACCAGCCGTGGCGGTATTCATAAAGACACCCCAACTGACCTGGTTTCACCGTACCTGAGCCTGTTCCTGGGCTTCATCGGCATCACCGACGTGAACTTTGTGTTTGCTGAAGGGATTGCCTACGGTCCAGAAGTGGCAACCAAAGCGCAGACTGACGCGAAAGCCGCAATCGACAGCCTGGTGGCTGCATAAGATTTCCCCCTCTCACCGCCTGGTGAGAGGGTTTTTCCATTCCCGCACTCACGTTCACCTTCTCGCGCCTGCTTGTTATTCCCCTTCGATTCACGCGTACTCAAAACGGCTATCCTGTTTACACTGGCAAAATTACGCTAACACATTGACCCCAGTTATAATGCTGCCAGACTGATATCAGTATCCCATGATCATATGCGACCCGATAAGTGACACTGTAACGTGTATACATAAACATGTATCCGTTTACGACAACCCAGACTCTTTCCAGCAGCGATAAATCAATGGAAAAACGACATCATCCGCAACCTGAACTGACGTCCTGGCCGACTCGCGAGGCCATGGTGGCGCGCGGGTTGGCGATGAATATGCCGTGGCTGGCGTTTGTGAACATCAGCTTTGCGCTGGTGATTTGGCTGCGTAACAGTCTGTTCGACAATATCGACGCCTTTTACCAGGTGTCGCCGCACGCCAGCCTGCTGATCAACATCGCGATGGTGGGCATCATTAGCCTCTCGGCGATGCTGATTGTAATGGCCTTGCGCCATTATCGGGGGATCGGCGCGGCGCTGCTGGTTATCAGTGCGATTTGGTCCGTGTGTTGTGTCTGGTTCATTGTGTACTGGCAGCTTCCGCATGCCTGGCCGCTGTACGTTATTCTGATCCTCACCGCGATTGCTGCCCTGTATTATCATTTGAGTGGCCTGCTCTGCTACGTGCTGCCGCTGTGGCTCGCGCTTCCCGTGGCCAGCATCATGCTTAATCACGGGGTGAATATCCGCTTCGCAACGCTCTGGGGGGTGTTTACGCTGATTATTATCTTCGGGCGAATTCTTTTATTACGCTGGTTTGACGAAGCCTGGCAGCGCAATCAGCAAAATCAGATGCTGATTGCGCGCCTGGACGCCCTCGCACACCAGGATGCCCTGACCGAAACGGCCAATCGTCGGGCGATGGAAAGCCTCCTGGAAAACGCCGTCAGCCAGCAGAAATCCTTTTCGCTGATCATGCTCGACGTCGATTATTTCAAGCTCTACAACGATACCTACGGACACCAGGCGGGAGACGAATGCCTGGCTCGCGTTGCGCAGGCGCTGAAACAGTCGGTACGCACACCCGATGATGTGGTGTCGCGCTATGGCGGTGAGGAGTTTGTCGTGATCCTGTTCGAGTGTTCGGCAAAAATGGCGGAACAGGTGGCAGCGCGTATTCAGGATACGTTGCGCGTTTTCGCGATTGCGCACAGCGCTTCAAAAGTGAGCAATTGCGTGACGGTGAGCATGGGTATCGCCGGGATGACGCCAGGTTTGAGCGCCAGCCAGTTAATCGCTCAGGCTGATGCCGCACTGTATCGCGCCAAAGAGGCTGGACGTGACCGCTGGGCCGTCTGAGCGCGTCGTCTGCTGCCCTCACTCCCCCCCTCACCACGGGAGAGGGAGAAAACACGAACCTTGCTAAATCGGAGCGCTAATCGGCAATTTCTTGATCCGCTACGCGCAAAAAATCAACACAGCGGTAAAGAGTTTTTCGCGAAGAATTTGCCGACGTTCCCCCTTTATCAGCGGCGATGACCCTTTGGCATCGGCGTTTAAGGCGATCACCCGTTATCAGCGCCGTTTACGCTGTTAACTCCTTGTCATCGGCGTTTTGGCCGTACTTTGTTGAGCCGGTTTCCAGGCGCGACCGGGGATCACTTTTTCAACCATTTCCCGTTAATGCCTTTGACGTATTCACCCGGCTGCGCCCGGGCAACCAGCTTTTGCCCCGCCATTTTGGCGATTTCATCCACCGGCAGATTGTTGCTGTCCGCCAGCTTTTGATAGCTTTCACTGCGCGCAGCGTTGATTTCGCTTACCAGCGCAAGGGTTTCCTGATCCTGACGGACCGGCGCGATATACCCACTCAGCGTTTCCCCAACGCGTCCCTGCGCACGCGCTTCATTCAGCGTTATCGCCTGCGCCTGAGCGCTCATTGCCAACACCAGAAGTCCGAATGCGAGTCGTTTTTTCATGGCATCCTCAGAACAGATCGCTACGCGATTTCAGCAGCGTTTCGACGTCTTTATCCACTTTGATATGGATTTCGTGTTCGATTTTGACGTTCATATTGATGGTGATCGGCTCTTTGGGGGCTGCCACTTCGATACGCGGCGTACAGCCTGTCAGCATCGAGACAATGACCATACCCAGCGCGCCTGTCAGCGTTTTCATCGTTGTTCCTCACATTCCTTGCCTGTCGGACAGCGGGCTTCAGGTAACGCCGCATGTTGCTCAAGCCATGCCTGTAAATTATCGCCGTAGCGCAGGCTGCGCCACAGGGTGAAAATGTTTTCTTCATGGGTGTAGTTGAGATTCACCGCATTGCTTTTGCCATCGACACGGCTGATACCACTGATTGCGGCCTGCATGGTCAAGACACCTAAATTATCTACATTGATTTTCGTCCACGAGCGAGAAATTTCCATATAACGAAGCCAGTTAATCGCCACACCCGCCGCCATATTGTCTTTGACGATGGCATCTGCCGTATCTTTATCAATGCGCAACGTCATGGGGCCAGGATTGGTTAACCAGCCGTCTTTGATTATCCATTTTTCGTTTTCCAGCCAGAACGGCAGCGCCCCGCTGACCGGGCCGGACATTGTGAATTGTTTCGGATTGACTGCACTTATTAATTCACTGGAAGAGATATTCTGCACCCGAAGCAGCGCCGGATCGTGCTGGGGCATCCGCAACTGTTGCATCGTGATTTTCCCCCCCAGTACGTCGGTGCTGACGTTGGTCAGCAGGAGCGGATTGTCTTCGCTCCACGGATAATCGCCCTGCAAATCGGCCGTAATATTACGGGCGGTGACCTGGTTGATGACTTCTGCGATGCGTAAGGTCACGGGACCGCGTGTTCCCAGGGACCATGTGCCTTCGCTAAACCGGAACGGCAGGACAAAATCCACACCGTTTACCTGGTTGTCCGGCATCCAGACGCTACCGCTTTTCATTACCCCGTGCCCGCCCGCTTCAAAGCCCTGACCTGCGGCCGCCGAAAACGCCACTTGCGCGTAGAGCTCACCCTCGCGCAGGTTCATTTTCCAGTCGGGTGGAACCAACGGCTGGAACACCGTAAGCGATTGTTGAGGCCACCACGCCTGTCCGCGCAGGCGTTCACCATCCCAACGACCGTTCACCTGGACCGGGCCAATTTCACCCGCGTGCAAGTCGCCTTTGAACTGGAAAAACGTCGGATCACGCCCGTCGACGCTAAATTTAAGGGTCGACGGCGGAAGTACGCTTCCGCCAGAAAACGTCGTTTTCTGCGCATCCAGCGATAACGCGCCGCTAAAGTGCGGATCGGTTTCATTACGCTGCCAGCGTACCGGGTGCTCCAGCACCAGCCGGGGGTTGCTCACCAGCATGGTGCCGTATTCAAGCTTATCGAATCCGGTCGACAACGCGGTCAACTCGATAACACTGTCGCGCCATTCACCTTTCCCGGCGACATCCCAGCGCGCATTCATCGGCGTGAAATGTCCGTCGCCCCAGTAGCGCCAACGCCACAGCCCTTTATCCGCCAAAAAATCGTTCGCCTGTCCGTCGAGATGCAGCACAAAATCACCCATCTCGTTTTCATGCGCTTTGAGGATCGCCTGCAGACGCCCATCGACGCCTTTTTGCGAGAGCCTAACCCCGGCCAACGGCCAGCGGATTTCGTCGATATTCAGCGAATCAATAATTCGACCGCGCGAGCGCAGCAGAGCGCCCGGTTCAAACGTCAGCTGTGGGTCAACCAGGCTGCCCGTGAACCGGGCCGGAAGAATGGCGTACAGAATCAGATCGTTTTGTTTGGCCTCGCCCGTCAACTGGAGCGGCATGGCGCTATTATCCATGCTGAGTTTACCCGGCCCCAGGGTCAGCACCGCATTCCCTTTACCGGCATCACCCTGCGTCAGGATGTTCAGTCGACCGCTGATCGTTGCGGATTCCAGACCTTGCTGCCAGTTTTCAACCTTGACGCCAACGCGCCCGCTCAGCGGTAAACCGGAGAGATCCCAGTGCCAGCGCCCGTCACTGATCGTTAACTGCTCTGCGGTGAGCTGCCAGGGTAAATCAAGCAGCGGATCGGGGTTATCCCGCGCCATGACCACCAACTGCCCACGGTTGTTTTCCCAGTCGAGATCGGCATCCACCAGCGACGGAACGTGCGGCACGTTAAACGTTGCCTGCGCGTGGCCCTGTACGGGAGCACCATCCAGTATTAATGGAAGCGTAAATTCACCGGCCAGCTTGATGGGCTGTTCCGCCTGAGGAAGGTGAAGTTCGAACTCACTGACGGTCAGGCTTTGACCGCGTAATTTGCCGCGTACTTTGACCTGTTCGCCCTGATATGTGATTTCCTGCATTGATGGCGTCAATGATACGTTGAGCTTTCCCTGCCACTGTTGCCATGGCGACAACGTCAAACGATCGATGGTGAGCCAGGTATACGGCAGCATGGATTGCCATTCGGCGAGTGTTTTGGGCGCGGCCTGAGATTGCTCGGCTTGCGGCAATTTATTGAGACAGGCCGTGTTGAGATCCAGCGCGCCAACCTCAAGTTTCCAGCGACTGGGGTGCGAAAGCGTGGCGTTCACGACGCGGGCGATTTCGCAATCGTCGACCAGATAGCGGAGATCGGGAATCACAATGTGGTTACGGGTAAGGCGTGGGCTTTGCTCGAACGCAATTCGCGTTCCGACGGGGAGCCAGATCCCGGCAAGCGTAGGAACCCACTGGGCGAGCGTCATCAGCAGCGTCAGCGGCAAAAGTATAATCAGTAACAGGAGCGCTAGTGCAGCTTTGTATTTACCCTTCATGGGCAGTTAATATCCTGATTTTGCGAAAAAAATAAATCTGCATTGCCCCGTATTGTGTCATGTTTAGCCAATCCATTGTAGCCAACGCTTTTGTAAGGATAGACGCTGTAACTCCCTGGAGTAAAATTTTAATCATCCACATTCTTAATAAGTTACATAATTTTCATACAATTACATAATCTCCTTACTCGCCGCTGGCGGAGAATAACAGCATCTTTTCTGCCCCATTTTATGCCCCTGCATACCTATCTGCCCCCGAGTTTGCCCCAAAAATTATCGCGTAGAGGGGATCTGTTGAGCTTAACAGCTCACCGTTTTACCCCTCGACTCCGACGAAAACTCGCTGCGCTCCGGTTGTCAGAAATCACCCGCAAGCACTACTTTTGGGAGCTACATACCTTCGTTTATGTATGTAATGATTGTAGCCATGTTCAATTTAATGAGGTCGAGTTATGGAGCATTTATTCGCACGTTTCCCCGAGGAAATGATGAATGCCGTCATGAGCAAATATCGCTTTGAAGCCTTTGAAAACATCCCAAAAGATGAGGAAGGTTTTTCCTATCCAAAATTCAATGAAATTAAGTTCACCCTTCCCGCGGTGTGCGCTAACGAGGGAGGTTGTATTTTATTCGCGGATGGGCTGAAGATCCTTGAGTCGATGGGCGACGAAGCGTTTAACATTCACCCGACCCGCTGGCATAAAGTGAAAACATACATAGCCAATGGCGTTGTTGAGTATCCCGAAATGACCACACCTTTCATCATCATGGATGGAAGGCATCGGACGTTGGCTTTAATGCAAATCTACCCGAACACCGAAATCCCTGTCATTGTTCCGCATGCTATTTATCAGCGTGTTTTAGAAGAAGGACTTCACAGAAAGGCGTTAGTGAAGCCAATGCTGTAAGAAGGTATTTTGCGTTAGCCCATTTGGGCTTTGGCGACACTTCCGGGCATCAGCCGACGCAAGGGTTTTCTGTGTGGACGTTTTTACACACGTTCAAACCCGTGAAGAATACCTGGCCGCGAAGGCGATCGCGATGCACAGCTTCAACCTGTGTCAGTGATTTAACGTGACGTGCGAGAGTGGCGGGATAATCAGCCGTGTTTCATCTACCGTGCAGGTGGCTAACTCATCTTCAGAGCAGCGATCGTCAGCGCGCCGTTACGCGCGCTGCGGGTAATGAGCTGCATCAGGGGTCAGAGTGAATTAAGGCAGCCCGAAATATGAGTCGAGAACAAAAACGCGTCCATAATCAGCGACGAACCGTCGTTGACGAATTCAGCCTCGCGGTGCAATTAACAGAGCAGGAGCATCGTTCGAGAGTAAACCATTTTTGATTTCCCCGGCGATATAAGGCTGAGGTTTGCTAAACAGATAGCCTTGTACTAAATCGCAGCCCAGTGCCTGAAGACTTTCCAATTGTTCCTGTGTCTCAACCCCTTCTGCGACAGTCTTCATACTGAGGGATTTCGCCATGCTGGTGATAAGCTTGATGATATTAAGGGCGTCATCCTGTGTAGATATCGAATTTACAAAGGATTTGTCTATTTTAATTTTATCGAAGGCAAGTCGGCTCAGCCGGGAAAGAGAAGAGTATCCCGTACCAAAATCGTCGATGGAGATTTTCACACCCTGCGCTCTAAGCTTGTTAAGGGTATTCATCGGCGTAGTGCTCTCGATAAAGAGAGAGGATTCCGTCACTTCCAGTTCCAGACGGTCGGCCGGAAGCCCCGTTTCTTTCAGAATAGAGAGCACGACCCCGGCAAAGGCTTTGCTGCTGAGCTGCACTGGAGAGACATTGACGGAAATTTTAACCGGAACGGCCCAGGAAGCCGCTTCCCGACAGGCCATTTCAAGCACCGATTTCCCCATCTCGTTAATCATTCCTGTTTTTTCAGCAACAGGAATAAAGCTATCTGGCGACAAAAGGCCCTTTAGCGGATGCATCCAACGAATAAGCGCTTCATAGCTGTAAATTTCCCAGCTGTACGAATCGACAATCGCTTGATAATAAACCACGAACTCTTTATTCACTATTGCCAGTGCCATGTCGTGCTCAAGGGTTCTGCTTTCCTGCAGCTTGTCTAACATTCGTTGGCGGAAGACTTTAATCTTGCCTGCGCCCTCACTTTTGGCTTCATAAAGAGCCAGATCGGCAAATTTATAGAGATAGTCGGAGCGGCGTTCTTTTTCTGAATTAACAATGCCCACACAGGTGGTTATGTTTACAATCGTGCTATGTATCGTGTAAGGCTGGTTAATGCAATCACATATTTTCTGGGCGAGTGAAATAGCGTGGCTTTCTGTCAGCCCCGTTGTGAGTAACGCAAACTCATCGCCACCTAAGCGATAAAGTGTATCTGGAGGAAGACTCATCGAACTCAGGCGATGGGCTATCTGAAGCAATAACATATCACCGGCATCATGCCCATAGGTATCATTGACCTCTTTGAATCTATCTAAATCAAACAACATCACGGTCACAGCGCTGTTATTGCTTTCTGCCATCTGGATGGTTTTATTTAAATTCTCCCAGAAAAACAGTCGGTTACTCATCTTTGTAAGAGGGTCATGGTAAACGTCATATTCCAGTTTTTTATTCTGAATTTGCAGTTTTTCTTTAGATTCCTGAAGCTCTTCAGCAAGGCTCTTAACCTGAAGATGCGCCTTCAGAATATTTCTATTTTGATAAAAAATCAGCACGCCCAGGATCGCACTCAATATTATTAGCAGCACAGAAGTCGCGGAATAAATAGTGTACAACGTTTGAATTTTGCTGTTGGCGTTGTTAATCAGGTTAACATCTTTGTTTAACGCGCCGGATGAAAGACGGCTCAGTGGTGCATCAAGCGCATACATCTCTTTCAGATATGCCTGGAGTTCTGAGCGATTCATTTTCTCAAGATGAACATCCAGATAATTAAGTGTGTTTTCGAGTTTTATCGCCACATCATGAAGGGTTTTATTGCTATCTATATAATGCCCCAAATCCCCTTCTTTCATTAAATCGCTCTGGCTGAGCATAATGTCGAGGTGTAAGCGCACATCATCGAGCGTCATCGTCTCATCGATAGTGTAAAGACCAAGCCATGATTCGAAACGGTAATACTCCGAGACCAGCTGTACAGCAGACCACGAACTGGCGTAGTGCGTCAGTTTCTGTAACTCTTGCTGCCTTTCATGCACAAGAAAAGAGATATATCCGGTGGATATAAAAAGGAAAAATATTATGCCAGCCAGGATTCTGTTCATATTGTTCTTATGAATCCTACTCAATGCTCATTTTGCTGACCTGCCAGGCTGACCTTGAATAAAAGACCTGATTATTCAGTTCAGGTTTGCTGTCATAGGGATACACGATGAATAGCGGACCTTTGTCGCGGACACGCATGTATTCCCCATTGATTTTCAACGCAAGGATGACATTGTATTTTTTGAAATCACTGAGAGGGACAACGGTGGTGTAGTCATTGAGTGCAGTGACCTTAACGACAGTACCTTCCGCCCCGACGTAATCCATCAGCTTTTGCAGTGGAATACCCGTAAAGGTTGTGCGTCCATTATACCAGGGAGAGGCGGTCTGAAAACTTACCATACCCAGTTTCTCAAGGCTGGCGAGATCGAAAACGGCTTTACCCTCTTCGTTTGTATTTTCAATATGACCGGAGAGTGTTAAGAGCACTTTCCCGACAGGTTTGGGAAGCTCACCCGCAAAAAGTTGCATGGAGATCACAAAGCTCAACAACATCACAATTAACCGCATTCTAACCTGCCTATCTCTCGAATATAAAAGAATTATAATGTAGTTATTATGTTATTTATAGATGCTGCTTGGCTAATAACAATGCATTAAGAGGATTTATAATTTTTACCATAAAAATCAATTCATTACACCAAAACCATCTTCAACATTGATTACTTATGGTCTGTACTGGTATTTGCGGCGCACTTTTCTCATCATATATGTACAAAAAGCACGTTATTTGTTTAGTCGGTGCAAATAAACCCACATAAATGCTAAGACTAATTGGCTTGTACAGGCTCAGGGCGTGGTGGTTTTGAAAATGGATGTTTTTCACATGAACCGAACTTTTGCCCGCTGGCTGAATAACCAATCCACATGGTGGGATAAAATAGGCGGCCTGTAGCACAGCAGAGATTCTGAATCCCCCCCACTCACTGGCTCACAGTAAAGCCTTCGTCGACGGCCGTTCCGGTACAATCGGGCTGAGCAACAGAACTATTCTGTGGCCTGTCTCACCCTGGGGTATCACCCTCTTTTGGCGCAAAGCGGGCAGATCCTAAGCATTTGCCTTCCGCTATGAGTAGAGCACGGATAGGCTATGACTTTTTCTCAACAGGAAAACCCGTAGATTGAACAATCTGCTACACCAAAAACGTTTGGTCACTGTATGCTTCATTCATGAAAAAATTTAAGCTAACATCTTTATATGATTGCGAATCAAAGGCTAAAAAATGAATACAACAACGCCAAAATATACGTCTGTTGACTTATCTCGTTGGGCAAGGAAGGAGCATTTTGAGGTATTTCAGTCATTTGCTGAATGTACATTTAACCAAACTGTCCAGCTCGATATTACCGTGCTGCTAGAAAATATAAAGAAAGCCGGCTGGAAATTTTATCCTACTATTATTTTCCTCCTTGCTAAAGTTGTAAACCGTCATGCGGAGTTCCGTATGGCTAGAAAGAATAATGAGCTTGTCATATGGGATGAAATTCATCCAAATTATACAATTTTCCATAATGAAACGGAGACCTTTTCGTCATTATGGAGTCACTATGATGGCAACATTCATCATTTCCAGGACGCTTATTCAGAAGACGTAGCGCGCTACCGTAATAACCTTTCTTATTGGCCAAAGGAGGAGTCTCGAGAAAATATCTTTTTTGTATCGGCTATTCCTTGGGTAAGTTTTACCAGTTTTAACACTAATATTGCTAATATGAAGAACTTTTTTTCTCCTATGTTCACTCTTGGGAAATACTTCCCGCAAGATGGAAAAATACTGCTGCCTCTCGCTGTTCTGGTACATCATTCCGTGTGCGATGGTTTCCATGTGGCAAGACTGATCAATGAGTTACAAGAAATGTGCAATGGCTCGCTGCACCATTCAGAGGAATTCAACGTTTGATAAGCCGGGAGCCCTGGCGATCGCCTTTTATATGACGTTGGAAGCCAGCATCGCAGTCATGTCTGCTAAGCGCGGTGAGTTCAACCGTGGGATGCAATAGACAGGTTAAAGCGCTTCGCGGTGATTCGCATCCCGACTTTCCCTATTTTCAATATCTTATAGAAATAAGATGTCCTGGCGATTTCAATGGCGATTTATTTTAATTCTTCACTGCGGTGATTCTGTATGAATCAGGGGCGAATTTAACCATCCCAGGTCCCCTTTTTAACATCAATATCATCTCCAATTACTGGGCTATTACCATACTGTAAGTTGGCCAACTGTTTTGCTCTCAGAAGTTTACTGCTTCCTCTCTGAATCGGAGGCTCAAACAGGTCCATAACCTCAGTGAGCAAAAGGGATATTTTCTATTGAACTTATTGAAATTAATACTATTTAAGAAATTGTAAGTACATTTTAATCATGCTAACGTGAATGTAAAATCACTGGAGAAAGTCTTATGAAACTCGCGGTATATAGCACGAAACAGTACGATAAAAAGTATCTGCAACATGTTAACGAGTCTTACGGGTTTGAACTTGAATTTTTCGACTTTCTGCTGAACGAAAAAACCGCCAAAACTGCGCATGGCTGCGAAGCCGTCTGTATTTTTGTGAACGATGACGGTAGCCGTCCGGTTCTGGAAGAGTTGAAAAAGCATGGCGTGAAATACATCGCTCTGCGCTGTGCGGGTTTCAATAACGTCGATTTGGACGCCGCCAAAGAGCTGGGTCTGAAGGTGGTACGCGTTCCGGCGTATTCGCCAGAAGCGGTAGCTGAACATGCCATCGGGATGATGATGTCGCTTAACCGTCGTATTCACCGCGCTTATCAGCGTACCCGCGATGCGAACTTCTCTCTCGAAGGCCTGACCGGCTTCACGATGTACGGCAAAACCGCCGGGGTGATTGGTACGGGGAAAATTGGAATCGCCGCCCTGCGCATTCTTAAAGGTTTCGGCATGCGCCTGCTGGCGTTTGATCCGTACCCAAGCGCCGCTGCGTTAGAGATGGGCGTAGAGTACGTCGATCTGCAAACGCTGTTCTCCGAGTCGGACGTGATTTCTCTGCACTGTCCGCTGACGCCGGAAAACTATCATCTGCTGAACGAAAGCGCGTTCGAACAGATGAAAGACGGTGTGATGATCATCAACACCAGCCGTGGTGCCCTGATTGATTCTCAGGCGGCCATCGAAGCGCTGAAAACACAAAAAATCGGCGCGCTGGGGATGGACGTTTATGAGAACGAACGCGATTTGTTCTTTGAAGACAAGTCTAACGACGTGATTCAGGACGACGTTTTCCGCCGTCTGTCCGCCTGCCATAACGTGCTGTTTACCGGGCATCAGGCATTTTTAACCGCCGAAGCGCTGATCAGCATTTCGGAAACCACGCTAGGTAACCTGCAGCAGTTAGAAAAAGGCGAAACCAGCCCGAACGAGCTGGCATAATTTGACTAAAAACCGGGCTAACACCCGGTTTTTTTGCTTTTGCTACGCGCTCAATCCACGATTTTTTAGCATCGGTTCACTCACAGGATCGTGTCCGCGCCATTGGCGATAGAGTTCAGCTAAATCAGTACTGTTTCCGCGTGATAAAATCGCCGGAATTTCTGTCCATTTTCACGCGTCAATCCGCCGTGCTCTTCAAACCACTGATAGCCGCCATCGGCCAGCATTTGCGTCCATATAGCGAACGCAATGAACCTCTACGCATCGATCCTATGTCCTGCGATTATGCGACGGGGTGGCGGGATAAACATCCAGCGATAAAAGCTCGCGCAAAGCCTGCGGTCAAGCAGTAAAATGCGCTACCCCTATTACAATTCATGGTTGGATAATCTGATTTCCCGACTATTCTGTGTTAGCCAACAAAAGTAAATAGCCCGCAGTCGCTTACTTCTTCGAGGACGTTTAAAATGATGACATTAATTGTGCTCATTAATACCCCCCTTTTAACGGATTAAAGAGTCGGATGTTTTTCATATTTAAACAGTGAGCAGGTTTTCCTGCAATTCAGTTAACTTTATTATAAACCTCAGGGAATAAATTAAAATATACCGCCAGCACGCGTTCCTTATCTGAAGCCGTATAGTTTTCCTTTTCCATATACTCTCTTACCTCACAAGCCAGAACTTGAGCAGCAGTGGCAAATTCATCAGGCCAGCCATGACTCAACATTGAAAGTCCTTTAATCAGTCTAATTGGTATTTCTCGCATAGCGGCACCGTCACGCGCTATAGGCGAAAAAAAGTCCTCTAGCATGTCACAAACAAAAAGTGGTGCAATATGGACGTAAGGGTATTTCACATCAGTCGTATCTACCTTGTTCTGAGCGTATACAGATAACACTCTTACCCCGCGACCAATCACATCAATAGCTGTTCCGGGATCGTTGACCGCTGGCGAAAGGGCGCGACAGGCGATTTCTGCCATGACACAGAGACAGAATCGCGGGTCCTGGGTAAAAGAACGCACATCCGAAACGTGGATCGTCTCAATTAAACTTGCATGAAGAGAGGTCAATTCATTGTTCGTAATATACATCACAGGCTGACTAGGGTGCATGAAACTCCCAGGCCTGGCGACAAGATAAACATGCTCACCGCTATCAAAAAGTAGATTGTTCAATTTGCTTACATCAATATATTCAACATACCCAATACTGTCCGGATACAGGGCCGTCGTTCCCTTTGGCTGTTCTGAATTATCAAGCCAGGGAAAACATCCAAGGTAAGGGTTTTTAGCGCGCTCAATAATAGTTTCAATCGCTGCGCGTTCAACTTTCGCCGTCGTTTCCCCTACTCTACCAAGTGACGTTAAATGCTGTATCCAGCGAAGTAGAGTGAAAATAATCAGGGCAATGACAACTAAAGTCACTATAAATAAAATTACCCTGCCCCTTTCCCCATAGGCTCCCATATTTAAAGCAACGATCCCTACCAGGCTAAAAAGGAACGATCCAATAAAAGTCGCCAGCACGTTTTGGGTTGTGACGTCCTCTACAACCAGTCTGGTTGCTCGTGGAGTGACATTTGTCGTCGCTGATCCATACGCTGCTACCATAATACTCAGTGAAAAGGTGGTTACGGCAAGCATACTTGAAGCCAGAATATTAAGTATGTTGTCTACAGCTTCTGCCCCCACTTTCCCTGATAACGTCTCAGGGATCATCGACTTGAACAGGATGGACAACAGAGCCGTAAAGACCGCTGCGATGGCGAATAACGTCGCCCTGAACCAGAGTTTTTTAAATAACTGAGCCAGCATCCACTTCCAGCGCGAATTCATAATTAACTCCTTATCCTATTCATTAATTACAAAAAATGCCGCCACAAGGGCGGCACATCGATGGACTAGCGAACCAGATGCAGGAAGTGAAGATGTTTCTCATACTGATCAAGTATATCGTTGATTAGCTGCTCCTGATTCCAGCCCATCACATCATAATCTTGTCCACCCTCTTTGAGATACACTTCAGCTCGGTAGTAACGGTGTTGCTCAGCCTGGTGCTCATCAGCGTCCATAGCCGCCAGGGCGAACGTGGGAGAGTTATAGCCACGGAGCCTCACTTCATAGATGAAGTTGAGCTCGTTACCTAAATCCACCTCAAAACGAATTCGATCATCTGTTCCATCACCAATGTGGCTTAACGTGCCCTGCTTATTCAGTTCTTCCTGAACCAGGGACATAGCCGGTTTAATGACATCATCCATGAAACGTTTTACGAGCGAGCGTTTTGGCAGGTATGCGATATTACGCAGCCGACGCTGCCATGGAATGGGATTGCGCGCCGCTGTGGGAGCAATCGTGGCCATGCTCAGACTTTCGCGCTTGGTTAAATCGCGACGAAGCGCCTTCAGAAGCCCGTATATAGAAATAAGCAGGATCGCTGAGAACGGTAGTGCGCTGGCGATAGTAACAGTTTGTAGCGCGCTCAGCCCTCCCGCCAGAAGTAAGGCAATGGCGACGATGCCCATCAATGATGCCCAGAATATACGCTGCCAGACAGGCGTGTTCGCCACACCACCAGAGGCTAAGGTGTCAACAACCATTGCTCCGGAGTCAGCGGAGGTCACAAAGAAGACAATGACCATCGCCATTGCAATAAACGACAGAATTGAAGAGAACGGAAAGTGCTCAAGGAAATTAAACAGGGCCAGCGCCACATCCTGTTGTACGGTATTTGCGAGGTCAGTTGCGCCCTGGTTCATAATGAGATAAATGGCACTATTACCAAAAACGGTCATCCACAGCAGCGTGAAGCCTGCTGGAACAAATAATACCCCCGTCACAAATTCACGAATTGTTCTTCCGCGCGAAACACGGGCGATAAACATGCCGACAAACGGTGACCATGATAACCACCATCCCCAGTACAATAATGTCCAGCCACCAAGCCAGTTGCTTGATTTAGGCTCATAAGCGTAGAGATTGAACGTTTTACTCACGAGTTCAGAAAGATATCCACCGGTATTTTCCACAAAGGATTTAAGAAGCAACACCGTGGGGCCCAACAACATAACCAGAGCCAGGAGAATAACCGCCAGTCCAAGATTGAGTTCAGAGAGAATACGTATGCCTTTATCAAGGCCTGACACCACTGAAATGGTCGCCAACCCGGTAATAACGACGATCAGTATGACCTGCACGGTTTCATTGATAGGCACTCCAAACAGGTGGTTAAGCCCAGCGTTAACCTGCAATACACCGTAACCCAACGATGTTGCGACGCCAAAAACAGTACCGATGACGGCAAAAATATCCACGGCATGGCCTATCGGACCGTATATTTTCTCCCCAATGATGGGATAAAGCGCCGAACGAAGCGTCAATGGGAGACCGTGACGATAGCTGAAAAAAGCCAGAATCAGCGCAACAATGGCATAAATAGCCCAGGCGTGAAGTCCCCAGTGGAAGAACGTCAACCGCATCGCTTCCTTGGCTGCGGCAACGGTTTCGGGAGTGCCTACCGGGGGTGACAAATAGTGCATCACAGGCTCTGCCACGCCAAAGAACATTAAGCCTATCCCCATGCCTGCAGAAAATAACATGGCAAACCAGGAATGGTAGCTAAAGTCAGGCTGGGCATGGTCGGGTCCTAGCTTAATGTCACCATAACGTGACAATCCCAAAAACGTCACACTTAGTAAAATCAGCGCGACGGCCAGGATGTAAAACCAGCTGGCATTGGCAAAGATATTTTGCTGTAAAAGTTTGAAATTTTTATCGGCAACGTCCGGGAAAATCGCAGCAAATGCGACAAGAAGGAATATTAACAAAGCAGAGGTGAAGAAGACTGCTTTGTTAATCTGGCTTTTTGGCTGCTTTGGGATAGTTTCAGTTTCACTCATATTTTTTACATTCCATTTATCGACCCTTATGGGAGGTGTAACCTCCTACAGGGTAGCAAAATGGGCCTAACCTTGCATTTCTGTTCGATTTACTATTGCTTAGCAAGATCAGAAAATCTGAATCTATAACATAATGTTAACTCGAAACGTACAGTGCTAAACGTACGCGTCCAGGCTATAACGCTTGCTACCTCAGTTCAAACGCGGGTTTCGTTTTCAGTGCCGGAAGTGCCCTTAATGCATTTTTGCGCCTGAATATCAGAGCGAAATTTTCCCTCGTTACGCCGCACAAGTTCTGAGAACAACATCCTGCGTTCTCAGGTGCAGTTCCGTCCAGGTAGATATCTTTGCCAGTTAACTGCCCTGCCAGCTCCCCAGGTACGCCTTAAAGGAGAAAATCCCCACAGAAATTTAGAAGAAGTGAAGGATTCATTTTGGGGGGAATTTTGGAGGAGTTTTGGAGGAGTTTTGGGGAGGAAAATAATGGACAAAAACCGGGCATCTCGCCCGGTTCTTTATCCAGCATAAAAAACGCTTAACCGTTCAACCCGCGATTGATCAGCATCGGTTCAAGTTTTGGATCGTGTCCACGCCACTCATGATAAAGTTCAGCTAAATCACTGCTGTTCCCACGCGACAAAATCGCTTCCCGGAATTTCTGTCCATTTTCACGCGTCAATCCGCCGTGCTCTTCAAACCACTGATAGCCGTCGTCGGCCAGCATTTGCGTCCACAGATAGGCGTAATACCCAGCCGCGTATCCGCCGCCGAAAATATGGGCAAAATAACTGCTGCGGTAACGCGGTGGCACAGCCAGCAGATCCAGCCCCTCTTTTTTCAACGCGGCAGATTCGAAGGTGTCGAGACTTTCGATGTTTTCCTGCGCATCGATCGCATGCCAGCTCATATCCAGCAGCGCCGCGCTGAGCAGTTCAGTCATATCGTAGCCTTTGTTGAACTGCGTCGCGTTAAGCATTTTCTCGCGCAGATCATCCGGCATCGGCTCACCCGTCTGATAGTGCCGGGCAAATCGGGCGAAAACCTGCGGATGACTGGCCCAATGTTCATTGATTTGTGACGGGAACTCCACGAAATCACGCGGCGTATTGGTCCCCGATAACGTAGCGAAACGCTGGTTGGCAAACAGGCCGTGCAGCGTGTGACCAAATTCATGGAACAGCGTGATCACATCGTCCCAGGAAAGCAGCGCCACCTGGCCGTTAGCCGGTTTTTGATAGTTACAGACGTTATAAATCACAGGACGGGCGGCAAATTCGTGCGATTGCTCAACGAAATTGCCCATCCAGGCACCGCCGCCTTTGGAATCACGCGCGAAGAAATCGCCGTAAAACAGCGCCATACCTTCACCGTTATGATCGACTATTTCCCACACGCGAACGTCCGGATGATAAACGGGAATATCAAAGCGCTCGACAAAACGGATGCCAAAAAGCTGACTGGCAGCCCAAAACACCCCCTCTTCCAGCGCTCTGTTAAGCGCTAAATAAGGTTTGATTTGGGATTCATCCAGCGCGTATTTTTCCCGACGAACGCGTTCGGCGTAATAGGCCCAGTCCCAGGCCTGCACGCTGAATCCGCCCTGTTCGTCATTGATAACGTTTTGGATATCCGCCTGCTCCCGCTCGGCGCGAGCGCGTGCTGCCGGAACGATACCCCGCATAAATGCCAGCGCCGCCTCGGGGGTTTTCGCCATTTGATCGGCGGTGCTCCAACTGGCGTAATTGTCAAAGCCCAGCAGTTGCGCCTGGCGCGCGCGTAACGCCACCAGCCGACGAACGATGTGCTGCGTATCGTTTTCATCGCCTTTTTGGGTGCGCAACCAACCGGCCTTAAACAGATTTTCGCGCGTTTGTCGATCGCGCAGTGCTGCTAGCGCGGGCTGTTGAGTCGTATTCAGCAGGGGAATCAGCCAGCGAGCGGCCAGCCCTTTTTCGGCGGCGGCCTGTGCGGCAGACGCGATTTCATCGGGCGATAATCCATCAAGCTGATGAACATCATCCACCACCAGTCCCCCGGCTTTATCAGCAGCCAATAGACGTTGATTAAACTGGCTGGTCAACGACGCCGACTCGGTATTGAGCGCTTTGAGCTCTGATTTTTGCGCTTCACTGAGCTTTGCGCCCGCCAGGACAAAATGCTGATAGGTCTGCTCGACAAGGCGACGTGCCTCGCCGTCCAGCGATTCCCGCTCTTGCCAGACGGCCTCGACGCGAGAAAACAACGCGTCATTTAACCAAATATCATTGGATAACCCCGCCAGTTCAGTCGAAAACGCCTCGTCCAGTTCCTGAAGATAATCGTTGGTATGGGCTGACGTCATCGCGAAAAATACGCTGCTGACGCGGGAAAGCATGACGCCGCTTTTCTCCAGGGCCAGCACGGTATTGCCGAAATCAGGCGCAGCAGACTCTGCAATGATGGCGGCGATATCAGCACGCTTCTGCCGCGTCGCTTCATCAAACGCCGGGCGATAGTGGCTGTCCTCAATAATATCAAAACGAGGCGCCTGGTACGGTAACAGGCTGACTTCAAAAAACGGATTGGCAACGGACATTTTTAACTCCTGCGCAGTATCATTTTCCCAGAGTAAGACAGGCCGCTGCGGGCTGCAATCCCTGGCACACGTCGGGTAACAAAAGTTGCCTTAACGCCGTGCCAACGGGCGTGCTATGGTAATACAACACAAAAAGCGTTGAGGAACAGTGAGATGATTATTTTAGTTACCGGGGCAACGGCAGGTTTTGGTGAAAGCATCACGCGTCGTTTCGTCGCCAATGGACACAAAGTGATTGCAACCGGCCGTCGTCAGGAGCGTTTACAGGAGCTGAAAGACGAGTTGGGCGACAGTATTTTGACTGCTCAGCTCGACGTCCGTAATCGCGCTGCAATCGAAGAGATGATGGCGAATCTGCCTGCCGAATGGCGTGCAATCGACGTGCTGGTCAATAACGCCGGTCTGGCGCTAGGCATGGAGCCCGCGCACAAAGCCAGCGTTGAAGACTGGGAAAATATGATCGACACCAACAACAAAGGGCTGGTGTATATGACCCGTGCCGTTCTGCCGGGAATGGTCGAGCGCAACCGTGGTCACATTATTAATATCGGCTCCACGGCGGGTAGCTGGCCTTACGCGGGCGGTAACGTCTATGGCGCGACGAAAGCGTTCGTTCGTCAGTTCAGCCTGAATCTGCGTACCGATTTGCATGGCACCGCTATTCGCGTCACAGACATTGAGCCGGGCCTGGTGGGCGGTACCGAGTTCTCTAACGTGCGTTTCAAAGGTGATGATGCGAAAGCAGGCAAAACCTATGAGAACACCGAAGCGCTGAGCGCCGAAGACGTCACCGAAACGGTCTGGTGGGTGGCGACATTGCCAAAACACGTCAATATCAATACGGTCGAAATGATGCCTGTCAGTCAGAGCTTTGCGGGTCTAAACGTGCATCGCAGTTGATAAATTCCTGCCCGGCCCTCGGGTCGGGTATGGGATGCCCGTCAAAAGAATGGTAGTATTCACGGGTTAACTCTCTGAGAAATCACACGCCATGGCCGCTGAATCACAACTGAATCCCACCCAACCTGTTAATCAGCAAATTTATCGCATTTTACGTCGCGACATCGTCCAGTGCCTGATCCCACCAGGTACGCCACTTTCTGAAAAAGAGGTGTCGGTGCGTTTTGACGTGTCTCGCCAGCCGGTGCGTGAAGCGTTTATTAAACTCGCTGAAAACGGTCTGATCCAAATCCGCCCGCAGCGTGGCAGCTATGTGAATAAAATTTCGCTCTCGCAGGTGCGTAACGGCTGTTTCGTTCGACAAGCGATTGAGTGCGCGGTGGCGCGTCGTGCAGCCTCGCTGGTGGACGATCATCAATGCTATTTGCTGGAACAAAATCTCCATCAGCAACGTATTGCCATTGAGCGTAAACAGCTTAACGATTTCTTCCAGCTAGACGATGAATTTCATCAGAAGTTAGCGCAGATCGCGGATTGCCAGCTGGCGTGGGACACCATCGAAAACATCAAAGCGACCATTGACCGCGTGCGTTACATGAGCCTGGATCATGTTTCGCCGCCGGAAATGCTGTTGCGTCAGCATCACGATATTTTCACTGCACTGGAAAAACGCGATGGCGATAGCGTTGAAAAAGCGATGACCCTGCATTTGCAGGAAATCGGAGAGTCCGTACAGTTAATTCGCATGGAAAATAGCGACTGGTTCACCGAAGATTAATTTATACCGCATTCGCCAAATAGTGACGGATGCGGCATCTTGTTTAACGTACCACTAATACCGGAATTTTAGCATAGCGGATCACCGATTCCGCATTCGACCCCAGCAGATGCGTTGACAGCCCTGGCGTTTTAGACCCAATCACAATAACGTCGTACTCCTCCTTTGTACTCATCGCGATAATTTCGTCCCGCACGTTGCCAAAACGCACTTCGGTATAAATATTCTCAGGCGCGACAGCAAATAAACGTTTTAATGCATTCATCTTTTTCTCTGATTCAGACACCATAAATGTCTCGAATTTTTTGATGTCAGAGTTGAATCCTCGCAGTAACGAGCGGCTGCTGTTCGGCAGGATGTTCAGCAGCGTGATGGTTGCATTATCGGTTCTTGCCAGGAATTCTGCATGGCGTACCGCCTTATCACTTAAATCCATTTCAAATACATCAACAGGCATCAGTATTTTCTTGTACATAAGCCTTCTCCTTCTCATATAAATAAATTCTGTTCACTAAAGTTAGAGTGACATGCAGAAGTCAAACAAAGGTTAAACAGTCCCTTCCTGAAACTATCGTCAAACGAAAATAAACGTCGGGTTTGTCAGTGCACGTCGTTATTCGTCAGAAGGATGTAAGATAAAAATTAACGAAAATAAATATGATTTTGATCAAAAACAAAAAAATAAGATCTGAACAGGCGTATTTATATTCGCCGTCAGCGGTGCGGAAATGACAGCGTCGCGATGTGTTGAATTTGAGGAGTGATAATTATGATGACCTATGACCGTAACCGTAATGCTATTACGACGGGCAGTCGCGTGATGATTAATGGCACGGGCCGCACGGGGAAAATTACCGCAATCCATACGGATGGCCTTACCCCAGCGCAAGTACGCCGCGGCAAAACGGTGGAAGTAGAAGGATGTGAAGGTAAGTTTGAACCGGTCGAATTGATTCGCCTGGGGATGCACTGATCTTTGCAACGATATGCCGCCGCGAACGGCGGCATAATAGAGCCTTACATTGCCGCAGCGTATTGTGCGACAGTCGCTTGAGCGCCCTTCTCCACTAACGTCAGATACGCTTTCATCACCGTGTCCACAAACGTTTTCTCCAGCGGTAACTCGTTACCAAAAATCGCCTCAATGCCGAGCAAAGCCTGTACGCGGCTCTCACCTTCGGCACTCCCGTTAACCGCGGCCTGAATCACGGTCAGTAAAGGATCGCAGACTTCAATTGCATTTCCACGCTCATCAATACCGCCCACATAACGCATCCAGCCCGCAATCCCCAACGCCAACAGCGGGAAGCTACGCTGATTCACAAGATGCCAGCGCACAGAGTCCAGCATACGCTGCGGGAGTTTTTGGCTGCCATCCATCGCGATTTGCCAGGTACGGTGGCGCAGCGCCGGGTTGCTGTAGCGCGCAATCAGCAGATCGGCATAACGCTGTAAGTCCACACCTTTCACTTTCAGCGTCGGAGCCTGCTCGTTTAACATCAGCGCGTGTGCGGCGTGACGATAATTTTCGTCTTCCATGCAGTCATTAATGTGCTGGTATCCCGCCAGATAACCGAGATAGGCCAGGAAAGAGTGGCTGCCATTCAGCATACGCAGCTTCATCTCTTCGAACGGCACCACATCAGCCACCAGTTCAGCGCCGGCTTTTTCCCATTGCGGACGACCGGCAACGAAATTGTCTTCAACCACCCACTGGCGGAACGGCTCGCAGGCCACACCGGCAGGGTCACGCACGCCTGTGATGTGCTCAATTTTCTCGAGCGTTTCAGCCGTGACCGCGGGAACAATGCGGTCAACCATCGTGGACGGGAACGTCACGTTAGCGTCGATCCAGTCCGCCAGGTTGGCGTCCACCGCGCGCGCATACGCACAGGTTACATTGCGCATCACATGACCGTTTTCCGGCATGTTATCGCAGGACATCACGCTGAAAGCCGGTAACCCCAGCGCTTTACGACGCGCCAGCGCCTCAACTACCACGCCCGGCGCTGATTTTGGCTGATGCGGGTTTTGCAGGTCTGCGGCGATTAACGGGTGATCGAGCATCAATTGCCCGGTCGCAGGCGCATGACAGTAGCCTTTCTCCGTAATGGTGAGGGAAACAATGGCCACCTGCGGCTCACACATCGCGTTTAGAACGGTTTCCAGGCCGTCAACCTGAGCGTGAAGCGCCTTTTTCACGACACCCACCACGCGTGCGGTCCAGGCATCAGCAGACATTTCCGCCACGGTATAAAGATTATCCTGAGCAGTAAGATCGGCAATCTGCTGCTCGCCGCCAATCAGGTTGACTTCGCAGTAACCCCAGTCACTGCCATGATCTGCTGCCAGAATATCGGTGTAAACAGCCTGGTGTGCGCGATGAAATGCGCCGAAACCAAGGTGTACAATCCGTGCCTTCAGACTGTCGCGATTGTACTGTGGGAGCGTGGCGTTGGCCTTTAATAACGGGTTTTCCATGATTGTGACTCGTTTAATGAATGAAGCTGAGATTCGCTGTCGCTCCGGAGGAACGACAGCGCCTGCTGACTGCACCAACTAGAATGGCAGTTGAGGTAAAAAAGAACTGCCATTAACCATACTGATACTTCTATTTCAGTTATTGATTTATATTAACTTTTGATCAGGTGGTGTGACATCAATGCCAGGTTGTGTGACAAGTCACCCAAGTTATAAACCAACAAAGCTTAACGACGAGATGACACCGCTCCATACCCTACCGACGTTTTGCGTGGTAATTCAGCAGCATCCTCGGCCAGACTCAAATCACGATCACGTACTTCAGGCATCAGAATGGCGGAAATCAACCCGACAATTGAATAGGCAATCATCATCGCCACGATAGGCCACCATGAACCCGTCATGTTACAGAAGATGCCCGCCAGCACTGGACCGAAACCTACAGCGACCAATCCGCCCGCTTCTTTTGAAATCGCCATCCGAGTGAAGCGATTACGTGAGCCAAACATTTCGGCCATGGTGATATTTTCGAGGGCGAACAACCCCAGTACCGCGAAGTTATGGATCACGATAATGGACATCATAATCACGCTCGGGCTGTAACTCTTATCCACAATAATCGACAACATCGGGTACGCCAGAATAATGGCTGAGATGTTGAGGAGAATATAAGGCAACCGGCGACCTACCTTATCGGATAGCCAGCCCAGCAGCGGAATGGAGATAAACCCAAGAATGGAGCTGATCATTAATGCATCGGTTGGGATGCTTTTATTAAACAGCAGCGTTTGAACCAGATAGCCCGCCAGGAAGGTCTGGATCAGACCGGAGTTGCCCGCCTGACCAAAACGCAAGCCGGTGGCAAGCCAGAATGATTTACTTTTGAACATCGCCCCGAGTGAGATATCTTCAGCTGTTACGGCCGGTCCCGTTTGCGCGTCGTTCACTTTCTCAAACACCGGACTCTCTTTCAGATTCATTCGCAGCCAGATAGCGAAGATCATCACCACCACGCTTGCGAGGAACGGAATACGCCATCCCCATGCGACCAGCTCTTCACGATCTAACGCGAAGAACATTACCGCCCAGATTGCCGTTGCGCTCAAGGTGCCGCAGTTGGTCCCCATTGCCACCAGCGACGAGATAATGCCTCGTTTCCCTTTCGGAGCATATTCAGCCAGCATAGTGCCTGCACCAGAGATTTCTGCGCCTGCGCCAAGCCCCTGAATGATGCGTAACGTCACCAGCAGGATCGGCGCAAAAATGCCAATTTGCGCGTAGGTCGGTAACACGCCGATAAGCGTGGTGCAGATCCCCATCATCGTGATCGTGATAAACAGCACCCTTTTACGGCCAATGCTGTCGCCCATTTTTCCGAAAATGAACGCGCCAACGATACGCGCAATATAGCCCGCGCCGTAGGTGCCCATCGCCAGAATTAACGCCATGGCGGCGGATTGTTCAGGGAAAAAGATTTCATGGAAGACCAGTGCGGCCCCCAGTGAATAGAGCTGGAAATCCATAAACTCCAGTGCAGTTCCGAGCCAGCCGGACACGGCTGCTTTCACCAGATCGGATGTCGTTCTTTGAGGCTGAAGTTGTGTTTGAGTCATCATGGCTATCTCTAAAAAGGTAAGATGCGTACCACTTATCCGCGTTTGTTGTTATTGACCGAACGTGAGCAAGACTTTGCAGCACTGCCGCTGGTCTCTCTCAAACAGTTCGATTGCGTCTGTTACGTGGTGATAGTCAAAGGTATGGGTAACCAGTTTTTCTGGATCGATCAGTCCTTTTTCCAGCCAGTCGATTACGACCGGGAATTTGTTGGCGTTCAGGCGTGTAGAAAAGATCGACAGCTCTTTGCCGGTAATGCCCTGCTGCACAATTTGGCTCGGTTCGCTGGAGAAGCCCATCAGGACAATTCGCGCAGCCGGTGAAGCCAGGGTAATCGCCTCCTGCAGAATCGAAGGATGGCACGCGGCATCAATGATTAAGGTCGGTTTAATGCCTTTCTCGTCGAGCACCGCCTGAAGCGACTGTTCAGCATTATTAATGACCCAGTCAGCCCCGCTGCGCTGCGCCATCGTTAGACGTTCTTCAATACGATCAACGACAATCACCTGCTTCACGCGATAGACGCCTTTCAACGCCTGTACGGTGACCAGCCCCATCGGGCCTGCGCCGTAAATCAGAGCCACATCATGTTCTGTAGGCTGTGCATGCCCGGTGACATTGGCCGCGATAGTAAAAGGCTCTACCATCACCGCATGCTTATCTTCAATCGCATCGGGAATGTGCCACGCATTTTTAGCAGGCACGACAGCGTACTCGCTGAATCCTCCATCGCGATGCACACCCAATACCACCAGCGAAGTACAGACGTTTGGCTTGCCGACTGAACACGGATAGCAATGCCCGCAGCTAATAACCGGATCAACGGATACACGCTGACCGAGGCGCGACTCATCGACACCCTCGCCCACCGCGTCGATCACGCCGAAAAATTCATGGCCGATCACGCGTGGATATTTTGCAAATGGATTATGGCCGCGATAAATATGGCTATCGGAGCCGCAGATACCGGCGAGTTTGATTTTGACGCGCACGTCGCCTGCTGCAGGAGCCGGTAACGGACGTTCCTCAATCACCAGTTCATTCGGTTTTTGAATGACGATGCTTTTCATGGTTGCTCCTGACCGATCTCTTTCTTACATAACTCATTGTTATAAAGAAATTAATCAATTCTGTGTTTGACAATAAAGAGATAACACATTGCTCCAACAAAGGTGACGCAGGCCGCGACAACCAAGGCGAGATTAAAGGAGTGCGTTTTATCGACGATCCAGCCGGTCACGACCGGGGCGAACGAGGCAAAAACAAAGCTGCCGAAGTTCTGAATGGCGGCAACGGAGGCGACTTTACTTTCAGAAACCATCACCTGCACCAGCCCCCACGCTGAGGTTCCGGCGAAGTGGACGCAATATAGCGCTAAGGAAATGAAGATGACCGCTTCCGCCGGGGACGACGATTGCACGACCAGCAAAGTGCCTAACGCAGACAGGATCAACCCCACTACAATCGCCGTTTTGCGCGTTTTGGCGAGGTCATAGCCTTTTTTGGCGAGCGCATCGACCAACAGCCCGTTAACCCACATCCCGATGGCGGCGGCCAGGAACGGGATCGCCGAGACCCAGCCGGTCTTCGCAAGGCTAAAGCCCTGCTGTGCCTGCAAATAGCCGGGTAGCCAGGCGATATACAACCAGCCGGTGTAGTTCACGCCAGAGAACCCTAAAATCATTCCCCAGGTGGTGCGGCGTTTGAACAACGCACTCCACTCGCTAAAGCGTAACGTTGGGCGCGGTTTTACCGGCGCGGAAAGATATTCGCGTTCTTCCGGCTGGAAAGCGAACTGCGCGCGGTTGCGATACCACGCGTACCAGCAAACGCCGACCATCACACCCAAGCAGCCGATAATCACGAACATGGCCCGCCAGCCCCACAGGATTTGCATTGTTACCAGGATCGGTGGCGCAATTGCCTGACCCAGGACCGTGGAGGAATTAAAAATCCCCAGCGCTGTCCCCCGCTCTTTTTGCACATACCAGTCGGTGATAGATTTCACCCCGGCAGGCATAAAGGGCGCTTCGCCAATACCTAAGCCAATGCGCAGCAGGATAAAATGGCTAAAGGAGTTCACCATGCCCGTCAGGGCCTGCATCAATGACCAGAAGATCACGCCTGCGCCTAACACCAGTCGTGGGCCGTAGCGATCGAGCAATATGCCGGAAGGCAGTTGCGCCAGTCCGTACGAAAGTGAAAATGCGGAAAGCAAAAAGCCAAATTCTGTTGCCGACAGCCCCATGTCGCCGCGAATGGCTTCACCGGCCACGCTCAGTGAGGAGCGGTCCAAAAAATTGACAATCCCTGCCAGGAATAACAGCACCAGAGTGAGGGTCTGGATTTTTTTAATCCGCGCAGGCTTGGTTAAACGTTCTGTACTGATTGTTTCAGTTGTCATACGCACTCCCGCTCTCAATTTACCAGTTCCACAAGGTGCCATCTTCGAGACGCGCGACCGGTAAATATGCAGGGTCGTACGGATATTTCTCGGCCAGTTTTTCGTCAAACTCAATGCCCAGGCCCGGCTTTTCTCCCGGATGCATATAGCCGTTATCGAAGCTCCAGCTGTGCGGGAAAACTTCCAGCATTTGCTCGGAATACCCCATATATTCCTGTACACCAAAGTTTGGCACCCACAGGTCGAAATGCAGCGCGGCAGCGTGGCAAATCGGTGACAGATCTGACGGGCCGTGTGAGCCAGTCCGCACCTGATAGAGCGAAGCAAAATCGGCGATGCGGCGCATCCCGGTGATTCCCCCTGCGTGGGTCATTGTGGTGCGGATATAGTCGATGAGCTGCTCTTCGATCAGCTGCTTGCAATCCCAGATGCTGTTGAATACCTCACCCACGGCAATCGGCGTGACCGTGTGCTGACGAATTAAGCGGAAGCACTCCTGATTTTCGGCGGGCGTTGGATCTTCCATCCAGAACAGGCGGAACTCTTCGATGCTCTTGCCAAAACGCGCGGCTTCGATAGGCGTCAGGCGATGATGCATGTCGTGCAAAAGATGCTCGTCGTAGCCAAACTTGCTGCGCACGGCGTCAAACAGTTTTGGCGTGAAATCGAGGTATTTTTCGGTGGACCACAGCTGCTCTTCCGGCCAGTCGCCTTTGGTCGCAGGTTCGTATGCCAGCCCTTTCCCTTTTGACATCCCGTAGGTGGTTTTCATTCCCGGCACGCCGCACTGGACGCGGATCGCCTTGAAGCCCATCTCTTTGTGGCGCGCATAATCTTCCAGCACATCATCAATGGTGTGCCCAGTGGTATGGCAATACACCATCACCCCTTCGCGCGATGCGCCACCCAGCAACTGATAAAGCGGCATCCCCGCCGCTTTGGCTTTGATATCCCACAGCGCCATATCCACCGCAGAGATCGCAGACATCGTGACCGGTCCACGACGCCAGTACGCCCCTTTGTAAAAGAACTGCCAGATATCTTCGATGCGGTGTGCATCGCGCCCAATCAACTGCGGGCAGAGGTGATCTTTCAGGTAAGACGCCACAGAAAGTTCGCGTCCGTTTAAGGTGGCATCACCCAAACCGACGAGCCCATCATCAGTGGTGATTTTGAGGGTGACAAAATTGCGCCCTGGGCAAGTGACAAAAACTTCAGCCCCGACAATCTTCATAATCCGTTTCCTTGCATCGTTCGTTGTGATGAAGGAAATTTACTCAACTGAGCCACTACCATACAAGTATTATGATCGAAAAATCATCGTTTGATCACAAAATGCAGGCCTTATGTCCGCCCCCATCCCGCGACGATAATCAACATGCCACACAGCGCAATCAGCGCGCCCGCCCAGTCATAAACGCTTAATTTCACCCCATCAACGACGCGCAGCCAAATGAGTGCCGTGCAGACATAAACCCCGCCGTATGCCGCGTAAACGCGCCCACTTGCTGCCGGATGCAGCGTTAACAACCACACGAATAAGGCCAGCGCGATGCCTGCGGGCAGCAACAGGAACACCGACGCGCCGCGTTTTAGCCAGAGCCAGGGTAAGAAGCAGCCGATGATTTCGCACAGTGCGGTTGCAAAGAAAAGCAGCGTAGTTTTAATCATTTTTTGCGGTCGAGTGAGTCAGGGTTTAGACATCATACGCGATAATAAGATTTACTTTTCCATACCCGATGCGCGGGTATGCCGCGATTTTGGTTTGGTGTAGAATTGACTACGGGTAAACCACTTCTCTGCGCCCAACAAAAGGAACACGCAATGACTACATTAAGCAAACGCCTCTGTCTGGCGGCCATGCTCTCCCTGACTGCGCTCGCCTTCACCGCGCCGGCTTCTGCTGAAACCAGCAAGCTCATTATTGAATCAGGTGATAGCGCCCAAAGTCGTCAGAATGCCGCCATGGACAAGGAACAATGGAATGACACGCGTAATCTTCGCCAGAAGGTGAACAAACGCGCTGAAAAAGAGTGGGATAAAGAAGATGTCGCGTTTGATTCACGCGATAAATGCCAGCAAAGCGCGAACGTGAATGCCTACTGGGAGCCGAATACTTTGCGCTGCCTGGATCGCCGAACCGGCCGTACCGTTGCGCCATAAAAACGACTGCCAGAAAGGATGAACATGGCCAGCCCGTTAGCAGTAAAACTCAGACCGCTCGAGCGTGAAGATTTACGTTTTGTGCATCAACTCGACAATAACGCCAGCGTCATGCGTTACTGGTTCGAAGAGCCTTACGAGGCGTTTGTCGAGCTGTCTGACCTCTACGACAAACACATTCACGATCAGAGCGAACGCCGTTTCGTGGTGGAGTGTAATGGCGATAAAGCCGGTTTAGTTGAGCTGGTTGAGATCAACCACATTCACCGCCGGGCAGAGTTTCAAATCATCATTTCGCCGGATTTCCAGGGGAAAGGCCTCGCCACCCGCGCGGCAAAACTGGCGATGGATTACGGGTTTACGGTGTTAAACCTGTATAAGCTCTATTTGATTGTTGATAAAGAAAATGAAAAAGCGATACACATCTATCGCAAGCTTGGCTTTATGGTGGAAGGTGAGCTGATCCACGAGTTCTTTATCAACGGTGAGTACCGCAACACCATCCGTATGTGCATTTTCCAGCATCAGTATTTAGTGGACCATAAAGCACACGGCACCACGATTTTGAAACCAACCGCGCAGTAGATGCGCGGTTTTTCATGCGAGATCAATAATAATCAATGCTGTTTTTAATCGTAAATTTGTGCTCAACCGCTGGCTTAACGCTTTCATCCTTAATACTCAGCTCGCAGCTCACCGGGTTGTTATGGCGGTCGTATTCACAGCGTTGTTGCACCGTGCCAAGCGGTTTCTCGTTGAGCAAACTCACCGCGGAATAATCCAGTTTCTTGCGCTTATCTTTTGATGGCGTTGCCGCCACGGAAAGCTGTTGCCCGCCAGACTTTGTGGTTTTCCCCAACGGATACCCATCAGCATCGTAGCGATAGTTCACTTCCATCTCTTTTCCATGCGCGCTAACCACGAAACCTTTGTCGTCCGTATCCCAGATGACGCCAGCCGATGGCAATTCAGCCAGCTGGCATTTGCCCTGCAGCTTGATCTTTTGCTGCTGCGTCTCTGCATCAAGATAAAAATTGGCGTCCAGTACCAGCGCAACGCCCGTGTTCGCGTCCAGATCGTGCAGCTCGAGTTTGTCGAAACACCCTTCAGCAGACATCGTGCCAGTAACACGTTTGCTCACTTCACCTTTTTCGTCAAACAGCGTCTGGGTGAAATCTTTTACGGGTCCACGTAGCGGATCAAAATCAAATTCATTCGAAAAACTGGCCATCTCTGGCGTGAAAGACAGCGGCGCGGAGGCGTTATCACATCCTGCCAGCACGCTTGTCAGCGCCATCATCACTGCTAATTTCTTCACATTTTCACCAATACGTGGACACTAACTCCATTAATATTAGCAATATACAGCGGTTTACTTCCGGGTAAAACCTCAATTCAGAATAATTATATCCTGCCAGTTCAGAAAGAGCGTCAAGCCACTTAGAAATTTAGGCTAAAACAGCTTCCACAATCGATAAATAAGACGGGGTATGTATCACACGATTGATTTTTAACCCTGAGCCAGCCAGCATATAGGCATATTCTCGCTCAGTCCGTGCACGCCCTCCCTCAAAGCTGGTCAACAGTAAAAGGTCGATCTCATATCTCCCTGGTTCATTATTATTATCTTTAATAACAGGTTCCAGAATTAATAGTCGGGATTCTGCTTTCATCGATTTTCGGCATGTTTGCAATATTTGACTGGCCTGAGCATCTGACCAGTCCATCAGAATATATTTAAGTAAATAAATATCGGCTTGCGGACATTGTTCAAAGAAACTGCCTGCGACGGTGTCCCAACGCGTATCGTCATCTAATAAATGCAGCCGATTTCCCGCAAGCACTTTTTCTTGATCGAATAATATGCCATGTAGTGATGGATTCCTGCGTAAAACGGTTAACAATAAATTCCCAAAACCACCAGCAATATCAATTACCGAGGCCCCTTCTGGAAAATCATAACAGTCGACAAGCACTTCGTTTTCTACGCTCGACATCGAAGACATGCCTGCATGAAAAACATTCTCCTCGCTTGCCGCGTTATCTTGCCCCCAATACTCATAAAACGACATGCCAAACATACTGTTAAACACGTCTTTCCCGGCAACAATATCACTGATTTCCGCCGCCGGTTGCCAAAAGGTATTATCCGTCAGCATCAGCACCGCTGCGCGCAAGGAGTGTTGATGCTCGGCGCATAAGAACCGGGCAGGCGGGGTGAGTGAAAACAAGCCGTCCGACGATTCATGAAACACATTTCGGGAAGCAAGCATTCGCATAACGCGCAGTAAAAACGCGCCATCGACGTGTAACTCACTCCCAAGCTGATCGGCTGTTTTGTCCCCTTCAAGGAGTCGGTCAGCCACACCCAGTTCAGCTACCGCCCGCAATGAGGCTTGCCAGACAAATCCCATGCTCTGCTCTAACAAATACATCGCATCTTTACGTTCCACTTCCGACAAACTTATTTGAGTTAACATTATATCTCCTTATTCGATATGTTTTTATAAAATACCTAAGATGAAACATCCATTAGCAAGCCTAAGCACCAACAATTAAATGCGCAAATATCAAAAACCATAATTAAAAAGTGCAATGGAAAGAAGTCTCTACGCTTTTTTATTTAATGTAAGAAATAATGGCCAATAATTTCTTTGAATTTCTTTTTATAAAAACGCCTCCGTTACTGAAGAATAATTTCTAAGATTTTTCAGAAAGTTGCCTTACATGACGAAGAATGAAGCCCTGCCTGCTAAAATGAATGTCATACACAGACAAAAGGAGTGTTTTATGAAACGGTTAACCTGGATTACCACCCTATTGTTGATCGGTGCTTCACCCGCGGCACTGGCCGCCCCGGATTCTTGCGAGCGCGTAAAGAGCGATATCCAGCAGCGCATCATCAATAACGGCGTTCCTGAATCGGGTTTCACGTTGAATATTGTCCCTAACGATCAGGCCGATCAGCCGGATGCGCAAGTTGTGGGTCATTGCGCCAATGATACGTTCAAGATCCTCTATACGCGTACCAGCAGCGGTAACTCTCCTGCCAGTAGCGCAGGCGCACAAGAAAATGCGCCAACCGAGCCGCAATAAATATCCGCATAATGCGCCCGCCATTGATGGGGATTAATGTTTAATCCCCCTGATTACGCCACACTCTCTCATCATTCTCCCTCCCTATTTTGAAGCGTGAAAACAGTCACGCGAGCAAGGAATGTTGTGATGAAAGAGGTTTCCCACCGCGAGTCGTTTGCCATCATCGCCCGAGCCCTCGGTGCAGTATTTTATTTTCCCCCTGACAGTGAGCAGGCAGCGCCACTGGTTAACGCGTTAACGACGACCGACTGGTATCGTGACTGGCCGCTGGCAGAAGAATCTTTACTGCCCGTCGCGGATAAACTGCGCGCAACCACGGATGAAACCCTGCCCGAGGCCTGGCAGCGTTTGTTCATCGGTCCATGGACGTTGCCTGCTCCGCCGTGGGGCTCCGTCTGGCTGGATCGTGAGTCCGTTCTGTTTGGGGAGTCCACTCTCGCGCTGCGTCAGTGGATGCGCGATAACGGCATTACCTTCGACATGCCGCAAAACGAGCCGGAAGATCATTTCGGGACAATGCTGATGCTGGCTGCGTGGCTAAGTGAAAAGGGTCACGAAGACGCGTGCGATCAGCTGCTGGCATGGCACTTGCTGCCATGGAGTCAGCGTTTCCTGACGGTGTTACGTGAAAATGCTCGTCATCCTTTTTACGTTGGTATCGCTGAACTTGCGCAGATGACGCTGGTTGACTGGCAATCGCGGCTACCGATCCCGGTCATTGAAAAAACGCTTTATCGTTAACCCTTCCCCCGTCCGCACGGCTGAATGCTCTGCCGTGCGCCGCCTCGCTTGTTACGGTGTCACTTTTGGCGCATTACGTTTAGGAGAATTCTGGCGACACGCCTTCAGCCCTTCTCCCGTAAGGCGTAACCCCCTGTTTATGCTGCAAACACCGCTTCAGTAATTTTGCCGCTTCGCTGGAACCCTTCCCATTCGCTTGCTATAGCTCATGTACCCCTGCCGATACATGGCATAACAACAGGCAATCAATGGGTTGCAATAACGCATGCGCACAGGGAGACACATCGCAATGCAATCATCTTTACTGAAACGCACGCTGCTTTTCGCCGGCGCGATAGTTGTGGTCCTCGCTCTGCTGACGTGGGGAATTGGACTGGATACGATAAAAGCGCGTCAGGTGGACCTGCTTTATTTGGGTCAGCAGCACATGATTTTGGTCTTCTCTTCGATGTTTTTCGCCCTCCTGGTCGGGATCCCGAGCGGAATATTACTCAGTCGCCCGGCGGCGCGAGGTGTTGCCGAATACGTGATGCAACTCTTTAACGTCGGTAACACGCTTCCGCCGCTGGCCGTTCTGGCGCTGGCGATGGTGGTGCTGGGCATTGGCGATAAGCCCGCGATCGTCGCGCTATTCCTCGCCTCACTGCTGCCGATTGTGCGTAACACCTATGCCGGTCTGTGCTCAGTGCCAGCGTCTTTGCTCGAAGCTGCGAACGGTATCGGGATGACGAAATGGCAGCGTTTATACCAGGTGGAAATCCCGAACGCGTTACCGGTAATGCTGTCCGGTATCCGTATTGCGACCGCAATTAACGTGGGTACCGCGCCGCTGGCGTTCCTGATTGGCGCCAGCAGCTATGGCGAACTGATTTTCCCGGGCATCTATCTGAACGATTTCCCGACGCTGATTTTGGGCGCGGCAGCGACAGCCCTTTTTGCACTGATTCTGGACACGTTGCTCGCGGCGCTGGGCCGCGTCATGAGCCCGCACATTGCGCGATAACAATAACAAGGAGCCTTTATGAGACTGTCTTCAAGCCTCGCCGCGCTGGCTGCAGCCGCATTCATCGCGACACAGGCGCAGGCCGCACCGCTAGTTTTGGCCACTAAAAGCTTTACCGAACAACATATTCTTTCGGCCATGACCGTGCAGTATCTGCAAAAAAAAGGTTTTGAGGTGCAGCCTAAAACCAATATCGCGACGGTGATTTCGCGTAACGCCATGATCAACAAACAGGTTGATATGACGTGGGAATATACCGGCACCTCGCTGATTATCTTTAACCACATTAATAAACGCATGTCGCCGCAGGAATCTTACGACACCGTTAAACGTCTGGACGGCAAGCTCGGTCTGGTGTGGCTGAAACCCGCAAATATGAACAACACCTATGCGTTTGCGATGCAGCGTAAACGCGCTGAAGCAGAACACATCAATACCATGTCGGAAATGGTGGCGAAAATCGAACAGGTGCGTAAAACCGATCCGGATAACAACTGGATGCTCGGGTTAGACCTCGAATTCGCCGGACGTAGCGACGGCATGAAACCCTTGCAGGAAGCGTATCAGATGGAACTGGATCGCCCGCAGATTCGCCAGATGGACCCAGGGTTAGTCTATAACGCCGTGCGAGATGGATTTGTGGATGCCGGGCTGGTTTATGCCACCGATGGCCGCGTGAAAGGATTCGACCTCAAAGTACTGGAAGACGATAAAGGCTTTTTCCCGAGCTATGCCGTGACACCCGTGGTGCGTAAAGACACGCTGGAAGCGAACCCGGGTCTGGAAGAGGCGTTGAACACCCTATCCAGCCAGCTGAATAACGACGTTATCACCGAGCTAAATAAGAAGGTAGATATCGACCATCAGTCACCGCAGCAGGTCGCACGTGATTTCCTGCGTAGCAAAGGGCTATAGGAGGCGCTATGGATACGATTCACTACATGCTTGATAACTGGAGTTTTCTGCTCACGCTGACGTTTCAGCATCTGTGGCTGGTGGGGTTAGCGGTTGGTCTGGCGATTATTATCGGCGTACCGCTGGGGATCCTGATTGTGCGCCATAAATGGCTGGCAACGCCCGTACTGGGGATTGCGACGATCGTGCTTACCATTCCGTCGATTGCGCTGTTTGGTTTGATGATTCCGCTCTTTTCGCTGATCGGTCAGGGGATTGGTGCCCTGCCCGCCATCACCGCCGTGTTCCTCTATTCACTGTTACCCATTGTGCGTAACACCCACACCGCGCTGGATAGCCTGCCGCCGGGCCTGCGTGAAGCCGGGCGCGGGATTGGCATGACGTTCTGGCAGCGTCTGCGTTGGGTAGAAATTCCGATGGCCTTACCGGTGATTTTTGGCGGGATCCGTACCGCCGTGGTGATGAATATTGGTGTGATGGCCATTGCTGCCGTGATCGGCGCGGGTGGTCTGGGTCTGCTGTTGCTCAACGGTATTGGCGGCAGTGACATCCGCATGTTGATCGCGGGTGCATTGATGATTTGTCTTTTAGCTATTGTGCTCGACTGGCTGCTTCATCGCCTGCAGGTCGTGCTGACTCCGAAGGGGATTCGATAATGATAAAACTGGAAAATCTCACTAAACAATTTTCGCAGAAAAATGGCCAGACGTTTAAGGCCGTCGACAACGTCAATCTCAACGTGCCTGAAGGTGAAATGTGCGTTCTGCTTGGCCCGTCCGGCTGCGGGAAAACCACGACGTTGAAGATGATTAATCGCCTGATTGCGCCGAGCAGCGGCAACATCCTGATTAACGGCGAAAACACCAACGAAATGGACACGGTGACGCTGCGCCGTAACATCGGCTACGTTATCCAGCAGATTGGTTTGTTCCCTAACATGACCATCGAAGAGAACATTACTGTCGTCCCGCGCATGCTCGGCTGGGATAAAGCGCGCAGTAAAGCGCGTGCCGAAGAGCTGATGGATATGGTGGCGATGGACCCGCATAAATTCCTTCACCGCTACCCACGCGAAATGTCCGGCGGTCAGCAGCAGCGTATTGGCGTGATCCGTGCCCTGGCGGCGGATCCTCCGGTTCTGCTGATGGATGAACCGTTCGGCGCGGTTGACCCGATCAACCGTGAAGTGATCCAGAACCAGTTCCTGGAGATGCAGCGCAAGCTGAAAAAGACGGTCATGCTCGTCAGCCACGATATTGACGAAGCGCTCAAGCTGGGTGACCGTATTGCCGTGTTCCGTCAGGGACGGATTGTGCAATGCGCCAGCCCGGATGAACTGCTGGCGAAACCGGCCAATGAATTTGTCGGCTCGTTTGTTGGTCAGGACCGTACGCTGAAGCGTCTGCTTCTGGTTTCGGCGGGTGACGTCACGGATCAGCAGCCGACCATTACGGTGCGCGAATCGACCTCATTACCGGAGGCTTTTGCGACTATGGATGACAATGATATCCGTGCGATTACCGTTGTGGATGGCATGGGTAAGCCGCTGGGCTTTGTGAAACGCCGCGAAGCGCGTCAGGCCACCGGTTTTTGTGCCGACGTGCTGCATCCCTTCAGGATGACGGGCAAAGCGGAAGACAACCTGCGCGTGGTGCTGTCGCGTCTGTATGAGAGCAACACTAGCTGGATGCCTATCGTTGACGAAGACGGCCGCTATAACGGCGAGATCTCTCAGGATTATATTGCGGAGTATTTAAGTTCCGGTCGCACGCGTCGGGCGCTGAATATTCATAGCGACAGTTAAATCCCACGTTGTATAGGCAATAAAAAACCGGGTGCTTAGCTGCCCGGTTTTTTGTTTCCTGAGGCGGTGTTACGCCACAACCCGGTCTACCGTTAGGGCATCATCAAACATCGTAAGATCGATGTAATGAGCCAGATCGCGCTGTTCGGCGCGTGGCAGATAAGGCAGCTCGCCCACCAGCGGTCCCGGCAGTTTCTTGCTGAGCACCTCGATGATTTCTGCATAATGCGCAAGGCCTGGATTGATGCGATTAGCCACCCAGCCAACCAACGGCAGACCGTCGTTCGCAATGGCCTGAGCCGTCAGCAACGCGTGGTTAATGCACCCTTCCTGAATACCCACCACCATCAGCACCGGCAGTTGTTCCTGCACAACCCATTCGGATAAGGGACGCAGATCGTTCATCAGGCTACGCCAGCCGCCCGTACCTTCTACCACCACATGATCGGCCATCGCACTCAGCTCAGCCAGACCGTTCGACAGTAAGGAATAATTAATAAGACCACTGTGCGCGACGCTACTTTCGTTTTCACTCAGCGCAATGGGATTGATCGCATGATAAGGCAGTTCAAAACTTGAGACGCTTTGCAGCACCAGCGCATCTTTATTGCGTAGGCCTTCTGGCGTCTCTTTACTGCCTTTCGCGACCGGTTTGTACCCCGCCACACTTTTACCGTCCGCCGCCAGGGCTTGCAGTAAAGCGCGGGAGACCACTGTTTTACCAACAGAGGTATCGGTACCCGTTACAAAGAAACGCTTAAGCATGACTTACTCCACCGTTATGCTTTGAAAATATAAACCAGGTAAATAATTCAGTGGAGTGAGTCTAAGGTATGCGCGCAGAGTCCAGATTGAGATAGCGCAAATTTTATGGCATCAGTGAAAAAACAGTTAACCCTGCAACAACCGGATTAATAGCGAGCCGTTATACATCGCATCTTTCACCAGCGCCGCGCCTGCCATGGTGCCTTGGTTAGAAAACTGGGTGCTTTCTACCACGATGTTTTTGCTGTACGCCGGAAGGGATTGCTGACGAATACAGTCGGAAATCGCCGGGAACAGAATATCGGCGGCCTGGCTCAGGGGTGAGCCAATCAGGATTTTTTGCGGATTAAAAAGATTGACCATAATGGCCAAAATGCGCCCGACGTTGTTGCCCACGCCGGTAATAATATCTTTTGCCAGCAGATCGCCCTGCCGCGCCGCGCCGCACAGTGAATCCATGGTTAAGGGTTGACCATGCAAAGACGAGCTCATGGATTGGCTCAGACGTAACTGCGCCAGCTCCATCACGCTTTCGACGCTGGCGATGGTTTCCAGACAGCCATGATTACCGCAATAGCAGCGCTTGCCGTAGGGGTCGACCTGCGTATGGCCAATCTCCACCAGGCTGCTGCTGCCCGCATGCAGTAAACGCCCGTCGGTAATGACCCCCGCGCCCACGTTGTGATCGATAACCACCTGAATCACATCTCGCGCACCGCGGGACGCGCCAAACAGCGCCTCCGCCATCGTCCAGGCGCTGATATCGTGCTGAATATAGACCGGCACGCCGGTATGCGCTTTGAGCACTTCGCCCAGCGGCATGTCTTTCACATCGTCATAAAACGGCATTCGGTGGACAATCCCATTTTCCGTATCAATGATTCCGGGCATCGTGATCGCAATCGCCGTTAAGCGCTCGAGCCTTTGCTGATGGCGGATAAAGAATTGATCGATATGAATGACAATACGCTCGAGCAGCGTTTGCTCAGACTGGAGCGGCAGCTCAAGGCGGTCTTCCACCACCATTTTGCTGCTCAGGTCGCGCAGCGCGAGAAACACTTCGCCACGACTGATCCTGATCGACAGGTAATGCCAGGCTTCTGTCTCCACCACCAGGCCTACCGCCGGACGGCCACGGCTGCCGGGTTCCTGAATTTCGGTTTCCTGAACCAGGTGAGCTTCCAGCATTTCTCGTACAATTTTGGTAATACTGGCAGGTGCCAGTTGCGCCAGGCGAGAAAGATCGATACGCGAAACCGGACCAAGCTGATCAATCAGACGGTACACTGCGCCCGCATTGGTCTGCTTAATCTGATCAATATGTCCTGGCTGACTATCAGCAGCAACCACCTCTTACATCCTTATTTTCGCGCTTCGAAATAAACTTTGGGCTATGGTGAAGCACTTGACACGTGGTCGTCAAATATTTACTTAGCCTTGTGATTTACTGCACATTTTTTACGGGCATTATAGCAAAGATTGCTTACCGGGCCCCGTCAATCAGCTGTTTTTTGAAACGCTGTGCCGCATTGCTGAGCTCATGATGTTTTGGCCAAACCAGCCACATTTCCGACACGGCATCCTCTTCAGCTATCGCCACCCAACGCATTTCATTTAGCTGCACGCGCTTAAACGAGGCGGGCAAAATGGACACCCCTAGCCCGGCCGCGACCAGACCGATGATGGTCATGGCTTCACCCACTTCTTGCGTAATCACTGGCGTTAACCCGTAACGACGCATCAACCCTAAAATATCATCGTACAAACCGGTCCCAACATGAGGATCGAAAAAGACAAAAGGCTCCTGCGCCAGCTCGGCCAGCGTCACCGACGGCTGCGCCGCCAGCGGATGATCCCGCGGGATCATCGCCATTAACGGTTCCCGTAAAATTACCTCCCACGCCAGCGTGTCGGGCAACTGCGTATTGCGCATGAGCCCCAAATCCAGCGATCCCTCATTCAGCGGAACAATCTGTTCACGGGTGTTAATCTCGCGGGTCTGGATATGCACATCCGGATAATGGCGACGAAAGGTAGAAAGCGTATGCGAAACCGCGCTGATAAACGGCGCTGACGAGGTAAATCCGATACGCAGTTCGCCCGTTTCGCCCAGATGTAGCCGCTCCGCACGGGCAGACGCGTCATTCACCAGACTCAGCACCTGACGGCTATCCGCAAGAAACTGTTTGCCCGCTGCCGTCAGGCTGACGCTTCGGTTGGTGCGGGCCAGTAACCGCGCACCCACCTGCTGCTCAAGGATCTGAATCTGCTGACTCAGCGGGGGCTGGGAGATATTTAGCCGCGCCGCCGCACGGCCAAAATGCAGCTCTTCGGCCACGGCAATGAAATAACGTAAATGGCGCAGCTCAATATTCATATTTTTAACGTATCATTTGAGATTATTAATATATTAGACAGAATATTGACAATTTCCTACCCTGATCCTGTGGTCATTCCCATCCCCCGTCATCACGGGGACGTTTTCGCAAGGATCTTACGTGAGTCGTACAACAACCGTTGATATCGCCCCGGCAAGCGACATTGATGATTTACCTGCAACACCTCAGCCAGCCCAATTTATTAAACGTGGTACAACCCCTTTCATGCGCGTCACGCTGGCGCTCTTCTCAGCAGGACTGGCGACATTTGCCCTGCTGTATTGCGTTCAACCTATTCTTCCCGTGTTGTCTCATGAATTTGGCGTGTCGCCTGCCAGTAGCAGTATTTCGCTCTCAATTTCAACCGGTATGCTGGCGGTCGGTTTACTGTTTACCGGCCCGCTTTCGGATGCTATCGGACGCAAACCGGTGATGGTCACGGCGTTACTGCTGGCCTCTGTATGCACCCTGCTGTCGACAATGATGACCAGCTGGCACGGGATTTTGGTGATGCGCGCGCTGATTGGGCTGTCGTTAAGCGGCGTCGCGGCGGTTGGCATGACCTATTTGAGCGAAGAAATTCATCCCAGTTTTGTCGCCTTTTCGATGGGCTTGTACATTAGCGGGAATTCGATCGGTGGTATGAGCGGTCGCCTGCTCAGCGGTGTTTTCACCGATCTCTTTAACTGGCGCATCGCCCTGGCGGTAATTGGCTGCTTCGCCCTTGCCGCCGCACTGATGTTCTGGCGAATTCTGCCGGAGTCACGTCATTTTCGTCCCACGTCGCTGCGGCCCAAAACGCTATTGATCAATTTCCGCCTGCACTGGCGCGATAAGGGTTTGCCGCGCCTGTTCCTGACCGGCTTCCTGTTAATGGGATCTTTCGTCACGCTGTTTAACTATATTGGCTATCGCCTGATGCTCTCGCCGTGGCATTTGAGCCAGGCGTTTGTTGGCTTGCTGTCGGTGGCGTATCTCACTGGCACCTGGAGTTCACCCAAAGCTGGCGCAATGACCGCGCGTTTCGGGCGCGGTCCGGTCATGCTGACGTCCATCGGCGTGATGCTGGCGGGATTGCTGATGACGTTGTTCTCATCTTTATGGCTAATTTTCGCCGGAATGCTGCTGTTCTCCGCCGGTTTTTTTGCAGCCCATTCGGTCGCCAGCAGCTGGATTGGCCCGCGCGCCCGTCGCGCTAAAGGCCAGGCCTCCTCGCTGTATCTCTTTAGTTATTATCTGGGTTCCAGCATCGCCGGGACGCTCGGCGGCGTTTTCTGGCACCGCTACGGCTGGAATGGCGTCGGTGGATTTATCGCGTTGATGCTGTGCGCAGCGCTGCTGGTGGGGATGAGCCTGCATAAACGTCTGCATTAACGTTGAATAACCTCGTGTTTCAGTCGGACGGATGCTACTTTTTGTCATTGCCCGATTCAGACACGAGGACTTCATGAACAACAATAACTATCAACAACTCACCCGCACGTTCCAGCGTCTCTCCCGTTTCTCGCATCTCTCCTCCATCGCCAGTTGGGATATGTTCGCCATGATGCCACCAGGCGGCAGCCAGGCCCGAGGTGAAGCCCTGGCCGAAATGAGCGTATTGCAACATCAGATCCTCACCGATAAGAAAGTCGGTGAATGGCTGGCGTCCGCCGAAAGCGAAGATTTAAACGACGTCGAACAGGCCAACCTGCGTGAGATGACACGACTCTTCCAGCAAGCGTCTTTACTGCCGGAATCGCTGGTTGAAGCCAAATCGCTGGCGGGGAGCAAATGTGAACACGCCTGGCGTACGCAGCGTCCCGCCAACGACTGGCAGGGTTTTTCCGCCAATCTCAAAGAGGTCGTCAAACTCAGCCGTGAGGAGGCGCGCCTGCGTGCCGAAGCGAAAGGCTGCACCCCTTATGATGCGCTGCTCGATATCTTTGAACCGGATATGACCAGCGCCCGTCTGGACAACGTGTTTGGTGATTTGAAATCCTGGCTCCCGGATTTGCTCGCCCGCGTGGTGGAAAAGCAGGCGCAACAATCCTTTGTTCCGCCGCAAGGGCCTTTCCCGACCGCCGTGCAGCGTGAGCTCGGCCTGGAAGCCATGCAAATGCTGGGCTTCGATTTCAATGCGGGTCGTCTGGATGTGAGTGCGCATCCGTTCTGCGGCGGCGTCCCTGAAGATGTCCGCATCACTACCCGTTACGACGAAAACGAACTGTTGAGCGCGCTGTTTGGCGTGGTACATGAAACCGGCCATGCGCGTTATGAGCAAAATCTGCCGCGCAACTGGCTCGGACAGCCTGTCGCTCTGGCGCGTTCGACGGCCATTCACGAATCACAAAGTCTGTTCTTTGAGATGCAGCTCGGGCGCAGCAACGCTTTCCTGAAACACCTGCTCCCGGCTGTTCATGCGCGTTTTGGCAGCCAGGCTGCCTTCAGCGAAGAGAACTTTATCGCCTGGAACCAGCGCGTGAAGCCGGGTTACATCCGCGTCGATGCGGACGAGGTGAGCTATCCGGCGCACGTCGTGCTGCGCTACGAAATCGAACGCTCGCTGATTAACGGTGAAATCGAAGTGGAAGACATCCCGGCGCTGTGGGATGAAAAAATGCAATCCTGGCTCGGCCTGTCGACCAAGGACAACTACCGTAACGGCTGTATGCAGGACATCCACTGGACCGACGGCGGCTTTGGTTACTTCCCGTCGTACACGCTGGGTGCGATGTATGCTGCGCAGCTGTTCAGCGCGGCGAAAAACGCGTTACCCGGACTGGAGTCATCGATTGCGAGTGGCGACTTCTCCGCGCTGTTTGACTGGCTACGCCAGAATATCTGGCAGCACGGCAGCCGCTTTACCACCTCGCAGCTCATTGAGCAGGCCACCGGTGAAGATCTGAACAGTCGTTATTTCCGTGAACATCTCACCTCCCGCTATCTGTAATAGCCCGCGCCGGGGCTTGTCCCCGGCGCTGTACATTCCGTTACACGCCGAAACCAATGACTCACGGAAGGCTCAACCCCAAATGGATATAGTTATTTCAACGGCCCCGCAGTGGGGTTAAATGAAAAACCAAATTCGAGGGTATGAGAATGAAAAAAGTATTAGCTCTGGTTGTTGCCGCTGCTATGGGTCTGTCTTCTGCTGCGTTTGCTGCTGAAACTACAGCGTCCGCTGCACCTGCTACCGCAACAGCGACCACCATGAAAGCGGCGCCAGCGAAAACTGTGCACCACAAAAAACACAAAAAAGCGGTTGAGCAGAAAGCTCAGGCTGCTAAGAAACACCACAAAAAAGCAGTGAAAAAACAAGAAGCCGCTCCTGCAACGACCACTGCTCCCGTTGAGCAGAAAGCCCAGGCTGCGAAAAAACACCACAAAGCTGCTGCGAAACCTGCCGTAGCGCAGAAAGCGCAAGCCGCTAAAAAACATCATAAAAAAGCAGTGAAACACGAAGCGGCTAAACCTGCTGCTCAGCCAGCTGCGTAAGCGTTCGAGCTTAATCGCGCCCCTCGGGGCGCGTTGCAGACCGGTGCTGAACCGGAGTCGGATCAGCGCCGTTTTTATTTCCGGAGGCCGTATGCTGCGACGCTATCGGTTTGAGTTCATTCTTATCACGCTTATTTTATGCGCGCTCATCGCCTGTCGGTTTTATCTTTCCTGAATGTAGCACGCTGATTTTACTCCCACTTTCTCGCCGTCCCGTCTATAGTATTTTAATAGGGTTCACGTTTAATAATCATAATTACCCCACCAGAGTGTGATATGCGGAAAATAGTTGTGTGCTTACTGGGAACGTTCTGCCTCTTTTCTGGTTTTAGCCATGCGGATGACGGCGACGATGACGCTGTGAACGCGAAAGAGATCAAAACGCTTTTTTTTGGTCATGATGACCGTACGCGTGTCGCCGATCCGACTAAATCACCCTGGGATGCCATTGGGCAACTGGAAACCGCGAGCGGTAACTTATGCACCGCGACCTTGATCTCTCCTCATCTGGCGCTGACCGCCGGACACTGTCTGCTTATTCCGCCGAAAGGCAAACCGGATAACGTCGTTGCGCTGCGTTTTGTCTCCAAAAAAGGCGTCTGGCGTTATGACATTCATGGCGTGGAAGGTCGCGTCGAACCGTCGCTGGGTAAACGCTTAAAGCCCGACGGCGATGGCTGGATTGTTCCCCCGTCAGCTGCGGAGTGGGATTTTGGTTTAGTGGTGCTGCGCTACCCGCCGTCAGGTATCACGCCGCTGCCGTTATTTGACGGCGATAAAGCCGCATTGACCGAGGCGCTCAAAGCCGCCGATCGCAAAGTCACCCAGTCCGGTTATCCGGTCGATCATCTGGATTCACTCTATACGCACACCGATTGCATCGTCACCGGTTGGGCGCAAACCAGCGTGTTATCGCATCAATGCGACACGCTGCCGGGCGACAGCGGTTCACCGTTGATGTTGAAAACGGACAAAGGCTGGCAATTGATTGGCGTGCAAAGTTCTGCTCCGGCAGCCAAAGATCGCTGGCGCGCGGATAACCGTGCGTTATCGGTGACCGGTTTTCGCGACAAACTGGAAGCGTTGTCGCAAGAATAATTTAGCAGTATCTGACTTTACGCAATTCAATAATCGCCTCGATGGGCATCGGCTGACTGAACCAGAATCCCTGCAGTTGGTCACAGCCCGCGAGGCGCAGTAGTTTCATCTGCTTTTCGTTTTCCACCCCTTCAGCAACCACTGCCATGCCCAATGCGCTCGCTATACGCACCGTTCCGCTGACCAGCGCGATCGCCTGCTCGTCGTTATCCACCAGCCCGGCCAGGGATTTGTCGATTTTGATGGTATCGAAATTAAAGCGGCGCAAATAGCCAATGCTGGAATAACCCGTTCCAAAATCATCCAGCGCGACGGCGGTTCCTAACGCTTTTAAATTGGCGATGGCGGCGCGCGCACGTTCAGGATTTTCCAGAACGTAGGTTTCGGTCACTTCCAGTTGCAGCCGATTTGCCGGGAAACGGGTCATCTCAATGACTTTCGCGACCTTTTCTTCGAACTCGGGATCGCGAAATTGCGCGGGAGAAATATTGACTGACAGTTTCAGATCGCTGAAGGGCTCCAGATCCTGACAGGCGCGGCGCAGCACGAACTGACCGAGGCTATAAATTAGCCCGCTGGTTTCCGCAATGCTGATAAATTCATCCGGTTTCAGTTCCCCCGCCGGACGACGCGGCCAACGCACCAGCGCTTCAACGCTGGTCATTTTCTGGCTGCGCGCGTCAATAATCGGCTGATACCAGACATCGAATTCATCGCGTTCCATGCCGTCGCGAATTTCGTTTTCTATCGCCAGCTGCCGCTCGCGAGCGCTGTTCAGCTCGGCATCATACTGTGTGATGCGCCCTTTTCCGGTGATTTTGGAGTGGTACATCGCAATGTCTGCCCGGCGGAATAATTCCGAGCTGGTGCATTCGATCAGCGTTCCGCTGGCGAGCCCAATGCTGGCGCTGATATGGATGGTGCGTTCACCAATGCGTACGGGCGCATCCAGGAACGCCAGAACGTCGTTTGCAAAGGTCAAGGCCTGCGCCTGTGAGTCGTCCCCGCCAATGGTCATCGCGAATTCGTCGCCGCCCATTCGGGCCAGCATACCGCCCTGCGGCACCCTTTCGCTGAGCGCCTTTGCCAGCAGAATAATGAGTTCATCGCCCACGTCATGGCCGTAAATATCATTCACATCCTTAAAGCCGTCCAGATCGATAAAGACCACGGTTTTCACGTCAATATCACCGCGCAAACTCACCCGTTCCAGCTCTTCGATCAACGCGCGTCGATTCGGCAGATGACTCAGCCAGTCGGTACGCGCTACGCGTCTGGCCTGATTTTCGCCCCGAGCGAGTTTGTATAACCCCACGCTGCTCACCAGAATAAACAGCAAAATCAGCGCCGAGGCCAGAATAACGATTTGTGTGATTTGGTTTGAGGCTGCCCTAGCCGCCTGCGCTCCCGGCTGCTGTGGCTGCCAGTTGAGGTAACCCAGAATTTCACCTGCCGAACTTTTTAACGGAGTACTGTATTCACTGATGTGATCCCGGGTGAAATGCAGGTTTTCTATCTGGAAGGTATTTCCCAGATCGCTCAGGATCTGAGGGCTGATATGGCGCGTGATCACCAGATAACGGCGGACGTCATTTTTCACCTGCAAGCGCCCTACCATGGGACGAATCAGCCCAATCCCGACAAAGGCGACACCTTGACGCGTGCGGGTGATCCCGGCAAAAATTTTCGTTTCTGCCTGCAATGCCTGCGCATTTTCTCGGATCAACGCTTTCAGGCCGTATCCAAAAAAGTCGAGGTTGGTTTCTTTAAACGGCTGGCTTTGAAGTGAGCCCCACATGACATGGAAATGCTCGTCGAGCACGAATGTGCCGTCGTACAGGTTATTGATTTTAAAGCCTGCACCCCATGTGTTATACAGCCAGTCGGTATTTAACACCGGCGGATAAACTTCCCGCACGGCGTCATCCCAGACGGCATTATCAATCACCAACGACCAGACGCGATTCGTCGACGTCTGGATCGCCCCCTGAACAGACAGCGCAGAGCGGTGTTCATCTATCTCATTGGTTTTACTGCTGATCAGGTGCAGCGAAAGGTAAAGCAGCGCGACCACGGAAACGACCAAACCGATCCCCGCCATAAAAATCATGACAAACAGCGTTTTTGCGGAAGGAATATTGCGCCAGCTTAAGGGGTTATACATTCGCTGCTCTCTTGGAATGACATAATTCTAAGCGTAATACAGCGCGCGAATTTCGCTGCCCGTAAATGCAGGCAGCGATCACATCAGGCCAGTTTTATCATCACCATTCCTGCCAGCAGCAGAATCAGGCCAATCCAGCCTTTACGATTAAGGCGTTGGCCGAACAAGATCCAGCCAGCCGCCAACGTGGCGGCGATACCGAAACCGCCCCACAGCGCGTAGGCGACCGAGAGATCGATCCCTTTTACCGCCTGAGAAAGTGCGCTAAATGCACCTAAGACCGCACCGATGGAAAGCAAACCGAACCCCTTTCGGCGAAAACCATCAGAGAATTTCAGGAACACGTTTGCCATAATTTCCAGTACGATGGCCAACGCCAGCCAGGCCGCATGAATCCATTCAAACTGTTGCATGGGCCTGCTCCTTTTGCTGTTTCGTCGGTTTGCGTGTCCCTGATTTAATCAGCACAATTCCGATAACAAGCGTAGCCAGACCGGCAATTTTCATCGCTGACAGGGCTTCATCAAATAACATTACGCTAAACAGCGTAATCAACAGAATACCGATCCCCTCCCACAACGCATACGCCACGCCGAGCGCGATTTTTTTTACCGCGAACGACAGGAAAATATACGAAAGGGAAATCATCACCAGCATTAAAATAAAGCCAGTATTATCATCACTAATACTTGCCCATTTCATCGACAAGGTCCCTGTAATTTCAGCCACGATGGCCAGGGCTAATAGTATCCAGTAAAACATGGTCTTCTCCTGCTTGAGAATATAATCCATTGCAGCTTGTCGAAAACGACAAACCCAAAAAAATGAAATACGTCAGATAGCTAAACGCGTGGCGTTAGCTCAGGCAGAAGGCAGGACTATAGCGCGTTGCGCCAGTGTTGCTCACCGGACAGCAGGCAGAGAGAGGTTGAGAAAATAGCGGTGTTATTTGAAAAGTACGTCCTGAACAGATTGTCCATAATATTACAATTATCCGCGGTATTGCTTCTCGTCATTGCGGATGAAAATTGTCCTCGGTAGTTAAACACGCCTGATTTGTACCATAAGCCAGGAATTAACTCAAAACTTTTTCATTTCTTTACTCTGCTTGTTTAACTTACATTCGCATATTAAAGGCGCATCGCTATTATTATAAAAAAAAGGATTAGAGCAGGAACTCACATGGCTAAGCCCATCATTACCCTGAACGGATTAAAAATCGTCATTATGCTTGGAATGCTGGTGATCATTCTCACCGGTATCCGTTTCGCCGCCGATATCATCGTGCCTTTCATTTTAGCGCTGTTTATCGCGGTGATCCTTAATCCATTGGTGCAACGAATGGTCCGCTGGCGCATCCCGCGGGTACTGGCGATCTTGCTGCTCATCACCATTATCATTATGGCGATGGCGCTGCTGGTAACCTATCTCGGAACATCGCTGAACGAGCTGGCCCGAACGCTTCCGCAGTATCGTTCAAAACTGGTGATTCCGTTGCAGCAGATGGAACCCTGGCTGCAGCGTGCGGGTATTGAGGTGTCCGTTGAGGAGCTGCTGAAGTATATCGACCCGAATGCGGCGATGACGCTGGTGACGGCGCTTCTGGCGCAGCTTTCCAGCGCCATGACCTCCATTTTCCTGCTGCTGCTGACCGTTGTGTTTATGCTGGTCGAGGTGCCGCAACTGCCGGTCAAACTGCAGCAGATGATGGTGCGACCGGTTGAGGGCATGGGCGCAATCCAACGTGCACTGGATAGCGTGTCGCGCTATCTGGTACTGAAAACCGCGATCAGCATTGTGACGGGGCTGGTGGCATGGGCCATGCTTGCCGTGCTGGATGTGCGTTTTGCATTTGTGTGGGGCTTGCTGGCCTTCGCACTCAACTATATTCCGAATATCGGCTCTGTGCTGGCCGCCATCCCCCCGATTACTCAGGTACTGGTCTTTAGCGGATTTTACGATGCGTTGGTCGTCCTGGCGGGCTATCTGATTATTAATCTGGTCTTCGGTAACATTCTTGAGCCGAGAATGATGGGACGTGGGCTTGGGCTTTCCACGCTGGTGGTCTTTTTATCACTGATTTTCTGGGGATGGTTGCTCGGTCCGGTGGGCATGTTGCTCTCCGTTCCGCTGACGATTATTGTCAAAATTGGTCTGGAACAGACCGCAGGCGGACAGACGATCGCCGTGTTGCTGAGCGATATGAGTCACCGATAAGTTTTCGCGCCAGTCCTCTTCTCACCAGAGGACTGGAACGCGTGAGTCGTGCATCGCGAACATCGGCTTAGTGGGTCGTCCAGCCTGGCGATAATACGCCAGCGCCGCTCGCCACTCTGCCAGCGGGAACAGCGTCACGTCGCCATAGTGACTCGCCAGCAGCTTCGGCCAAATTTCACAAAATTCTGCCTGCCATTGATCACTGCTTAATGCATCCAGATAGTTTCGAATATGGAACCACCGCACCTGCGGCTGCTGCCTGAACGGCGTACCCGAAAGCAACCCATAGCAGACAAAAATCCCTGTCTCCGGCATTGCGTCCAGAATCCCGTCCGCCAGCCTTCCCCCCGTGGCGTCGTACACCCTCTCTGCCTGCGCAGCAATGGCGCTAATGGTCGCCGTATCCTGCTGCAAAACCGGAATGATACCCATCGCCCGCAACCTTTCGGCATGCGCAGGCGATCGGTGAATCCCATACACCGCGTCAGCACCCGCCTTGATCGCCCACTGCCCGAGCAGCGCGGCACAGTCGGACCCGGCGGCTGTCAGCACGATCCGCTTTCCCTTCGGGGGGTAAAGATTGAGCATCATTTGGGCAGCCAGCGGGTTGATGTACGCGCGAGCCGCGAGCGTTGATTCGATGTCGTCCGGCACGGGAACCGCCAGTGCCATGGGGCAATCCACACTGTTTTGCCAGGTGCCCTGCCCACGTAACGGCAGCACGCGTTTCCCGAGCCAATGTGGTGGCCCTTCCATTACCACGCCGACCCCTTCGTAACCTGCCACCGCCGGCAGCGGCGTCCGATGACGATAGGCGCCCGTCATCGGAATCAGATCCGAGGCATTCACCGGGGAAAAGAGCATTTTCACCCGGATTTGCCCGGCAGGCAGCGGTGCCGGTGATATCGACTCGACGTGCAGGACAGACTCAGGATCGCCAAAGACGCGATACCCTAAAGCAGAATGATTCATTAACGGATGCCTGACATGTTTCATCAGCAAAGCTTACTGTCTTGTTTCCTGAGCGGAAATGATTATTTCGCCACGGGCAAATCGGCGTATCGCGTCGTATAGGCCGGAGAGAGCATTTCCCGTTTCATCGCCCAGCTTTTTTGAATGCCCTGCCCGGCAAACCATATTGTCCCACGCCCGGAGACATTCAGCTTATCAATGGTCTGCATCAATGCCTGGCTGTCGGGTCGCGGCGGGTGTTCATCAAACAAATTGAGTTGCGCGACGCCCTGACTGAAAAAATCACTCAGCATGATGCCCGCTTTCATGTAGCGGAAACCGTCTTTCCAGATCCTGTCCAGCGCCTGGCTGGCGACGCGAATAATATCGCGCGTATCGTTTGACGGGATCGCCAGACGACCGCTGGCCTGCGGGCCATAAAACACATCATTTTCGGCATGCGGGCTGGTGCGCATAAACACGCTGATCACACAGCAGTGCTGTCGCTCCGCTCTGAGTTTCTCCGCAGCACGTTCGGCATAGGCACAAATTGCCTCCTGCATCTCGCGATACTCCGTAATGCGGTGACCAAATGAGCGGCTGCAAATAATCTGCTGCTTCGTCGGCACGCACTCATCCATTTCAAGGCACGGCTCACCCCGGAGTTCACGCACGGTACGCTCCAGCACAACGTTGAAGTGTTTGCGGATAACCCAGGTTGAACTGTCGGCCAGCTGCAGCGCCGTTTCAATGCCCATCATAGTGAGCGTTTTAGCAATCCGTCGCCCCACGCCCCACACCTCTGCGACAGGCATCCGGGCCAGAAGTTTTCGCTGCCGTTCGCTGTCAGACAAGTCAACCACGCCTCCGAGCTGGGGCCATTTTTTCGCGGCAAAATTAGCGGCTTTTGCCAGCGTTTTGGTGGGTGCAATACCGACCCCGACTCTCAGTCCGGTAACTTGATACACCCTATCCCGCATCTGATGCCCGAACGCGTCAAGCGGTATGCAGCTGGCAATACCCGTCAGATTAACAAACGCTTCATCGATAGAATAAATGTCAATCGCAGGGGCCATCTCTTCCAGCGTCGTCATCACGCGCACACTCAGATCGGCATAAAGCGCGTAATTGGAACTAAAAACAGCCACTTGCTGACGGTGAAGATCCTCTTTGATCTTAAAGTAAGGCGCACCCATTTTGATGCCTAACCTTTTGGCCTCTTCTGAACGAGAGATAATGCAGCCATCGTTATTCGAAACCACGACCACCGGTTTGCCCTGCAGATCCGGTCGAAATACCGTTTCACAGCTGGTGTAGAAGCTGTTGACATCAACTAGCGCGAACATATTTGTGCGATTTTAGCGTGTGAGTCACCACGCCGAAGATTTGCAGCTCTTCGTCGGCGTCAAAAATGATGGGAGAAAAGCGCGGGTTACGCGGAACAAGCTGCAAAATCGGACGAAAGCGCAGCTCTTTCACCGTAAATTCCCCGGCGACGGCGGCCACAACGATGTCGCCGTGTTCAGGCGTTAAAGAGCGATCCACCACCAGCAAATCACCGTCAGTAATTCCTGCCCCAATCATGGACTCCCCGCTGACCCGGATAAAATACGTGGCGCTGGGATGCTTAATCACCAGTTTATTAAGATCGATACGATCTTCTACGTAGTCCTGAGCGGGACTGGGAAAACCACACGACACGCGCTCCAGGAAGAGAGGTAACTCAATGAGGGTGTTGAGATCGCACGAAAAAAGATGACTCATAATTGCTCACCTGCAGATAACTGTATATAAATACAGTATTATGAGTTTTAGGTAGGGATCAAGGCACTTTTGGGACGGTAGCCCAAACGCGTTGAAGTTTGTGGGAATTTAGTTTGCAGAGTGGGACGAGTGACCAGGGTAATGCCCCTCCATCGCTTAAATGATGCGACGGTGCCTCCTTGCCATTGCCGACGCCAGGTACGTTCGCTCCTCGCTCACAGCAGACATTTTGCGAACCCAGGTCCGCTCAGCACTGAGCGGACAGCTGAGTTAAACACTTTCCGCAACGAGTGAGGAGCGGAAGTTAGTATTTAACTGTGAACTCAAAAGATCACTAGCGAGCGACAGACTCCGGAAGTGCAGCGTAATTAAAAGTTCCTTCCTGAATTGTCAAAGAAGTGAGTGACAGGATTGGCATGCCCATTTCGGACAATTATTTTCGGTAAAATGAGTCAAAAGTGATGGATTCATAGTTTTTTGTCTTCCGTAATCACTGATGTATCTGCTTACTGTTATTGCAGTAAGTCTATTATTTCAGATGGTTTTTCATTTTCAGGAGACCAGTAGCCACCGCTACCATGGTAGGTTTCTGCACCCAGTACGAAATGGGTTCCACAGAAATTACATGCAAAGTGGTAATCAACTATATCCCCCCATACCATCTTCTCAGCGCACTCACGAAAGCTGTATTGATTCCATCCATTCGTCGTTTCAATTTCGGACAGCGTTCCTTCATCCAGCGCGTTTCTGGCAATACGAATTGCTTTTCGTAGTTGATCTGGTGCCCGGATAACATATTTCACGCACAGTTCCTGACAACGTTCACAGCACATTTAGTGATACCTCGTGTTGTTGCTCGTGGATACGCCAGGCCCATCGTCTATAGGCTGATTATCATTCATCATGTGGGTAGTCAGGGGAGGAAATTTTCGTATCTCATCATAATTTTTCCCCAGCCAAATGTAAGCGTAAATGCAGGTTTTCACTTGAGGAATACGGTTACGCAGATCTGCATCAGCATAAAGCCAGGGCTGCTCTTTAAGCAGCCCTGCAACCGCGCCATTCACGTTTAGAGAGTCTCTGGCACTCTAACTTCCGCTTCGTGCTGTGAGTTCAATGAATCGTTGCAACGCTATCCTTAATCAAGGGGATCGCCCTTGCCAAAGAAGCTAAGAATTACAAGGGCAAGCAAAAAAATAAAGAACTCCATAGCAAAATCGTCGATATGTTGCAGTCCGGTAAGAACACACCCGACGAGATCGCTAAGATATGTAATTGCGGCAGGGCTACAGTATTTCGTGTGAAGAAAGAAATAAAAGCACCTCAAAAAAATAGTCGCAGGGTGGAAGGAAAGGATATATGATTGATTTTGGATCATATATCCTTTTGATATCACATGGATTTTTCCAATGTATTTTTAAGAAACTTTATTCGTACTCTTGCATATTTTACTAGTTCTATGAGATAACTATCATTTATATTCATCTCTATAATACTTAATAAGTTGGCATACTTTTCTTCAGAAATTTTATCATTGTTCATTCGCCATATAAATGAGCTGTATCGGAACATCTTAATCAAACTATCATTATCTTTCCTATCTACAAATACAGCCCATAAAATACGATGGGTTTTGTTAAGCTGAACATCAATCCGTTGCGTATAGAAATATGAGTAAGCTTTGCAGAGTGTGATGACATCTGCATCACTAATCTCGTCAACCCGATTATCATCAAGTAAACCAAGATTTTTCTGCACAATTACATTGTAGATTGAGTAATTGTCTTTTGCAGAAAGACTTCTTAATGCTGATTGGAATAGTTTTTTGTTCTCACTATTGTTTTTTTGAAGTTTTGTAATAGCCAGAATAGCCTGACTTTTAATGATATTGAGCCCCAACCTTTCGGCTTTACGTTGCACTTTTTTGATATTATTGATTCTATTTTGATGTGGCGATTTTTCTGCCAGTAACAATTCGGCTTGTGTATACTGGGATGAATCTGTTCTACTTAATTTCTTAACTTCCAATGCATATTTTATCGCATCGTTCTCATGATTTTTAGCATGTTCATAGGCCAGAGCAATTTCTAATTTGCATGATGCCAGTTCCTTCTTATCAAACAAGCTAGGGTGCTCTAATGCTAACAGCATTTCATCAATAGCTTCTCTTGTGTGGCCGAGCATTCGAAGACCTTTAGCCAATGAGTAATGCAGCCTACCAAGAGGAATGATTTCAGAAGACTCTTTTATTAATGCTTTGACTTCGCTAGCCGAGAAAATTAAATCTCTATAGCGATCATTATTTTCCAGGAATTTGAAGAAAGATAGGGCTAAGTTGAAAGTAGCCTTAATTTCTCTTCTGGCATCATTTTCGACCGCATATCTTAAAAATGTACAAATTAATATATGAGCGTTTCCTGGACCAGATTTATTAAAGTCATGCAAGTATTGTAGTGACGTCTGGTTAAACTTTATCTCACCACTTATCCAATTTTCGCCGAACGTGATATCAAGATACTTACGAACAATACCGAAGTATTCTTCTCTATCAATACCTTGTCGTATGTATATACCAACTAATGAGTGTATGACATGTATGGGTTCTTTTTCGGCGAAACCTTTGTTATTAAGTACTAGTATTTTTTCAGATGCGGTAATTAGCCCCGCGTTTGATAACGTTATAAAATCCTCAGTCGAGAATGGCGATTTAGAATTAAATTTGCGCAGTCTGGAGAATGTCTCTCCATACTGAAGAATGGAGAGAACTTTCAGCAATGAATAATGTTTGGTATCATTCTTACTTTTAATGAAGCTAAGAAGAGATTCTTTTAAGCGCGCCGGTATTGGATCGTCTTCACCATATTCTTCAAAATCAATTCGTTGATTATTTTCGTCTTCGATGAGTGTAGCAATACCACTTATTCTAAGTTGTGCTATTATGTTGTTTAGTCTTGATGGTAATCCAGCAGATAAACGAACAATTGAATCAAAGCATGCTTGGTTAAGATAGTCGCCATCTCCCTCAGGATGCTCTAAGATGTATGTTTTTATATCCGGCTCTGATAATGCTTTTAAAGTTATTATTGGATAGTTCAAATTAACTAAAGAATTATCACCACTACTTATAATTAATAAGTTAGGTATGTAATCCATTAGTACATTTGTTAGTTTTATATATTCATTTCTCCATGCGGAGTTATCTAGCGATGATATCTCATCGAAAAGAATGACAATATCTTTCTCTTCCGCAGCAAGCATAACGAAGTTTTGTAGACCTTGATTGAATCTTTCGTTAAAGCGATTGTTAACATCTTCAATAGAAAGGCAGTTATCTAATTTTATGCTGTATATGTTTTTTTTGTATAATGGGCTAGCATTATTCTCTATTATTGAATATAAAAACCCATTCCTTTCCATACCCCATTCAGAAAACAAAGATACTATTCTATTCGTTTTTATCTCATCAATAAATTGGGTCTGTTCTACAAGTCGAATGTTTTTGTGGGCTGGGAACCTTTTTAATGTCATTTGTTCGAATGGGAAGTCTGTATCAGATTCATTCTTACTTATAATGAATTTCTTTATTTCATTTTTAACGGTGTCAAATGAAATTTTTACATTATCATTAGATAGTTTTTTATCTACAGGAGTAAACGAGTCTTTCTTTTCAAGATATTTTTCTAAAGCAATAAAAAAGTCATTGCACTCTATGCCAAAATATGATCTAAAGCGACCTCGCTGACTGATATTCTTAACATTGGATAATAGTTTTTCATATTTTTTTTGTACTATTGATTCATCTTGCTCATAGAAAGCCCACACTACATCAACATTCGCGTTTGAATCTAAAGCTATGTCATTCAAAGATTCGATAAAAATGTCATCCCATCCACCATAAGCAACAACTATTACAGTTGTATTTTTAAGAATCTGTGAAAGAGATGACTTTAACTGTGGTCTTTTTGTAGTTAGTTGTTTTGGAGTATGTAATGTATCTGAACCTTCCCAGAAACCATGCAAATGAACTACATTAATGCTTTTTGGTATATCATCATGTGTGTGGTTCCAGCTTCCATCAGTATGGAAGATTGTTTTGAACGGATACATCCCATGTTTTTTGATGCCTTCTTCAATCAAAGGATCAAAGTTTGTGGTGATGATGTTTGAGACATTCAAAGAACTAGATGAGATGAGTGAGCAAAGTGCATTTAGTCCTTTTGGTATATACCATGAGTCTGTTTTATCATCATAAGCCTTCAATACAGCTTTTTTAATGATATCGTTTACTGCATCTTGGCTTATGTAATTTTTAATGAAGTCGAAGCCATCTTGATATCTATCGTTTGAATTAATAGATGTTACAACATCATTAAATTGATCAAATAGATCTTCTTTTTTTACAGATTCTTCGATCATTCCAACAATTTCAGTAACAGAAGAAACCCCTAACGCGTTAGGGCTGTCTGGAGCTGATGCAGGGGAACCTAATAAAACAGTGAGTGGTTTTTTACTCTTGGTTACTGCGCTTAACAGGGCATGAGTTGATGCAAGATGGTTTGACATAGGTTTTCCTGTTATTTGATATGAGTTTACTCCTAATTTCATGATTCTATTCGAATCCTTTCGATGATTCTAGTGCCAGTCAGTACGTTAAATTTTAGAGTGATGTCTTGATTGTCGAACTTAACTCCATGTAGATAAACACAAATCTCCCCATGCGTAGATTCAAGTCTTACGATGACCTATCAAAGTAATTCACTGATGATTATCACGCTAAGCGGTAGCAGAAATCGATTTTGATACGTTCCCGTCATCAAAATGACCCAAAAACTATATTTGGAACCGATTTTTTTGTCCAAATATGCATTCTGATAAATCTCGATCTTTCAATCTGTTAGTTTCTAAACGTGGTTTTCCGCACGGTTGACCCGCAAACCCCGTATTCTAATCTCTCCGCGACGTCCGCTCCTCGCTCACAGCAGCGCTTAGAAACTGGCGTACAGGCGGCATCGTGCAGCAGACCTAGCAACGCGGCGTATTTATTGAAAATGGGTGTTGATTGATCGCTATGGACGTCAGGTTGTTTCGAGTAGGAGGATGTGAATACCGGTTAGATATGCCGAGAAAATACCCCCATCCCATAGGCGGCTGGGGGTTAAGAATGCCGGGCAGACCTGCCCGCGAATAACGTAGCGGACTCAATCCGTTATTTTTTCGGGGTGATTTTCGTCACTGAACCTGTTTGCGTTTTATCCCCGGTAGTTCCATACATAGACACGAGATAAACGGCACCATCAGGCGCAGCGGTCAGGTGGTTTGGCGTATCATCCATCGGGATATTCGCGACCAGTTTACCGTCCTTGTTCAGAACAGCAACAGTTCCGCCTGCACGCGTAGCGGCGAAAACCTGCGACGTCACAGGATCCCAAACGACAGATACGCCCCCGGCACCAATGTAAGTATCCGCGAGAACCTTGCCGTCCGCATCAAGAACCACAACATTGTTTGTCTCCTGGGAAACGACGTAAAGACGGCCGGTCTTCGGATCGCGTGCGATGTCGGTTGCGCCTTGCGCCTGAGGTATTTTCACCGTTGTACTCTTGCCCGTTTTGAGATCAATCCAGCCCACCCAAGGCGTATCGCGGCTGACGCCGTAGAGTTTTCCACCGGCGCTATCCAGGGCAAGATCTGTGCTGTAAAACGGGTCGCGGCCACGGTTCGTCACGAATTCCATCTGACCGATATGTTCCAGCGTTTTGGTATCATATACCTCGATAAAACCGGTCAGCGCTGCGCTGACATAAGCCCGATTGTGGGCTTCATCAATAATCACATCGCGTGGATGTACGACCGACCCCTCCGGGAAAACTTTTACAACGGAAAGGTTTTTTGCATCATAAACGGTCACTGTTTCGGCAAGCGTGTTGGTCGTCCAGACTTGATGATGGACATTATCAACACCGATGCCGAAGACGCCAATCTGCTCACCCTTTTTGTCTTTAGGCAGCGTAGCCTCCGCTTCGACAGCCAGCGTTCCGGCGTTGAGTCTCATCAGACGGCTACCATCCTTCGGGCCGCGTGCAGAGGTCACGAACAGCTTCCCGTCCGCCGAAACTGCCGACTGATAAGCACGCTCACCGACGGGAAGGGTTTGTAGCCTGAAAGCCTCCGTGTTTTTCGGGGGAATAATTTGGGACAATTTCAACATGACCTGCGAAACGCTCGCGGGATTTTGCGTAATAACGGTGAGGGGATGAAGGCCTGTAGCGGCATCGGCCGGAACGGTTAACGGAATAGTGAGGTTTCCCTTCTCGTCGGCGGTCAGTGGTTTTGGTGTCAGGACTTCAGCACCATTCAGCATAGTGACGGTTGCGCCCGTCTGCAGGCTCTTAATCGTTATAACCGTTTTATCGCCTGGCTTAACAGGAATGTCCCGCGACCCGGCACGGATACTGCCAGGGAACGTCGTGGTAGCGGCTTCCCATTGGCTATCGGCGTATGCCGTTGTGGCGGTTGACATCACAATGGTGGAGGCCAACAGCACTGAACGGACTGAAATTCTTCTCATCTTATCTCCATAAATTGTAGTGATTCTGCATCTCAACGCAGCCACAGGATATTTCCACGTGCTAACTCTTATCTTCCGCCCTGAGAAATATCTCCTGCGATAAGCGCATTCAACATATCACATCAATGTAAATAATTATCATTACTGTTTTGAGTGGTATCTTAAAATGCTGCGCTTTTGATGTATAGCGGGTGAGCGAGCTGGAGATTTTTCGGTAATGAGGGAGCATTGTGACTGGGGCGGAGGTTGGTGATAGGTGGTTGAATTAATCAAATCGGGGGTTGAGGCGATAGGCAAAAACTGTGGCGATGTAGACGTGAGCCCCAAACAACCAAGAGATTTAAAATGGCATGACAACTTATACAACGCGTAAAAGCGATCGCGGATATTGTCCTCGCACTTGAATTTACCAACGAGATGCTTCTCAATCCTGATGTCGCTGTAGAAATGCAAGAGAGCATAGCTACCCGAGTTCTATCCAACGGGCGGATTGGTGGCAGGAACGGACACTGTAAACTCAGGAGTAAACTGGCCCGCCTGGAGATGAATATGAGCGTAGGTCAGCGGGAATTTTTTCCATTGGTATAAATATCAGGCCGGGTGATACTCCATGCATAGTTTTCCCGATTAACGGGTTCGTACCCAAATTTTTGATAGAGCCAGGGCGCAGTTGTTGTAAACAACATGATTCTGCGAAGCTGCTCAAAGACGGGATGATGATGTATGCATTGCATCACCCATCTCCCCAGTCCCTCCCCCTGATATTCCTCAAGAATATAAACATCACAAAGATAAGCGAATGTAGCGTAATCTGTTATCAAACGCGCGAAACCTATCTGGGTTTTATCACGGTAAACGCCGAAATTAAGACTGTTTTCTATTGATGCACCTACAGTGGACAGATCAATCCCTTTAGCCCAAGTCGACCTCGTCAGATAGCGATGGATAGCCTGTACATCCAGTTTTTCCCTGTCTGTACTCACCAGGTAGTTATCCTTATGCCACTCATGCTTCTCTGAAATGCTCACAGACTTACCTGCTCATCAGGTTATGGGAAACCTGACCTTATCACTTGATGTAAAATCGTGCTATCAGTGCTGCTTCGCAATAGCTAAAGTTTGCTGCTGGTATCAATGAGGCATTACGTCCGCTTGTCACTGTGAGTTCAACTCAGTTGCCCATCCTGTTCACGGAGCAGACGTCTAATGGTTCTAAAATATTCTCATTGTAGAGAGAGATTGTATCGACCACTTCACCATGATAATCACTCCCTTTTTACGACATGAGCAGAGAGCTAATCTCTTCAGATTTCAAGGGTTTTGAAAAATACCAGCCTTGCGCATAGCAGTCAGGGATATTGTCCAGAAGAAAACGATACTGTGTTTCCGTTTCAACTCCTTCAAAAACAACTAGTTTCGGCATTTTATTTAACATTCCGATTAGGCCTGACAGGACGGGGTTAACTGAAGGTTCAGTACCAATACAATCAATCAAGGATTTATCAATTTTAATTTCTTCCACATCAAGTAATGAAAGCCAGTTAAGATTTGAGTAGCCGGTTCCGAAGTCGTCTAGGGCGAACCGGATACCAGAGTCTTTGTAAGAGAGCATTGCCTTTTTTATCTCCTCGATACTGGCATTTTGTCTTTCAGTAATCTCAAGCATAATTAGGTTGCCCGGGATCTTTTCCCGCTCAAGGGTGGTGAAAAGTTTGGCCCGAAAGGTGTCATCACAGATATCCGAACAGTTAACATTGATACTCAGAATAATATTGTATCGATGCAATATGGGTGCAAACTCAGCGAGAGCATGTTCTACAACATAAAGACTTATTTTATTGATCAACCCATTTTTTTCGGCGAGCGGAATAAAAATATCAGGCCCTATACTTCCCATGTGACTATCATTCCAGCGTATCAGAGCTTCTACCCCTGTAACACGATGTGTTTCAACATTATAAATAGGCTGATAAACGAAATTGAAATCCTTGTTGAGGATGGCACTTT